>Ga0247774_1000473_pt1 | contig 19970 bp, 16 predicted proteins | sample UWRJL001104B6_FD_179933 | JGI IMG/M metagenome (GOLD analysis project Ga0247774, IMG submission 179933) | Plant litter microbial communities from Arlington Agricultural Research Station in Wisconsin, United States - UWRJ-L001-104B-6 | ecosystem: Environmental > Terrestrial > Plant litter >... | reverse complement strand
TGTTTGCCGAGAATCTGAAAAGATACATTTCGATGATAAGAAACTAAGCAAAAAGCAGGACAGAGGCAAGGATGGGGACGGCTGAGCCAAGATATTTATTTCAGTGGGCGTATTTCATCGGGGCCTGGCCGAACCATGCCGTCCAATCCCTCCAGGCTTTCAAGACCGCTGCTGAAGCAGGCTACATGCATGTTGTTGCCTTGTCGCCTCGGAGTCCAATAATCCAACATCCAATAGGCTGTAAGGGTTGACAGACAAACATGGGAATGGCTGTGCATTATGAAACCGCATATTAAGAGACGTATTTTAATTCAAAGTGCGATGCGTTTCCTAGCTATTGAAGTGTTTGCAGATGTGACAACACGCTGATATTCAAAAGCCTTTCCCGCGCAACATAAGTCCCCGGTCCGCCATAAGCGGGCCGTGCCGATCTTCTTAGAGTTCATCTCAAGTGTATCTGCTATTGGTTCAAAGACGGCCGTCAAGAGCTAATTTGTAACTCGATTGGGGCCGAGGTCGAATTTTTTTCTTACCTGCCGACTTGCAGTGAATTACCTCTTTTGGAGATTCGGCATCTCCACAGCTAGCTGACTGTAGCTCTACTCTCAAACCCTCGCGTGTTTCGATAGTGGCGGTTTGGAAACATGATCCAGTCATAAAGTCCCCCCCCCCCCGCCCCTCCCCCCAGCGTCTTCGATCTTCCCTCGAGATTTTTACTTTCTTCCCCCAGTACTTCAGATTGAACTCTTGAGAAATTACGTGAGAGAACTCTCTGATAGTCGCACGGCAGTCAAGATGCCGCGATCTGAGAAGAAACGTCCCTACGACGTAGTTAAGTTTCCCTCGCCGATGAATCTCTTCCTGACCGGTGCATTGAGCCCTTGGAGCAGCGCGGCTACCTAACTATATCCCGAAAGGCATCGTCTTCTCAAACTATTTGCCTTACTCCGCTGGACGGCAGCTCGGCACCCACCTCTTATCGCGGAAGAAAGCGGTCATAAAATGTCGTTAATTTCCTAACTAGTGATGCTGCTTCGAGGACTCGCTAATGAAAAGCCAAACCTAGTGAGGGGCGTCAGCTGGACATATTCTAAGATTGGTGCTTGCATGCGGCGGTGCCGGTTTAGGAATATCAAGGCAATTTGGTGCAATGATTCCTAAATAGGTGCAGGCCACGCTATCTTGTGACTCGTTTAAGACTAAGATTAATCTGGCTTATCTTTAATGCTCTGGGAAAGACTATCTGTGTAACAGATGCTTTGAGTTTGCAAAGGACACACCAAAGACCTACTATTCGCAGATTTCATAAGGAATCATTTTCCGTGACTTCAATATTTACTAATTGTTAGCAGTTCTTAACTTCAATCTTTGTGAACTTTAAAGTGAGACTAATACCACCTATTGTGCATCTTGTTGTTTTCTTTAGGATGCTTGACACCTTTCATTTGGACACACTATAGCCTCTTAAAGCCGGTAAATGGTCCAATAGACGTCCAAACCTCTGTGATACCCCCGCAACATACGCTCGGGCATTGCTATGGTCGAGACACCGTGGATCGACTATTTCTCGAGCACATACGGGAGCCGCCATCCTCGTTTAGTTCTAGGAGATGCATCATTTGAGGCTGTTACGGGTCAGCTCGAATGGCGGAATGTCTAGCAGTCCTCGGCGGCCATATTTTTTGTAGCGCACGGCTCACAGGCAAGGAAATGCGCGTTGATCGGTAAGCATAGCGCACCATGCAGGCAGCGTGACATAGACGGAATTTCGAGATCGCGGAAGTGAGGAGTAGCTTAACTTTTGCAAACGAATCGAAGCGCCAGGCCGAATACTCACTGGTACATGGGCCTATTAGACATTGCAACCTAAGCATAGAGAAAGAAAGGTGACTATATTGACAAAAGCAAAGTTTAAAGAATGAGAAAATCGTATCAGGAAGACTTGTGCGTCTCCCAGTCTGTAGCTTTTGCGAGCAGATTTAGAAGCAGCTGGGGTATTCTGGACCCAGTGAATGGCGTCGCGGCTTGACGAGGAAAGTAGGGCTGTGGCTGGGGCTGCGTAGGAGAAGGAGTATATGTGGCCTGCCTTTGGATTGTTGAGGCTCTGCTACCCGCCGTATTGAACTGCTGCTGTGGTGGAGCGAAGGCTTTTCTATGTTCTGGGATTCTGACTGTTTGTGTGACAACACCGCCGCCTCACGGAACGTCATCAGAAAAACTTCAGTCCATTTCATATGTTTTTCTATTCCCTGTATGCCTTATATGCAGTGGATCTAGCCAGTAAATATATGCAAGAAGTCTTCGAATGCTTCCCCCGTCCACCGCTTTTGATCGCGTTTCTCTGATACGGTTCTTCACTCTCCCTCCACTAGCTCCCTTCTAATAAACACTACTACCTACGGCATTTTAAAGGTAGAGCCAATAGGCCCAAACTTGATATTCGAAAACTGGACCTGGTCGCTCGCCTGCTTCGCCTCGACCTCCTCCGGCTTCCCCGACGAAGTATCGCACGACCCACGTCCCTTGCCGGGCGTATCCGCGCTCGCGTCGGTGGGGTACGTCGAGTCCAGCCACAGCATGTTGGCGTAGTGGTCGTCCCAGAGGGACATGACGAGCACCATGCCCCCGGACACGGCCTTGGTGAACTGGTCGAACCCGCCCTTGTTCTTGAAGATGTCGTCGTCGCCAAAGGCCAGCTTCTGCTTCTCGCAGAAGTCGGCGTTGAGCTCGTTGCCGGGGTTCCCGTCCACGGTCGACTCCGAGTTGGCAATGACCTTGCCGCCCTGGACGTAGAACCGCCGGATGGCCGAGAGCTTGCCGCCGTCGTCGATGAACTGCGTCACGACGGTGAACTTCTTGGTCGTGTCCACCGTCATGCCCGGGCCGTAGAAAGATGTGTCGCCCTGGCGGTACGAGTTGAAATCGCAGCCGTCGGGGTCGCAGGTGCCGCCGTAGCGGTCCGCGGAGTACGTTCCGCCGCAAGAGTCGCCCTCGCATTTGTGCTGGCCGACGGTGGTGCAGGGGTGGGGTGTGTAGGCCGTGGAGATCTTGTTGGCCTCCCAGATGTCCATTTCCGAACAGCAAGAGCCCATTTCGCCGACACCGGCGTTGTCATCGTTGGAGGAAGGATTCCAGCCGTTGATGTTGCCGAGGCCGTTGATAAACTTGAGGTCACGAGGGCATTGAGCGTCGCAGTAGCCGGTGCCGTATTTGGCCCCAGCCTTGTTGGATTTGTCCTTGGACAGGCCGCCGTCGGCGTCCATCTAAGAGAGATACTTTTAGTGTATGCTTGGGCGAGAAACATGGGAGGGTTAGGCTGCCGTGTATTAGGCTGGAGAGGGGGAAAATAAGGACAAGTGTGTATAGGAAAATGTTTGCGGGGTCCGACTTACGGAGACGAAGTAGAGGGCGGCGTTCAGACCACATCCCACCTTAGACATGTCGACGTCAAAAGTGAATTCGTTGCCTAGAAGCTTGAACATCTGGTACTTGGTCTCGCTCTCCATCATGTACAGACGAGATCCGATGTTGGAACCGTATTCGTGCTTTGTGACGAACTTGAGCGTCAACTGGTTGCCGCTGGCAGTGGCGCCGTACTATCCACGTCAATTAGCTACGCGATTCACGTTTTATCCTATCTCTTCCACCTATCCGAGAAAATTAGGAGAGGGAGGCGGTGGAGACAAACAGTTCCAGTGTAGTCGGCGCCTTCGATGGCGCACTTGCTCGCGCAGTCCTCGGGAGTGCTGCACTTGTCGGTCCACACGTTGCCGTCGTAACAATTCTCATACCCGCCAACCTCGTGGAGCCACCGCCAATTGGCATCAAGAACAACCTCGCCGTTGACGGCCGAGCAGCTGCCGCCCGACGAGCACTTCTGCCACGACATCTTGGGATGCTTCTCGGCAGTCTCCTTGCCGACCTGCTGGGCCGCCGCAACGGCCAGGAGGGACGAGAGGATGGCTGTTCGGCGCATTTTAGCTGTTATCAAGCTGAATGGGAAGTATGACTATGGCTTGATAAGGGATTGTCGGGAGTGCTCAGGCAGTCTACCGTAGCAAGGAGAGCGGATTGAGGAGCTTTGACGTGGGCGGGCGAACAAAGGGAAGGATTGAGGATGAGCCGGACAAGGTTTCTCATCTTATACTGTTGCCGACCATCTGCCCGAGCAGAATCTGGGGAATCTGGGGAAACCCCGCGTTTCCGCTCCTTCCGCCCCAAAGTGGAAGACTCGGGGACCTGCAAGAAGAGTGTGCAATGTCGGCGGTATCGTGGCCCTGAATCCCGCGCCCATATTTACAGCCGGGAGAGGCTCCCAGGAACAACTTGGAGCCGCCATTTTGAGGAATTGCCTCAGCCTGCAGCCGCCGAGTAAGATTCCACGGGTGCTAACTGTGGGGGTGGCTTTGATTAAAGCACGTGGAACCTCTTGCCGCTTCCAGGAAATCATGCTAATAAGAAGACGAATATCACTCAACGAGAGCCCAGAAAAACTCGGTAGGAAGATCGGGAGACGGTTCAATTTGCAAATACAGTCGTTTACTGGATGAGATGCAAGAGTATGACTTCGGCTGAGAACGTTCCAAACGTATCCGAGTGAAATTCGTCAAGGAGATACCGGGGTGGAATTCTGAAGGAGAGCACAAATTCAACAAATGTCTCTTTACAATTAAGACGGTGGAAGTTCTGGGGCTTAGTATGACGGTACCGCTGGTATCGTTCAGGCATGTCCCGGCCGGACTGGCAGAATATTAGACGGTCTAGAATGAACAGAGACTCGGCCAAATCATCTACGAAGAGTTCGTGATCATGAATTTGCCAAGCCGTAGTACGGCAAGATCGGAACGGCTTGTCAATAGTGAAGGGTGGGCATTTTGTGGAGAATCATCTACATCACTCACGAGACCTTTTGCAACCTAGATAGGACAAGACAATCAAGGATGAATTCTGCGCGCCTCGTGTTAGAAGCGACCATGACCAAAGGGGAAGCGGAATTACCATACGGCGACGAGCTTTTCAGGCCGCTTTGTAGGTGCGGCCCAAGTGTGGTTGGTGATGTTGTGGAGACAGAGGTCCACAGAGCTACGGTTTAGCCCAGCCGTGATCAGAGTCGCGCCTACCCAGGCCGGCTAAAGGCTGCCATCTCGAGGTCATTAGACAGGACATCTCGCGGGGCGGTGTGGAGGCGGGAGATATTCAATTGGGTTCCAGTGCAAAAAATTATGGGTGCCTCGGAGACAAATATGGATTCTGAGCAGAATCTTTGTAGTGTTTCTGCGACTCAGGATGATGTGAGGTTGAAATATAGACGGGTCGTGAGGAGAAACAGAGCCTCATGAGGAGTAATTGAGCTTCCGTGAGGAGAAGTCAATATACCACAATGAGACATTACACCACATCGGACGAGAATATGCGAAATATTATAACCACTATTAGTTTCTCCAAATCCTTTTCTGAAATTTGGGCGCCCACAGCGGCCATGGTGCACGCCAACAATTTGGGGTCTGCCTGATCCCTGACGCCGAAGCCACGGGCCGGCTCCTCGGATAAAGTGCTGGACGGACAGATCGAATGCCAATCAACGCGTCCGGGTAGGTCGCAACCGCCCGTCGTTTATCCCGTTCTTGACAGGTGCTGTATTAGTTGTGGACCGTCGACCTGGAGCCTGATTCGCCGTCGCCGTCTTCTTCTTGGACAATGAGGCATCTGGACCGGGCTGGGAGTTTCTCCCAAGAGCTCTGCTCCGAGACTTGGTCTTTGCCGGTGGTTCTGTTTCGTCCGAGGTTGTAGTAGCCTTTCGCTTCCTGGAGGGGGGCTTTTTCTCATCCGCCCCAGCCGGCTCCTCTTCCTTGGTTTCGGCTTCCTTAGCTTCGGCTTCCTTTGGAACACTTCCCGTCTTCTTCTGCAGTGCAGGTGCGTAGCAGCTCGTTCTGCCACCGACGGTGAGGAATGCCAGCTTCTCTCCGTTGGGGAGCATGCCGCCGTTTTTTCCCTTCCCCCATCTGTGGTTAAATATCCAGTCCTTGGGAAATTCGTCCGAATTACCCAGCTTGTCGCAAGCGGTTTGGCATACCATTCGAATGGCATCGTACAGCCTCTGGATGTGGTCGTCGGAGAAGTCATTGCAGTACTGCTCTGGATGTGTCCTCGACTGATACAATACCTCGTCGGCGACCCAGTTTCCGATGCCGCTGATGACTGTCTGGTCCAAGAGCAAGGCCTTGATGGGTACCTTTCGCGACTTCATCTTCTTCTTGAGAAGATCCACCGTGAAAATATCCGCGTCGACGACTGGATCGGGCCCATTGACTGACAAGGGGGGATGCTGCCGGATATCCTTCCCGGGGCAATCTACGAGTCGGACACGGCCGAGTCTGCGCGGATCCGTGAAAGCGACTTCAACGGCCGGCTTCGAGTCCGTAACAATGTGCCATTTCCAGAAACGAGGCGGCCATTCCTCGAGGTCTCCTTCTTTCATCTTTTTGTAGTAGTTGGTGTAGGCTGTTTGTTCGCCTTTGATATGGATCCAGCCTAGTTTGACTGTTAGCTACGGTTTCGGACCTGGCTATCCAACGAAAGGAACAATTAGAAAATAACAAGAATATGAAGAGTACCTACCTGTCATCCCGAGGTGCATCACGACATGCGGAGCCTTGTCAAGGGTAATCCTAGGTTTCGTCAGAAATGAGTCTCAGCCGTATCTCCTCCAGTGCAACAAACCAGAAGTATTTGCCTTGGCTTCCTGCCGAGACAACCTGAAAAGGGGAGCTGTCAGAGGTCGGGGCCGTCAGTGGTTTTCGTGACTTTCCGAACTTACCTTCCTGCCTTTCAATGCAGACTCAATCTCCGGTCCACTCGTGCCAACCTTCCCGAATATGATGGCATCATCTGGGGCCGAAATCTTGGAGATCTTCTTGCCCACGAGATGTAGGCGAAGAAAATGCACGAGACGTGCCACTAGCGCCAAGAGTTAATGAAGGCCCTTGTGACATGTAAGAAAGGTAGTCCATTCTAGAGGTCACCTTCTGCTATTTCGGGCATTCTTTCTGCTGTCAATTGGACGACTGCGATCAGGTCAAGGGAACGATATGAAGTCAAGAGCCAAGTATGAAGTAAGGCTGCTTAAATCCCATTCGATCAGAGCTGAAGACAGTTGGGAGACGAGTCTTATGTGAACGGAGATCTGTGCCGCAGAAATTTCGCTTCAGGTTCGTCGCGGAAAGGGCGCGTCGCTCCAGCGTCAGTTTGAGGAAGCTCAAACCTCATGGTCTGTGCGGGGGGTGCGCGGGGAACACGGGGTACCGTGACCTGACCTAGGCTTACTAAGGCCCGAGCCCCACTTGCAGCTTCAGCATTCCACAAGCTCCAAGAAAATTTCCACTTTGACAATTTTTTTTTACCTCTGCATTCCTCCCTCAACACTTTCGACAAACTCGAAGCAACGAGCCATCTCCCGACGATGACTTGAGCGCCAGTACCACGTCTCAATTTATACGTCGGTAAGCTTACACCCATATTCTCAATGTTTCCACTCACCCAATGATGACTACCCAAACACCGCAAACTAGAGTCTTTGACTGCCACCTCGTGGCGGAATGAAACTAGTTGTTACGTCAGTCTGAGTGTGGATTAAAGCTCAACTACTCTCTCGTGGCCCTGGGGCGAAATCTGCGCTGACCATTCTATTTAAATTAGCGAGACACAAACCCACTGCACTGATCGGTGTCATCAAAGCAAAGGACCATATTTTGGCGGTCCTTCCAGATGTCTGGTAGGTGACACTCAGCACCCCCCACACTGACCTCTCGATTCCTACTATGATGAACATTTGAAAATATACGCTGGAAATTACCGTCTGAATTTTCTTGACGAAAACCAAAGGCTTTTTCTGATTATTGGACTTAAACCACCATTTATTCGCCCGCGCGTGCAACACCCTTACTAACCTCCCTATCTCTAACAGGACTCTCTGGAGGTGCGATCGATTTCTCTTCTACCTCTACTCCCCAGACGAGGGTTCTTCGAGATTCGAATGATGAAGTGGCACTGGGCTCCGATATACACATGAGCAGAGAAGCCTTGAGGCCTAGAAAACCTCGCGACTGATACTACTCGAACACCCCCGACTTACTGGCGTCTTTGGCTCGGGACACAGGCTGACTTGGACTGTCCATCTCAGCAATGACTTACCTATGTCGACTGCTTGTGTATGAGCTGTAGCTCCTTTCCGCACGCTTCGCGAATGACGTCGGCCGTCTTTTGCAATATCCTTGGTAAGCTATCCTATATACAAGCAACTTGCCACGGACATGTGATGATACAGATGACGAGTCTTATTCGGGTTTCCGATGCTGACACAACTATTCTTTTACCATTCATGCATTTTCTGAAGTCCTTTCTCTCGCCATCTCTTTCCTGTCTCTGTGGACTGGCTCCCCGCTAACCCATCTATTCAGAGTATGTTCGGGTTCTTCCCACGTTCGCAAACCCGGCTTCTATGATGATCGCAAAAAGAATGACAAGCATATGTCCGAGCCATCAGGCGACGAAGAGACCATTTTCCATATTTCCTTCTGAACATGACCTCTCCGCATCCCCGTTCCCGCAAAGAACGTTTCGTTCCGCTCGCTGACACGCTCGCAGGTGGTCTCTGATTGAGTACTTGTCCAGTACTTTGACTATCAGGTCAGTATCCCTCGTCTCACTACCTTCCTCGACAATCCTAGCACTGTGCGCTTATGATGATCAATCAAAATTCACGACGGTCAACATAGCCCCCTCACAGGCAATGATGACCACCGCCCTTGACAAGGCATACGAACTGACTATGCACCTCCCCATTCGCCTTGACAAATTCAACTGAGGTCCGAGCTCAGCTAATTGAGGGAAAAGGGCTTCCATTACAATCACGAGACGTGGGAATTTGACTTGTCTCATTCTTACCAAAGATTATGCTCTTCGGTTAGTGAGCGTTCTTTCCACTTTCGGGCACCCGTCATATCAGACTCTTTTTTCGATTTCATCTTATCATGAATCATTAAATACCTCAACCGTCGACACATTATTGTCCCTTGATTAGCAACCATTCCACTACCGTCCCGGTAGCTCCTTTACCCCCCGCCGCCCGCCAAACAAACAACCCTCTCCCAAAGCACGAAACATGAAAGAAGGAAAACACAGCCTTCCCAAGAATGTACAGGATCTGTCGATGTCCTCCAACTCAATTCCTCAGAAGATGGAGTTCTGTCACAAAGTGCCAATAGCACATGTCCACCTGGACTTTTTTTTGCTTGGATACGTGCAGCAACTTGACAAACTCAGAAGCCAGGCGATTCGTTTCTGTGGAGAAGAGCTCTTGTTGGCTAGAGTAGATGTGCTCCAATTGTAAGCGTCGTGACTGGAGGAACTTCTCGAGCAGAACTCTGCTGGCCAAGTCCCGATAGCCTGTGTGTGGCGGCTCCTCAGTGCAGCGCCCCAAGGCATCAAGGTGGAATTCGGCTAGGGACCACTGGACTTGTTCGCACGCCGAGGTCCAAATTGCAATCCAAACGGGCAGAGCTGTGGTCCGCTCAAGGTTGTTGACATGTGTCGCGTCGGCCAAGCGGGCAGCTTCTACAACGGCTCCAGCAAAGGCCGGAGTCACGATGACAGACGTGTCAGCTCCCTGAGAACAGAAGATTTCGACGATGCGGAAGAAATCGTCATCCCGCTGCCAGTGATGGAGGTAGAGGCCGAGGGCAGTGTGGCCGTCGGCGTTGATATGGTTCAAGCTCGTAGTCGCACGTTGCCGACGTAGAAGAGTACTGATGACGTGCCGGAGGCGGTCCATTATCTGATCGTCGGAGCCAATAAGGTTGTAGGCCTGTAGCGCGCATTGGAGAGCTGTCGATTTCTTTACGTCGAGACGATCCGGGTTGCTTCTGGTAATCAGGACCTCGACGAAACCCCACAGACGCCGTAATGATGTCCCGCAGAGATCGGGTCCCAACAGTTCGTTCAGTATAGGGGCCTCGTACAGATCCGGGTCGAAGGGTACAGAAAGAAAACCTTGCAAAATAGCATCAATGACCTCCCAGACATCCTCGTCAAAGACCTTGTCGACGGAATCCTGGCAGCCGCGGAGGTGTTTGAGCAGTGTGCCGAGTATGAGCGAAAATGGATCCCTGCCATCGTGCATCCTCACGGTCGGATCAGGGCCGGGGCGTTCGCTGACAAATCTTTTAAGATGCTCGATCTGGGAGCGTGAAAAGGGAGGTTGGAAAAGATTAACGGCAAGATGAAAAGGAGATTCTCCGTCCCGGTTTAACAGGTTGATGTTGCATGTGCCCGAATCCAACAAGGTGAAAATGCACTCCCTCTTGCAAGCGTCTTCCCACCACGAAGGCTTCATCAACAGCCGATGCAAGGCGGTATTGTCCAAGCCGTCTCGGGCGTTCGCGTCAGCGTTGGTGTTTAGAAGGGCTTTGATCGCGGCTGGTGTCGATGCGCCGTGGATTGGTCGTGTCCCGCGCCTTTTGGGCTCCTTCACATTTAGGTCAGAACCATGATACATTAGAAGAGCGTCGTGGCTGTCGAACCTTTGGTGGATCGGATATGACCTCGTGTAGTGGGCGTCTGCATCTGACACATCTTGTTGAGCTCCTGACACGTCGGCACGCCTGATGGTGATTTCGAGGGAGTCATGGGGATACATCGACATACTCAGTTCTCCTTGGCGGTTGCTCGTAGTCTGCGCGAGAGCCGGGGCAACTGGGTAGCTAGGGTACTGCTGTCCATCATAGTATGAGTTGTCGACCGGGTAGGGTGCCGGGTCTCCGTACCACTGTGAAGACATATGGCCTTGGTAATCGGTACCGGATCCTCCGTACGATCTGCGAGCCATGTTGTGTTAGAGCAGGATCCCGGGTGCGTGGAATGATTATTAGATCATAATGCCGTCGAAGCGGGGGACTCACGGGCCATGAACGTAATTGTCGGGATTAAAAGCGGACGGAGGCGCGACATCTCCCGGAGAGGACGGACCTGGCGAGTAAACTGGCGAGTAGTGTCCGAGGGTTGACGAGGCATCCGACCGTCTCCTGCGGCGCTCCTTTCCCCTACCTAGTTGTGTTGGTCGATCCGGCGAGCATGACTCTCGGTCACCACCCTGACGACGCCGACAGTTATACTTAAAAATTCTCCAATCAACCAGATGCTGTCGATACGAGCGAATCCTAGCTAAAGTCAGCAGGAATTGCCTCGGTCAACTTTCCATGCACGGCGTCCAAGCTGCATGAGCATGGAAGGTCGTGCGAGAGTGGACCTTACGATGCCTCGAAATTGTAATCTCTGTTCATAATGCCTTTCACCTCCTCCAAAGTCTTCCCTTCTGTTTTGTAGAGCCGAATTATGGTCTCTTTATGTGAGGGCCAGTCTTTTGTCATCTTGGGCGAGGTATGAACCTTTGGGAGATAAGTAACAGTAACAACTTCTGCTTGGAGGCGGAGATTCTTAGACAGGTAGCAGCATTGAAGAAAGTTATGTATAGGTCAATCCCTTTGAAGATGTCTGTGCCGAGAGGTGACTAGATGCCATCAAAAAAAAGGTATCAGAGGTGGATGGCCCAGGACCATTATATGTTCTTTGCAAAACGGAATTGGCCCAAGGCTAATAACATGACAGTCTCCGCCAGACCGTAAAATTGTAGCCCCCAGTTATCCACCTGGCAAGGCAAGCTTGCATATATGCATGATTGTATGTGGTTGCCTCGTTTTGCGCGCTGTGTACAAGTTTCCGAAGTATACTTGTGATCGGATCCCTGCAAGTTTGTGAGGTCGAGCATTTTGGTGGTTCTTTCTCGGCTGAGCCGCTCGTTGTACGAAGCTTTGCAACATTTTCCGGGCAATTCGGCAGCCACCATGAGTTCAGGATTCGGCCACGATAAAGCAGCCAAGTCCCCTGGACCATAGGACAAATTTACGTCTTCATCGCCGTTCTAGACTGAGGCTCTGGCCCTGCTAGTGAAGCTATTCCTCATTACGGGCGTTGTGGTGGCGCATTCAAGATACAACGAGCTCGTGCAGTCTCAAAAAGACGCCGCAATCTGAAACGCCTTCATTTTCCCTTCCCTCTTTGGATGAGTTCAACGAACGTCTTATTTCGAAGCGCGACTAGAGCACCTCAGCGCGTTCTTCGAGAAGATCTACCCGCCTTATTCGCTCTCTCTCCCGCTTCCTTTGACACTTGATTTCAACTGCCGACCGCAGCACGTCCATGCACTTTTTGCCCCTGGCGTCTTTTCTTCATAATTGCTTGCACTTTGTCATGGATCCGACACTGCTGGTCAGCATCCTGCACCTCCCACGATAGCATCACCGCCCCGTCCTCGCCTTATTATGCATGCGATCGCTTCAGGTTTCCATCGCGTCCTCGATCTAGGCCCCGTTCAAAAAAAAAAAAAAAAAAAAAAAAAACCACGCATGCACATGGTTCCTTCCTGAGACATCTTTCTCAACGGAAGGTTGCGCCACTCCAGTTACGCTGCCTTTGGCTGAGACTCGAGTTAGCCCAGACTCCGCAATCGTTGGGGGCAATGCTCAGGATGCCAACGCGAATGTCGCCAGCATAAAGCCATTCCCTTCGAAAAAGACGCAATTGGGATGGACAACCGGACGCATCCTGTATGGCAAGAGTGCAGGAGGAACCAGCGAGAGCAAAGCCCCTGGCATTCCCGCGAAATGTGGAGGCACCTAAAAGGTTACGATTGGCTTGACGCTACCCGCCCGGGGGGTGTAATCTGATTGGACTGCCCACGCGCCTTTCCCCACACCTTTGCTCTCACAATCAGAGTTCGGAGAAACGATAAGATCTTGGTACCTAACAGGCATGTACTCAATAGAAGGTCGAGCTATTCTGTATCGTGCCTTGCAGGCGTCTTCCCGAATTTTTTTTTTCAACAGAGGGACGGAGCTGGCAAAGGAATAGATTAAGAGCAAGCTTGCAAAGTAAGGCTGCATTCTGACGTAGCTGTTCAGCATTTTAGCCCTGTTGTGAAGGGAGCCAGTCGCACCAGTTTGAACTTTTTACACTTTGGACATCGACACGGGTTCAGCAACGAATCGGGTATTGCACGCACACTGGATTCGTGGGTGTGGTCCACGTTAATTCTACTACTATGGACAGCCCATCACCGCATGTTTATTCGGCTCGTCAAATGATAAAACAAAGAACGGGAACAATCAACTGGCAAGCCTCGAATCCATGTCGGTGGTAGGAATTCCAAATTCGGCCGGTCTGCCGTGGTGTTCGAGTTTGGCCCCGCATAGCCGAAATCCACGACAATCCACGACACACGTGTCGCCACATAAAAGGTGTATGTGATGTTGTTGACCGAGAGGTTCGGAGGAAATGGCCAACATGAGCGGTGAGTGGATCGCTTTGGCCGATGGGAGTGCCGACACCGCAACAAGCGTGCCCTTTTCAACGAGCCAGTACTTCAGATGCAACAGGGACAGGGCATCATCTTCTTTGGATGTTCGGCCTTACGGGGAGCAAGGACGAGGGTGTGTGGAGCGGGCTTATAATCCCATCGGACATCGGATATGGGGTGAGGACGAGGGACGAATTGAAACAAGACGATATCTGGCTTGGCGAGGAGAGTCCTTGATTTACAATGCCTGTGATTGTCAAAGGGGAGCAAGGCAACCACAAGGCAGCAATTTGAAAGCGACGACGTTGCTGCAGTGGAACGCTCTTGATGCCAGATAATAGGCTCACCGAGCGAGACCGAATAAGTGTATTCCGAAGCCGGTTGAGACTCACGCATGTCTCTGACGGGGTCAAGGAACGCAAACGAAGGATTGCAGCAGTGGGGATCTGAAACTAAGAAAGGCAAAACGAATAACTCTCAGATTTTCCTGCTTACCAAATAGGCGGAAAGATATTTTAGGGGGGAAATACTGAACCACAGGTTTGGGGTCGACCGACTTGCCAAATAACTGGCTTCGGCCCCCAGCGAGCTGCAACATGGTGGCGGCCCCCAAGTACCATTCTTTTTCGTATTCAGACCCTACATTTAATGGATCTCGCACAGTCTTTGTCGAGATGGATTATGAAATTCCAACGGCCGACATCGAAATTGCAATATCAAGGAAATTTCAATACCATCGACTTACAGCTGAGCACACCATTACGCATAATTCCAAACGCAGACCGACGCAAGAATCAGACGATCTTATCTCTTCGGGACCAAGCGACATGAACGACAACGTTAATACTACCAGAAAACTGATTTCCTCGACCACGATAATTTCTCGGCCGCCGCGCCGTCCGACCTCCAACCGCTGGTGTCGACCTCCTGCTGTTGGAGACAGCCCGCACTTCGCTTCACGTGCATTTGCGTGTCGTTCGTCAGCCTTACTTTTGGCTGCCTCCTGCTCCACACACACCGCAACCCCACGAGCAGGCAGGCACGTTGAAGGCAAAAATCTGACCCTCAATTACTAATGTCTCGACTTTTGGCATTGTCTAAGAAAACATTTTGTACGTTTCTCGAACGGTGCCCCTCCCCCAATGTATTATTTGGGTGAATAAAAAATTTTTATGCCTTGCAGCCTCATTTTTTCGCCCCCTTTTTTGTCCCTATCTACCTTCCCGAAGCTGCGACAACGGCCAGCGAGCTCGGAGACTTGAATGCACAACAGTGCGGTGAGAAGGGAGAGACGGCAACTTGGGAGTGTAGGCATGTACATCCGCGTACATCCGCAAAAGCAAGCGCGTGCAAGGTACCTCGATGCATCCTCTTTGTCCTATTCGATGGTTCCTGCTATGCAAAGGTACATCCGTCAAAGGATTTGCGGTTCTGCTGCATCCACTTACATGGACTGGACCTCAAATAATTTGCAGGGAATGAGTAGGCACAGAGGTACCTTCTTGACAATGAGAGCTTGCAGCCGGAAACCAGATACGGATGGATTGGCTTTCATCAAGCCTTTCGTCAGTCTTCAACTCGATCTAACGGCAGCCAAAAAGAAAACACTACGAATCCGAGACATTGAACGCCTCTTCCGAATACCGCATTGTACTTTCTGCCGGGCAGGGCTTGCGCCTTCCCTTAAGCGGCAGCGGCTTCGTCCTATTGGCCAGTCATAATTGACTGCGGTGCTCAACGTCACCACATGCAAGTCCTATTGAAGCCAGCCTGGCTGAGCCCTTCTCAGCCATTGACCGTTGAGGCCCAAGAGCGTGACATCTTATTGGGATGAGAGAGGAGGGTTCGATATTTGGCGGCGGTACTCGTAAAATTGACAACTAAGGGATTATCTTGGCCCAGGTGGGTGTGGATGCCTTCGGATCCGGGACTGGGCAGTACCTAGGCAGAATTTTCAAAGTTTTTGGGGTAAATTTCTCCATTTCCTTGACTTCTCATTCGCTGAGCCAGAAATATCTTGGCATCCGGGGGCTTGAGGTGCAAGCGGTTGGGCATTGAAAGGATAGGATCGTCAATTTGAGGTGTAAGACAGGGATGTGAGTGGAACTTGACGGGTGGATAGGTAGACTGCGAACAATGGTATGACATCGGGATATGCAAGACTAACACCAGCCCCAAACACAGGCACACACACGCACACACGCACACACATACAACATACATACACAGCCTTTGATCATCCTGCAAAAGGAACTGGTCGTCCGAGTGATGTAACTGGATCAGAGACATTCTAGAACTGAGGGATATTTATGAGTAACATTAGTCTAAGGCAGCTTCTAGGCCGAATCGGGGGCTTAGAGCAATGTCGTAGATCTACCACCAAAGAGGACATTCGTTCGACATCTGGACTGAGGCTGAGGGAGGCGAAAAACACTGCGCAGCGAAAAAATCCTAAGGGCGAAACCCCCGAACGTATTTATTCGACTTGACTCTGCCTGCTTGTAAACCCGCGAATCGCGAGGGAGGACCGTAAAAGAGCTGCCAAGGGCGCATGTTGCTTTGATAGGACTGGTCGCGGTATCAAGACCTCCTTTCTTTTTGGAGCGATGAACTGACGAAGGTGGCATCCAGACTGGAGAGGAAGCCTGGGATTGTGAGTGGCTGGGTATGACAATCGGCCTCAACCTCTCCGCCCCAGGTGTCGGGAAATATAGGAAAGAGAGGACATCAAAAAATGAAGGCGAACGTCACCCGGTCTCGAGATAACACTAGCTTAGGTCGAGGACCTTCGCTCTCGTGCTGATGTCGGAGACATGTTCTCCGCTACGTCTCTAGGTGCTTACACCCGTTCCCTTATCCCCGCTCCGCCGTCCTCTCGCTCCTATGGAAATGATTTTTGCCTCAAATATCCAACCCAGGGGCTTCCACTGCTTCTTTCTCTTACACGCGAGGCGGCAGCTGTGGGTTGTGACCGACGTGTCACCGTTTCCAACGCCACTATGATGGCTTGGGGCCCAAGTGTCCTGGGTAACACGCAGGCGCGGAGGTATTCCATCAGACAACGGACATGACTCGGCATTTAGAGGTAAGTGAAGCTGCAGCACGACTGGTTCACGAAGTCCCCATGACCTCCTGGCCGTCCAAATCGAGATGCGCACCGTATCGTTGATCCAGTTACAGGACGAGGCTTTACGCCTCAGAGCATCCCCTCAAATCTCGGATATTTGTCTCTTCCTAGACATGGAAATTCTACCCAGGTATGGGTTCGGTACGGGATTTCCCAATCAGATCATGAAAGTTTGAAGACCAGCTGTCCACACATCCCATCCCGGAATGTATCCTAGTGTAGGAAAACAACCATCTCCCACGAAGATCAACAGATTACCCCGCCTTCGACTCGCCATCGCCTTCGCCCCGCCTTTCATAGACAAGTACGTATGCGCCCTAAAGACGTCGTGAGATTGGAGTCATCACATGGCATCCATTCATGCCGCTCTCCGCGGAGACGAGGTCTTCGAACTTTCCCCCGCGCTGGTACCGCTTGGAGGCCATGGTGTTCCCGCGAGGCAATGGCTGGTTTCACGACATGTCAGCCTCACCAGGCAGGAAGGAGGCGCTTCGAAGCCGGGCCAGTGTGCCGTATCTTTGACGGGAATACCAATGTATCTGCTTTTATCTTAAAGCGCCAATTCTCGGTCTAGATCAACTCGGCTAGTTGATCTAACGGCTGTGGGTTATATATGTTAATTGGGCGAAAGATGAACTGCCTTGTCTCCTTTGAGCATTCCGTATCCTCTCGTTTTGAGTTATGATTTTTTTTTCTCTCCATCTTACCTATTACATGGCAGCAAGAAATTTTACAAAATGGACCGAAAACAATTTTGTCAATAATGCTAGAAAGAAAATACTGTCTGTTCTCTCTCTCCGAGCCGAGCCCTACCGCGATGCGTGGGGCGGTGTACCAGGCCCGCCTCGATCGTGGTTTTGCTCGTGCATCCCTATTGGTGGGATTGACAGGGTCAAGCGCTACCTTGGTCTGCCTTACCTGAGATGCACATTGCTATCAAGATGCAGTGCGATGGTGAGGATGACATTCTTGTTTCGGATGTGGACGGGAGTAGGACAAATGGGAGAGTGGCCTAACGGAGGACAGTATGGTATGGTTTTTCACTTGTAGATGTGAAAGTGAAAATCCAGTCTCTCGCTCCAGTGAAAGAAAGGAGCCTCATTTAGTTTTGCATATCTTTGGCTAGCTCTCTCTTGAATCCGAAAGAGAGGGACCGGTGTAGTGAGTCTATGGTTCCTGTGCAACCATTCGTTATCAGCAAAATTTGAGGGGAAAGGCCGGCCAAGTTCTAGGCCCGGTCCGAACACGTGGCATCGCTTTCTACCTTTACCTGCGAAGCAAGATATCTACTGTTTGGGAACGGGAAAGCCGACGTTCGGTCTCCTCGAACCGTTTTGGAGCCAATGCTAGAGTCTCAAAATCCGTTACTCCACACGGTAGCGAGCCGAGTCATCTATCGAAGGGGTCCCGGGCGAGGGACAACCCCAAGCATGCCAACTTCCTCGCAACATGTCTTGGGGGCCCGATTGCCGCTCAGAGGAACAACGTTGTCGGAATTTCGGGTCCAAGCCCCCGTCCCGACGGCCAGGCTGTGATCGCGTCGACAGAAGGAATATCTCGAGCCTTGGGATTGGGGGCCATGCAAGCCCCATCACAGCCGCCCGCAGCCTTGTGCATGCACACACTCACTTATCACCCTAAGCGCTTAATCGTGGAAGCTAAATTGTCAACGGCACCCCAAATCCGCGGGAAAAGAAAAAAGAAAAAAAGAAAATTAGATATACGAGAAACAATCTAGCTCCCGCCCCCCGGATCTGCAAAGCAGAGAGCCGCGAGTTGCAGGGTGGTGCGGGTGTTTCAGCCCCCATCGCACAGCCTTGCCCTCCCCAGATCAACGGCTGCGGGAATCCTTCTGTTGCGCAGATTGATGCGGTTTCCCGTCACGGTCTGTCAAACTCCTCGTGGGGTCCCCAACATGTCGTATCCCATGATACAAAATGGCCTCTGGGCGCTTGCAGTCCACCAGTAAGAATTCGGCCGAAGGAACAAGCTAATCATCACAGCCTTGCGGATCTATCCCGTCTTCAACCACCTCGTATCCTCCCACTCGCATGCCCCAGGAAGATTGCGTCACCATGCCTGCGGTATAATTCAGCTCTCTCAAAATGGCTCGGAGCATGAGGCTTGATAGCATCGAGTCTGGAGGCCGGGTTGGTATCTGCGTTCATGGCAAGATAATACCGCGATGTCTTGCCGTCCGTGCCGTCTTGGCTTCACGCCGTTGCCTTTCGGTAGATAATCGCATACGGTTTACGTCACGATGACTTACGACCTTCAGGCCCCAACAAAGTTCCTCAGATCATGAGACTAGATGCAATGCATCGCCTTCACCGACATGCCCGCTCCCATTCCTTGCGTTCCCGCCGTCGTTCGGGCATTGCACCGTATCCCTTACTCTCTTCGGATAAGCGGCGGTGCTAACCACGCCGGCGAAAACCACAAACCAATGTGGAAAGAGTACTATCTCATTATGTATCTGCAAGCTTTGATCTGAAACAAACCGCCCACAAGACATGATTGCGCGTCTCCACAAGCTCGCACTATACCCTACACTACACTCCGCCATGTCTCGGCCCCGGGTTCTGCGTCACGCTGCCCCCGGCTCTCCTCTCGTTAACGCAACACGGCCTCTACATCCCTCCTCGCTCCTCCTCTCAGAAGAACGCTTTCTGAACCTCCCCGTATCCACTTTTTCCACGAAAAAGAGCCTTTGCAATCCAAATAGAGAGAGTGTCTAAAAGACCGTTTCAAGGGTTGAGGTTGGTCCATGTATTCAGGTAACGGCGTAACTGTTGACCTTGTGAGATGTCAATCTGTAGAGGCGGTCATTCTCCTAAGAAGCATGGCAAGACAAGACAAGATAATCCCGCTTGTATAGAATGGCATCTTGGGCGAGGGCTTTCCTAATGCCATGCTATTCCTGACTGGTGATGTGAAGAGGCAGTTTCGGTGCAGGCTCTAACAAGATTCATCAGTAACATCCTGCTGTTCCGTTCCTAAGTGGATTAAAGGTCCGATTTTCTGCCTCAAAAAACGTGTTCTTGGCATTAATCTGGGACTGGATTAGAAGACACAAAACCTGGAAACAAAACTTCCCAAACTTGATTAATTATCCATCATGTTCCACGTCATAACAATCTACCGAGCTATTGCCACCAGTCTTAACAATGCAACTTGACCCTCCCAAAGCCGGCTAGGAAACATGAACCCGCTAAACTCATGTATATAAAACCCCTCAGACAGGAAAGCGGAAGTCGTGATCGTAAATAGGTATCGCGAAAAGCAACCAGTAGGCATTATTTGATACTCGTCCACCCCCTTTCCGGTTCTCTTCGATTCTCGGCCTTGGTCCATATCGCACCAACCAGCTCAAAGCGATGGTAAAGGAGAAGAAAAAAAAACGCAGGGTATATGCTCCAGCTTAAGCAACAACCT
>Ga0247774_1000471_pt1 | contig 20020 bp, 19 predicted proteins | sample UWRJL001104B6_FD_179933 | JGI IMG/M metagenome (GOLD analysis project Ga0247774, IMG submission 179933) | Plant litter microbial communities from Arlington Agricultural Research Station in Wisconsin, United States - UWRJ-L001-104B-6 | ecosystem: Environmental > Terrestrial > Plant litter >... | reverse complement strand
TCTTCAACCGCCGTCACCGGCTACCTGCTCTTGCTAGTTGGCCGCTCTAGCATCGATGGGTGTACCGAATTTTCAGCAGGAGAACAGCAAATCGGTTTTAAGCAGAGGTTCGTGCTAGAAGCATCGCTTGGCGCCCGCGGTCATCGAGGTACTACAAAGGAGAAAGCATCCACAGCAGTCGCGACGAATTCTCCTTTGCACACACATCACATATCCGCACTTACGAATACCTGGCCTGCCCTGGATCAGTTAATCCAAAGCCCACCCCTCATCAGGAGACACTGCCGACTCGTTCCTCCGGAATTCATCGCCCCTCCACTGCTTCCAATCCACACTCCCCCATCCTCGGCACGCCCCCCACTCTTCGTACCCCAAACACACAACACCTACCGCCGTCGGGCAGCCTCTCCGTCCATCACTGGGCAAGTACAAGTACACTTCTCCCTGCAACCTTAAACCCAACCATTCATTCCTTGTCCTTTTCAACGGTCCAGCCGTCGTCACCATCACCATCATCCCACGGAACCTCGATCGACGGCAACATCTCAAAGCACGCTATCGACCTTTCGTGCTCAAAGGACGAAGATCGAGCAGACAAGCCCGAGCAACAAGTCTACGTAGTCTCCGTGTCCCGTCCGTGTGGGAGAATAGAGCATTGAACAGGAGAATCGAGGTGCCGTCGTTGTTTCTCGAAAACCGCTTTTTCTCCGGAGAGACATGATCCTATGACAGCAACAACGACAACTTACCACGCCACCATGGCAGACTTGAAGGCCGAGTCGGGGCCTTCGAGTCTCTGGTCCAACTACAGTAGTCCGGTCCACATGTCTCCAGCAAGATTCGGAGGAGCGCTCGACTCTGGGCTTCCAGCAGCTCCTGGAACGGCCTCCCACCATGGTGCCCGACCGAGGACGACCAGCCAGCAGCATCCCATGGATCACCCATCGTATCCTCCTTATCCACGCTATCCTCAAGACGAAGCAGCTGCCTACGAAAGACACCATCACCCGCCACCACCACCCCATCCGCACCCAGGTTTGACATCGCACCAGAGCTTCCCCAACCTGAAGCGCACTTTCTCGCAGACGGAGGAGTACCCGGATATGGTCCAAGATCTTCGGGATGACGGCTCCAAAGTCAGCGTCAACCACGACCACAAGCTTCTTTCATTCAAACGGTCTCCCGACAAATCGACGATTGTTGACCAGCATGGGCGAATCCAGCAGCTTGATTTGTCCGCGCAACTGCATGGCATGTTTTTCTTATCGGAGATGCCATCGAATGCGACTGACGGAACGATGCTGCAACCTGAACTAACGTGCTACCGGCGGAACCTGTTCCAGATCAGCGGCTCACTAATCACGCCTCGGGGCCCGCTGTCGGTGGTGAACGAGTCGGGCGAGACGGTGGCGGTTAATAGCATGGAACTGACCGTCTCTGCCATCGAGTCTGTAGACGGAAATCCCGTGCGACTAATCGTAATTCCCTGGAAAACACCACCGCCCAACTCGCCAGAAACGAGCCAGGGCCCGGACCAAGAGCCACAATCGCTTCCCCTGATTCCTTTCCAAGACGACGGGGCCGAGACGGATGGTGACTATGCCGTGTACCCCATCGGTTGGAGGCGTTTGCAATTTAGAATGTAAGTCTTGGAGAAGACGAGAGCGCCGGGCGAGGAGCCGGAAACGCTGATCATCGCGAACAGAGCGACTGCGAACAATGGGCGACGAAAAGAGCTTCAGCAGCACTTTGTGTTGCATCTAAAGGTTATGGGAACCTTGTCCAACGGCAGCAAAGTAGCACTCACCGAGTCAACCACAGCACCAATCGTCGTACGAGGGAGGAGTCCGCGCAATTTCCAGGCTCGCAAAGAAATCCCCCTGCTGGGATCGAGTGCAGGCTCGAGAGGGCAGGCCTTGGTGGAAACCGGCATCGGAATCGTGGCCGGGCCTTTGAGCGTGAAGCCGGGTGAAGCGAAACCGAGGGGCGTCGATATGCAACTGCCCAGAACAGCATTTACCTTTTCGGCGCCAAAGCTGCCAGGCAGCGGAATTGGCATGAGGTCCAAGTATGTGCACCCGCCGTGAAGTGAGACTGCAAGATTCCAATCCTTGCAAGGAATGACTGGCCGTGCATCGAGCGCAAGAGGCGAACGGTGCGCAGAGAGCATACCCTATTTAGTCTCGCGGCCGAACGATCTCTCTGCCCTGGCCTGCTCAGCGTTGCTTTGGCCAGTGCCTTGCCCTGCCCAGACATCTCCAACCTAGCTCCCCTGACCAGCCCGCCTCGTAGCGTGGAAAGACGGCTGACCAAATTCGCAGTTCATATCCTTCATGGAGCTCGGCGAGCCACGTCGCAATGCCCCAGATCCCCGTATCTGGCCCGGGAAACTATCCACCAACAACGATGGGCGCACCACCTGCGCCGCCCGCACCCGAGCCCTACCACAAAGTTCCCCTCTCGGGAGGCGGCAACTTCACGGCCGAGCCACAGGAGATGCCCATCTCCACGTCGATGCCCTCGGTGCAGCTGTCCCTGACCTCGAACGACCCAACCCCTCCGACCATCCGCACCCAGTACGCCTACGCACCCCCAACCAGTGCGCCTCCGCAGCTCTCCTCCATGGCCCCTTCCGATGCGCTTAGTGTCCCCCGCTACGTAGATAGCAACCCCCGGCCTGCAAAATCACCGCGGACAGCGGGCCACCAAAGTATGCACTCGGCAGGGTCTGTCACCAACGAAGGCTCTGGAGAGTACAGATACTCGAGTAGCGCCTATCCCGACGCAGGGGCGCCATCTGGCGAAAGTCAAGCCTCGTATTCGAACGCGACGGACCAGAACGCGCCGCCCCGGGACTACTATCCTCCATCAAATACATGGACGACCACGGCGGGCGAGCCGACCCCGAGCATTGCCTACACAAACGGCGAAGGACGATCATACTCGTTCCCCGAACCGTACAAACCCGCGAACGCCCCAGCTCCCCCAAAGGCGGGAGGAGTCGGTGGCGAGACGCCGTCCCCTGCACAAGGCCCCTCACCCGTCTACGGCGGTACTAGTCTCAATCACTATTCGTGGAACACGAATTAATGATGGGGGCGCTTTGTTCGGTCGCGATCCTGTTTGACCGATGCGTCTCGGAAACGACATCTCTTCCGCTTCCGAGCAAACCCGGCCGCTCCTTGGGCATATTCTATGTGTACGATTAGCAACTTTGAATCTGGCTTCTATTTCTGCCGAGATTCTCCTTACATGGTGTGGTGTTTGTGTTAAGATTGAATGAGATGCGCTTTGCTCCATCCAGCTACCGGAGTTCAGGGGAACCGGTTCAGAGGGATGCCATTTGGATCCCAGGAGTTGTGGGCGACCAATGCTGCTCGTCGCAAGCTCGACCCGACCGATTTCGCGGCCCTCGAACACTGCCGCCTCGACTTTCACCTTGCAATTTTCGATTGACGACCTTCGACTCGTCCTCCTTCTTCGTGGTCCCAATTTGCACCTTCCTCCGATCCGTCGACTCGATCCATCGGCTCGACTTTCTTCATAGCGGCCCAAATTTCCTTGGAAGAGAAATGTTGCCGGGTACTGGACTGAGGGGGGGGCAAGGATGGATCTAATCGGGTATAATGGCAAGAGAAAAAGAACATGACATCTGGATTGGCGTCAGAAAGACTGGTACGATTTTGTGACCTATTTTTTTTTTCTCTTCAATGTGTCGTTTTTCTGGTATCCGATTTTTCCATCACTTGCGCCAGAGCGAGAGATGGCAAAACTGGTGGCGTGATGAGATACTCGCATTGCTGAATGGCTGGCGAACGGATTTGTGTGTTACTCGTCATTGTCGGTTTTTTTGTGGCTTCGGTCTTCCGCTTGAGCCTCTTTCTTATATACCTTTCATGTTCATGATCGAGATGAAGAGGGGACGAAGATACTTTTTGGAATGAGTGGACCGACGGGATGGGGGCAGACAAGATAAATAGGTATATATGGTTGCGGCCTATATAAGAGCCATATTCATGTGAAGAAGAAAAGTCCGGGAGGAAGTTAAAGCCATGCGCTGTTTGGTGGTTCCATCTTTCTTGGACCCTCTCTCCCAAGACGTGAAGTGCGCCGCCCTCGAGATTGGTTCCGGCGGGTTCGGCAGCGGGAACCCAGTTTGCAAGGCCGGCGCGGACGGAATACGGGAGGGGGATTGGTGGTTTGCGAAAGACGGGATGGATGGTGGTGGGCGCCTTGGATTGGTTCCCGAGGCGGCGGATCCGTCGAACCTCCGAACCTTGCCACTCAGCCGCCCCCAGCTTCAGACGGGTCAGCCTCAGATCTGGCAGAAATCATTTCTGGGCCTTTGGCTGATGTCGTCCTACTGGTCATGCGAATGGTCGGTCGTGGTTTTGTAAGCCATATCGTACAGGGACAGGCAAGACTTGGGAATGGATCAGTGACTATGTGTTCCAAAGGACATGTGATCGTCGAAGCGAGAGGCTGCATATCTCGCCTTGGTGTGGTGTAAGTCCTTGAATCGTGGACTGTAGATGCATTCGATGAGGAATGGCTGTGGAATAAACAGTGATGCAGAAGAGAAGGGAGACCAAGTCAGTACAATACGGCGAGAAGGGGAGCAATGGCTTCTTTAGGACGGGAGCGGCGTACGAAGGTACTTTATGAGAGAGTTGCACCGGCGCCTGGCAAACTGCCTCTCGTGTCTCGACGAGATGTCACTCATGTCTTGGAAAGGCTTTGCATCCTTGAAAGCAAGAACGGGGGGGCTTCCTCTAGCTGCCGGTCGGGGCGGGCAGGAAGCGGATCGATCCAATTAATTTATAACGGTGTCACCGTATGTTTGCCAACTCGGTGGAGGTTCGAGCTACGTGCTACTACCCACCGATAGATTGCTTCCGGCGTCTGGGCAGCAGCGGCAGCAGCAGCAGCAGCACTTGAGAGATTCCCGTCCGTTCGCCGCCGTCTCTGTGGCTCTCTGCAAGCTACCGAATCCCATTCGTGGTGGGGCGGACAGGATACGCCCACCACTACCACACCACTAGAAATGCAAAACCAGCCACCGATTCCCGCCCTGCCGGGACAACACCACAATGACCCCTGGCAGGTGCCGAGCTAGGCTAGTTGATTCGTATGGCTTCCATGCGACTCTCTAATCTGAATGATGCAGAGATGGCGGTCGCTGGTTGCTGGCTGGGTGGAGGTTTTTTTTTTTTCCTTCTTTATTAGGCCAGGCCTAACGCCGTCATAGATCCTACACGGGCCTTGGTCCCGGGAGTTGCATCGCCTGAGCTTGGCCAGCCCAGCCGTGTTGACACTGTAGATCCCTGACAGGCTGAAAGGTTAAAGGGTGGCATGGCTGGCAAACTGCCGTTCAATATCTATCCACACATTTCCTTCCGTTGACACAAAGTAGGGATACTACTTTGACGAGGGCGGTAGGCTGAACGGGGTTTTTTGCTGTTCATCTGTATCTCTTTGCATCTTAATGTTTTTTTTCTAGAGGGAAAACGAAATCGAGTCATGTATCCATCAAGCTAGATACAAGCCGGTCGAAACTAGAGTATTATTTGAATTAGACACAACCCCGATGGTGTTACGTTGGGCAGGTCTTCGGACGACGTCAATGTGCTCGGTCTGATTGCTCGAGGCAACGCGGGTTGTAATCAATATACCCCCAAACAAACCCTCTTGACGGCGGCCTCATCATGCAACTTTCTCACAGTGAGAGTACTTCATGTCGTATGCACGGTTTGTTCGACATGTAGCCCATGTGCATGTCTTCGCGGAATAGGACGGGTGTCGTTCGTCTGGCGCATTGTGATGGTACGTGCTCCCTCCTCGATAATACAACTCAAACAGCCCGATGAAACCTCGTCATCTGAGTTTGGACTGCCACTGACTGACAAGGCTAGCTCATGTAAGAGAAAAATATTCCAACCGCCCCTTCAACATACTTCTCCTCTCGCACTGATCGTCATTCATCTGTCTGTAAGTGAGTGGTAAGCTGGTGGATTTTAGTAGCACGATAGGACCATACCATGTGGCTTACAAGGCATACCTCGGATGCCTGAGCTCAGAGCAAATTTAAACAAAGTCTGCCGTGGCTTGTCTTCGGCGTTTGAGCTTGCTGTCTCAAATCTTAGGTCCAGCTGCAGAAAACGTTGCCAGGAAGCGGGTTGCGAATGTTTTACGAGCACAAGCGTCAGGGTCCTGCTATAAATTGCGTAGCTCGAATCCTGCTACCACTAGCAAAGCAAAACAGAAATGCGCGCATGAAAAAGGGTTCATATGGCTGGTGGGTGAACCAAGATCGCGGCATTTTTGGGCTGTTTCGGCAGTCGGGCGAGGACGGGCGGATTCCGCTAGCTTTCCGGTACTCAGGATTCTCAAATGTTACAGGTACCACAGACGTACGAAGATACGTCCTCCGTGCTACCTTCCTACTTGCCTTAGTGGCTTGACGACCACCCAAGTATTACTTGATATCGCAAGGAAGGGAGGGAACCAAGCACCCAAGAACAAATTCAGGCTACGATGAGCGGTTTCTACATAATGATTGTCGTATCGGTGGGTTTGCCCTGATATCAATATCGGCCTCGATCAAGCTACAGCTGAGACAGCGATACGAGACGGTCTCCCGATTGCGGGCCGCTGTGCAGAGGTGCGTTCGTAATACGATAATTCCACAAAAAAATTCGTACTCTTCTTGTGTCGATACTATGGCCTACGTAATAGTAATCTTTAGGCCGTCGGAGAAATACGATCATGCACTGCTTCTCGCAGAAGATCTTTCGTGCAGTTTTTTAGACTCGATTGAGACCGTTCGTGTCCTGCTCAAGCCAAATTGGGTGGTCGGTCGATTAGATTTCAGCTTGCCTTGCCGCAGATGCTGCATCCAGTGCGATGCTGCCTGCAGCCACTGTAAATCCCACTTTTCTTCTGGCGGGCATTTTTGGCAGTTCGTTCCCCACAGTGATCAGCGCCGCTAGCAAAAACTTGCAGGTGGGCTACCAATAGACCCCCACTACGAGGGCAAGTACGACATCTCAGTGGCCACTCTAGCGACTCTCCAGTTTTCATCAACGATCTCACCTGACGCTCAAAGTACTTCCTTTCACCGCCAGCCACTCGATGCAGCTGCAATAAATCTCGCGAAGTAAGACAGAGCACACGGCAACAAGAAGGTTTATCCCTACATTCGAACCGCCGTTTGTCCAAGGCGCTTGCCCTTGATGCGGGGCAAAAAAAAAAGAAAAGAAAAAATTCCTGGGCAGCTTATTTGACTGTCAAGGAAGAAAGTGAGAAACAATCCGGATGCGTTGGGACTGCCCCGGAGGGAAGGCGTGACCACTTCTCGAGATAGTCAGCTATGTTTGGACTTCCGGATGCGAAAAGGTGTGTCCACCATATGTTACGCCACTAGTTGCGTCCCTTGCCTATGCAGTCTCATCTCGTCGAAGATTGAGCTTCCCTTCAGCTTCGCTGGCCTACTTCACGTGTCCGATCCTTGCCAGCTGCTGGAAGAGCCAAGTCAATCGGGGTCTGGACAATAAGGCCGTGACGTGGCTCCATTCTGACAATCTCTTATTAGGGTGAGGCGGGAAGACCTGAACGACACGTCGTCTGTAGAATCTCTCGCCAGCGGCGAGGACGAGGAGCGTGCCGATTTACAACGCGTGCTGCGGGAGAAGCTGCAAGATGTGATGGGGTGGGACCAACATGGCAGCAGTTTCCCTTCGAGTACGCCATCTCATGGGGATCTTACTAGTAAGGGGCCAGCGGGGTGCAGGCGCGACGATAGCCGTGACGGAGGTGCGGCGACGGATGATAAAGGGGAGGAGCCTGCCGCCGAGGAGTTCGAGTTTCGTCTATTTAGGTCGGCGAAGCCTGGTATGAAGGTGATCCTGGAGGAGGAGCGGCCTTTTAAGCCGGGAGATGGGGGTATTATTGCGAGGCGGCCTGCTTCGTATTATGTAAAACCGCCTGCGTCGGCCGAAGAAAGAAGGCGGTTTGAGACCGTCTCGCTCACCGGGGATGAGGTCCTTGCTCGAAGCAGTCGGCCGTATTGGGGGCTGGAGCTTCCATGGAGGATAGTCGCGAAGCTTGAAGCTGCCAATACCGCAAAACCACTCCCACTAGAAGGTCCGAAAGTTGTCACCAAGGCCGCGGGTGAGATAGGAAAGAGGAAACGGCCAGGCAAAAAGAGGAGGATTGCGAGGAGACAGAAGGATCGGGCGGCCAAGCAAGAGCAAGAGCAACAGGAGAAGGAGAAAATAACAAAGGAAGAGCACCTCAAGGCAAAGAAGAAGAGGCTTAACCATGCAAAAAAGATGAGAGCAAGGATCAAGGCAAAGGAGAAACAGAAGAAGCTTGCTCCAGAAGTGGCGGCCGCAGACGAGTTGGTGCAAGGTGCCTCGGCCAGCGAGGTGGCAATTTCCTAGCTAGCTATCTACCTGACGGTGATTGCAATGAGGCCTTGCATTATTTCGCTTTTATTCAAAAGGTTTTGCATGATACGGCCCGCCGGTTCGGATGGTAGTTCATGTTCTCGCTGCTGTGGGACAGTGGGACAGACGCACTATATTACGTAATCAGCCATTCGTCGATCGACGTTGCCGCCTTGCCGCCCAAATCCGCTGCAGGAAGATTCACGAGCTCTGGCGCGTCGCTGAATTGCCCGTGATAAATGTTCAGCAGAGCCTCTGTTTCTAAATCGAGTACCAGAGCCATAACACGAAAATTTCACCTAATTTTGTCACAACTCTCTTTCAGCTACCCATGATGCACGCTGGCTAGTCTCACCTGGACAGGAGCTCTTTCGGCATCACGACAATGGCCTCCCTGTGGTCGTCGTCCCGCTCTGCGCCCGAAGCCCCGCCGCCGCCCGATGTCCCCAAGACGGACGATGTCGCCGACGCGGTCATCGCGGACGTGGGACCCGATCCCTCGGTGCAACGGTCGGGTCCGTCGCGGAACCCCCCACCGAGCAGACCTCCGCTGCTGAGGAACACGAGCCGGTCGCCGCCGGCACCTACCGCTCAGAACGCGCAGCCAGCCCAACCGCAACAGCAGACCACGCCATCGGGGCTAGGAGGAGGACCTCAGCAGCAGCAGCAGCAGCAGCAACTCCAGCAGCAACTTCAGCAGCAACAGCAGATGACAGTCCAGCAGGCGACCGACTCGCTGAGCCTCATGCAGCTACGAAGAATGGTAGCAGAGATACGGCAGGTGGACCCGGTGGCCTACGATTTTGAGTATACAGACATGGGCCCGCATGGTGAGGAGATTGACGAGTGGTTCGGCTACCTTTTGTGGCAGCGTGTGCGTCTAAACGGGATACAGCGGACTTTTGAGTGGCAGTGGCAAGAGGAGTACCAACCCGAGAGCGACGACGGGGAGGGGTTGGGCTGGAGTGAGGTCAGCAAAGGGCTCCGGACGAGGTTTGTCAATGATGCCGTTGCACAAATAGATGGCGGGGAGCCGGCCGAGAGGACGGCCGGCGTGGCCAAGGTTGTCTATCTCGTCCTGGGGCGATGGGGGGATACTGCTGCACCAGTACCGGATGGCGGGATGAAGTGCGCTGCGAGCGAGGCACAGCTGGAGGCAATCGACGACGGAGTGCGGATGCTAGCCGAGGCTGGGGGGTTGGAAGTTGTCTGGAGAGCCCTGAGGCTGAAATTTGACCTCTTCTCGTAAGTTTTCGGGCTTGTACTGTGCTACGGAGCTCCAGATTAACGTATGATTGATCAGGTCTGATCCGCAGCAATTGTCTCACTCGCAGGTCCAGGTAGCGCAGGAAGAGCTTCAAAACCTCATGACCATCATCTATATTTCTATCCAGGCATGCGTCAACAAGCCCCTGGAAATGGCAAAAGCTCGCAAGACGCTTGGTGAGTTCTTCTCTACTTCGGGATCCGGCCGACGAGTGCGCATGGCTTACAATGCCTAGTAAATCTCAACCCCAGCCTTCCCGAGTTTATGATTGTTGCTGCCTCGAAGCTTCGGTGGGATGATAACAACTACCTACCATCGCCGCAGATATTTCTGCTCCTCTGGAAAAGCGTTCTCTTGGTCTTTGGCGGGTCAAATGAAATTCTCGATGCCAAGAAAGCCACAGGAGAGCTACTCGACGATGCCAAGGGCAAGGACATCATTACCGCATCCCCTTTAGACTACCATAATTTCCGCCAGGAAATCACGTCAAAATACCCTGCCTACATCCCCCCACAACCAGTCATCCCGCTCGAGGCCGATAACAATTCTCTGCTACCTCCCCTTCCCAACCAGCCGCCGCGAAACAGCGGATCGAGCGGCGTATTTCAGACACCATCAAGCACGCAGAACGGCGGTGCATCGATCCTCCACCAACCCGTCCACATTGCCACCCCCGCGCCGTCGCCTCCGCCATCGCCTGGCATTGGTGGTAAAGGCGGTAAGAAGCAGAATTACCAGACGAACCAGAACTTCCCGTTCCTGTACCCGCCACTGGATGCCACGAGCAACACCGCAGGGGGTAAGGGCCCCTCGGGCATCCAGGGCATGCTGGTCAGCCGAAAATGGGAAGGGAGCGACATTCCCTCCTCCATCCTCGAAGCCGGCGAGCTCTTCTACAAGAGAGTGCGTATGACGCGGGCGACCCGACAACTTTGGGAGGAGCGGGAAGCATTCCTCAAGTTTGAGCGGGGATGGGATCCGGATGAGGACGATGAAGACGATCCTGATGCGGATATAGACGAGATTTCGCTTGACGAGCTGACACCAGAGGAGAGAAAGGAGATCCAGGCCCTTCGACGGGAAATGAGAGAGGCCATGGCGCCGCCGGTGAAGGCTGTCGATTACGGGCCGAATGAGGGTGGCGTTGGCGAGGAGGTGAAGAGGCAATTGATTGCCGTGGAGAACTTTTACGTATGATTTTGTTCAACTGAGTCCTGCACCTACCTAGGGACTGGTCTGGGAGCTGACGACATCTCTAGCGCGAAGCACTCCCGAACTTGCAGTCGCTGGTCATAGTGCTGCTCAAGGCCATTCTTCAAAACGTGACGGCGATAATAGCTCAGGGCGCAACAGCCCAGCAGCATCCAGGCGGAGGCCCTGGGCGTCCAGGAGGTCCCAATGGGGGACCACCGGGTGCCAGGCCTCCGGAGCCGCAAGCCAATGGGGCCGAGGCGCCTGAGCAGTCAATCGAGGATATCGACGCGGCGAGGACTCGAGAGATCACGGCAAAGGCAGTCACTGGTGTCATTCTGCTTTTATTGAAGTGGTTCAAAATATCTCGTAGGCTCATTCCCTTCAGAGCGACCCCAGGAATATTTTTTTGCGCTGACTCGCGACAGACGTCCTCAAGTTTGAGTATTTTACGCAGTTGTTGATAGATTCCAACTACATCCCGTTGATACTCAAGCTTTTTGCACATCAAGACATCCAACAGGTAGTGGACAGCAAGACGGATCGATATGAACACAGGTAAGTCGCCCAGAGATGTCGAGACTCTCTCTCTCTCTCTCTCTCTCTCTCTCTCTCTCTCTCTCTCTCTAGATGGTTTCCTGACGTCCAAAGCTTCTTCCACTACTGCAATGAGCGGTCCAAGGCAAAGGGCGGCATCCAGCCGGGATCCCCCATCCTGAAGCCCGACCCGACTCTCTTCGACGAAGACAGCGAAGACGACGCCGTCCCGCCCCCGATCAAGCGTCGCCGTTCGCCTCCACCGCCTACCGCTACCACATCCGACGAGCCCGACGCCTCCAAGTTGGAACCGTCCTCAGACGCCGCGACCGGCTCAGGCGAAAGCCGGGGCTCACGACCCGAGGTAGACGAGCTGGGCTATCCCGTCAACCCGCTCCCCAAAGAACCCATCACTGACTTTTCCCGCCGCAATTTCTACGCCCTCATCAACTACCTGCGCATCATGCAAAAAATCTGCAAGAGCAAAGCGCATCGCAACTTGTTGCTCGTCACGTACAAATCCTCGGGCATCCTCCGGAAATCCCTCAAGGTTCCGCAAACGGAACTACGTCTCTACACTCTCAAGCTCTTCAAGAACCAAGTCCCCTACTGCGGCCGCAAGTGGCGGCAACAAAACATGCGCGTCATCACGGCCGTTTACCTGCACTGCCGGCCCGAGCTGAGGGACGAGTGGCTGGCGGGCGGGGATGTGGACGCGGAGGTGGACGCCGCGTTGCCGCAGGAGCAAGCGCTGCGGAGCCTGACGCACTGGTTCAACGTGCGGAGGTACCCGGAGCAGATTGCGGATGGGCAGGGCCTGAAGAGCGTGAAGGAGGAGCGCGACTTTTTTGCGAGGGAGGTGGAAAAGGTGGAGATGTGGGAGGAGGAGGGCGAGGGCGAGTGGGTGTCGATGGACGAGTGAAGTTGTCGGCGGTTGGTTTTTGTTATACCCTTGCGGTCAGGAGGTAAAGAGTGTGTTCGTACAGTCTTGTTCGCAATCATTAGATAGAGAGGGAGAGACGGTGAATGTATCCCCCGCCCATCCTGTCCTCGTGGACTTTTTGGGGATCCAGTAGTGTGTCAGCGCCTCACCAATGCACGAGTGAATCACAATTGTCATACGATCAAGTATTTTGGATATATTACTGATCAAGCGAGCCAAAACGACCTAGTTTTGCGTTCCCCTTCCCTTCACGCCGAGTTTCTCTACCAGCCCTAGCCCGTGGTATCAACTTTGTCGTCCAGCATATTCCATTCCCCACCAAAAAAGAAAGCGCCAAGCAAATGCAAAATTGTTTTCCGTGTTGCATGCAAAAATTGTCATTATATCATCATCTCCTTAGGCCATCGTTCACCGTGTTACACCCGCTCGTAGACACCGTCCTCGTATCGATGCCCGGGCTGTAAAAACCTCGAGGGCTGGTTCCTCCCTCCCTCGGCGAACCTGTCGCTCGGCCGCCACGACACGTCATCGTTGTGACCGTCGTACGGGCTCAGTCTCTCATCGTCGTATGGTGGGCTAGCATGGTAAGGAGGGCTCGGTTCGTGGTGGTGCTGCCCGCCGTATATGCTATTCCTCATGCCATAACCCAGATCACCGCCCGCGTCGGGTACATCGCCGTACGGTAGAGGTGGTTGTCCATGTCCATATCCACCACCGGCGGAGGCGTGCGGGTACGAGAGCGGCCTTTGAGGGGCCGACGTCAGGTAGCCCCCCGAAAGAGCCCCGTCATCTTCCTCGGCGTGGTAGTTCTGTCGCGATGACGAGCCAGGCGTGGTAGGCTGTGGGCGGGCAAGGGGCTGACGATCCTCTTGGAGGGCACCACTGCCATAAGCATTAATGCGCGTAGCCTCCGGGTGGTCGTGCTCAGGGAGGACGTTATCCGGGTGAACCGGGTTCGGTTTCCCTCGCGAGAAAAGCCGCCCGAAAAACCCCTTCTTGGTGGATTTCGCCGAGCCAAACGTGTCGGCTCCCGCCAGCTTACTATGGTCGTACTCGTCCGGCGGGTTGATGAGATTCAACCGCTTATCACGCTGATAATTCCTCCCCAGCCACAACTCCGTGAAGACAGACCCAGCGAACAAGAAAACCAAGATAACCGAAACGGCCAGCTCCGCGCTACCAAGGCGACAGGCATCCCCGTATGTAGGAATGGCGACGAATCCGTCCTTTTTGCTCTCCGCCTTCTCCCCCGTCTTCCCCTTCCCAAAAGGCCCATCGACCTCTTCCTTGCCACACTTCCCCACCCCGCCGTAGCCGTTCGTGGTAGCTAGGTAGATGGCGGCACTCCCAAAGACAACGTCCAGGACCATGGTCGCAAAAGACGAGAGCATGCGGCCGACGTGCGGGGAGAAGCGCAACGCCAGGATACATAGAATCACGTACGCGATGGTAATTCCCGCGATACCCTCGGCGGCGCGTAGCCATGTCGGCGTGGAGAGGCCATGGTTCGAGAGGGATGCAAGGAGATAGCTGTCGAGGGAGAGGATGATGATGCTGCAAGTGAGCTGCAAGCCTCGAAGGGCGAACTGAAGGGTTTTGAGGAGTGGTGTTTTGGGACGTCTTGACATTTTGGCGGAATTAATCTTCCACTCCCCTGCTTTGTCGGTATTGGATTCCGTTAATTTCGTGGGTGGATTGTGACGATTGATAAATAGAGGATAGTTCTTCAGCCGCGGCTGGAGATTGTGAGCAGGCTGAGCTTCAAGACCGTGACGTGCTCCTTGTTGTCGATGAAATTGATACTAAGCAGGTTCTGATTCTGACTCGTTCCAATCTCCTCGTACCTGCAAACCAAAAAAAAAATCTTATTTGCAAGTCCGAACTTCCTGTCTTCGTTGTCTGGACATTCGCGATTCGTGTCGCTCGATCGTTCAGACAAGTCTCGGCGTTTTCGTTCGCCTTGTTTTTTTTGTTGTGAATTTCAACAATTGCACGTCAGGCTGCAGCGCTGTTTTGGGTAGCCCTTTTCCTTTGTCAACCCTCCAACGCCGGGGCGGTTTCGCCACACGCGAAATCGGCTCTTTGTTCTTTTGATTTCCCCAGATAGTAGGTCGATTTGCTTGACGACTATCCGGCTTGTGTAGCGATGCAACGAGCGCGGACCCCAATCAGGAAGTCCCGAGCTCGAACAATAGAAACAAAGGAAATAAACAACCAGCAGTAAGCAAATCAATTGATAGAGAAAGGGAAAGAATCAAAAGGTTCCCACCCCACTGTCGTGCAGACGGTATTAGTTTTGTTTTCTTGGCCATCAGACGAGACCTTTTTCACACCTTGCAACAGGCTCAAAGAACTGAACAGCCCGAAAGCTTCGTGGGCATTGATGACGAATTGAAGAGTGGCTGATGTGTGGCGATGACATCACTCCCGTTTGTCCTACTGGTGGCGATCGCAGAGTACGAGGTACCAGCGGACTGCTGCGGACCACATTCAAGCCCCGCCGCGAAAAGCAAAGCTAGAATCGGTAGGGCTTGGCGCTTAAGGCTTCGAAAGGAAAGGATGCCGACGCTTTCATTGGTGGTGGCGGTGTCAATCCCCAGAAGTTGGGAGGCGAACCTGTTGGCCAGTGTCCGGGTCTTGTGGATTACGTACGCAGTACGAGTACTTGCGCTTTTTCCTAGCAATTGGCGAGACAGTAATGTAGTACGAGTACTTCCGACTAGGCCACGGCTTACTGACCGCGGCCGGCAGCGATTTCTGCGACCCGGTTTTGGGTTCTAGTTCATTTGAGCGTGTGCATAACCGCCGATTGATGAGGCAGCGATAGTAGGCGAGAAGTGTTTTCCTCGGCGGGGCTCAATTGACCACAGGAATACATCGTAGTCTCTCTTAGGTTCTTAGGACCCCATCGACGCCTGGCAGTGAGAGACGTATTTCTGTGGGCGACAGCCGGCCCCCTCAACTCGAATCGGCGAGGGCTCGGGTACACCGGGATAATATTTATCCAGTCAACCAGCGCATCGGCATCTTGGTCGCGTGCCGACATGCTCCCTTTGATTAAACGTCACGGCAATTTATTTTCCGGATCGGATCTACTCCATGTCACTTCACACTTAGAAACGGGGAGTGTAGGTTGGCACAATGCGAGGTAACAGTATTTCTTCTCCTACACTATCCTCTACATACCATCCCGGCATTAGAGAGCCAATTGAAGAAAGTATGAAATAATCCCAGTCCAGTTTTTACCCACAACACCTCACTCTCCGTAGAAATTCTTCCTCCTTCCTTCTAGCTCATACATAAGAGAGGATCCACCATGCCATCTCGTCATTTCGTGGCTTTTTGCCTGGCCTGTCCTTCAAAGAGGTATCCCTGCAGGCTTTCTTGAGGATGGAGCGCCAACGAACATGTTCCCTCTCTTAATCCAATTCTTCTCTCCCTCTTCTTCCGTTACACTCTTTCGAAATGGTACATACACTCCTCCTCCAACCTTGAAATGTGTTTTCAGACATCATGAATCTGTTATCTCCAGTACACTTGAAACGCCATCCTGATGAAGAATAGGAAACCGGTTTTGTGTGAGATGGAAGCAAATGAGAGACGGTAAGGAGACAATGAAATGAAATAACGAGTAAAGAAAAAAATAAGAAAAACGCCACTTGCTCTGCTGGGACTGTATCAGAGAAAAAGGTTCATGAGAAGCTCTCTTTTCTCTGCAGGTTGATAAAGCTGCTTCGACCCCAAACGCCGGTTAGATTCGTGGCTTCAGCTGTGCCTCGGGTCGAAGGGCCGGTCCAAATCAAGGGTAGGCTAGCAACCGCCAAGGTTTGGAGGGTATCGATGTGTCGCGCGGGTGGGTAGATGATTGCGTAAAAGGTTGTGTGTCGGTCGAATCATGATGAAAAAGTACTGGTGGGTATTGAACAAGCCCGTGCTTATACGTGGTCTATGCTGGCCCCAACAAAAGGCCGCCTCGTGTCCCCAAATCAAAACACCGTGCAAATGCCCAAAGATCATGTCGAGGTTGCGCAGCGCTCAGATGATGTTATACAAGAATAGTCGCACTATGGATCCCTTTGGAGGAAGAAGTCGGATGGAAGGTAAGCAAGCCGAGTCTGGTGTCCTTTAGACCCAGTCAGCCGGCTTGTGGAGCTTGACGTCCCGATTTTCCCTGGGACTCCTTTGCGGCGACTGGTTGTTGAAGGCTGCACCGTTTGGGCTCGTCACCTTAGTGGCTTTGGTCGGAGAATTGGGATTATAGACAACTGGACTGAGTGTACAGTCCTTCTTGTCGCCCGCGCCAGGGACTGCGGGGAGCGTCTTCCGATTGTCGTCCTCGCCCGAGTATGTCGACGAAGAAGCATCATTATGGTCTTCCTCCTCACCAGATCCATCTTGGTGAACATTGCTCAATGGACTAGGCCGCATCGTTGGTGACAGGGCTTTGTTGATGGCATTTGGGCAGTCGAGATTATGGATCTTGGTGGCATCGAAATATTTGGAGTCGAGGGGTGGCATGTCCTCGACATTGGAGAGCCGGATTCCAATTTGCACAGTTGCGTGCGAGGCCATGGACGAGTCGCGTCTATGGCGTACGCCCGTCACCGGGGCTGGTGGTTTGAGGTCTAAGTTGCCGAATGTTGTGGCCGGTAGGGGTTCGCCCGGCTTGGCACCGGGGAACAAGGAATACGATCCCTTCCTGCCGTGCGACTTTGCCATGACTGCTTCGGGAGCAGCGAGGCCGGCCACCGCAGCGGAAGGGAACACTGCGTTGGACCGGAGCGGGTTAAGCCTCTCTCCACTCTCGTACTCTTTGTCGCTAAACTGCATCGACCTCTCCGAGGTGATCAGTGTGTCGTTGCTATTCATTCGCTGCAATGTGGGTGGTGCTGCGGACTGGTTGCTGTTCTCACGGGGCGACCAGATCCTAATGCCACGTTTAAAGTTCTGTCTCTCCACCTCGGTGCAGCCTCCCGCCTCCTTGCACTTGGGTCCAATTGTCGAGAGTGTATTGGATCTGAAGAAGAGGTGAAGCCCGCCCGTCATCAGGCCGGAAACGTTGGACACAACGGAAGCAACCATGGACAGCTGAAGCGCCGTGTTCATTGTCTCTCTCTGGTTGGTGAAAGCCAGTACGGCCAAGAAGGGCATCATAAGCGCCTAGGAGAAGGGAGTCAGCAATGTTCGCCTAAATCGACAAGCGTGCGCGCCCAAACTTACCGTTGAAATGACAGCCACCACCATATAATAGACCATCCTCGAAGCCGCCACGCGTTCCGTCGAATCGATCATCGAGTTCCTGTGCAACTTCAAGAAGACCACCACCGTACTGCATGTGAGAACCACGGCAATGATGAGAAAAATTACAAAGGCCCCCGTGGCGTACGGCTCCACGAAGAAAAACAGCGAGGCGAAGCAAAAGTTTGGTGGGCGGATGAAGTGTGTGATAATGTACGACACCGCAAGCATGATCCCGATGGTGGCGAGGCAAATGGTAACGGCCCATTTGCCCTTGGGCATGAAAGGCTGGCGCTTGAGCGCTCGTAGCGTGATCTCGAGTCCGAATATGAGGTGAATGTAGGGCGCGATGAACACAGCCGGCAGCATCAGCTGAGACGTTATCGTGCACCCAACAACCAGTAATGCCTCCAACCCCGTCGACTGTGCCACGGCGAACACTATTCCCTGAATAACGATGCCGCAGGAGAGCACGAGTGGGAAGGTCTCGGCCGGTCCGATAAAGCTGAATCCCGCAGTTCTGAACCTGAACTTCTCGTTGTTCCTCTTCTCTCTTGCGTATCCATCCCACAAGATTCCCACGGCCGTTGCCAAGGCGGCGATGATGTTGAAGACGGAGAGGATAATGGTCGATGTTCGTATCGATTTCGCCGGTGCAAATTTCAATTCCGCCGCCAATCTTCTCGACGAGTTACCCTGCAATCTGAAGCCAGAAAATCGGTCCGGTCTCCCATCGCCGTTGAGGTCTCCTCCGAACTGCCTCCGCCACAGGTCTGCCTCATCCTCCCGCGGGACCAGCAAGTCCCAAAGCATCGACTCCATCTCGGCTCGGTTTTCGGTCAACACCTGGCGCAATGGTGGTTGGTTGAGATGAAGGTCGTAGGCGTCGTAAGACGGCACGAATCGCCAGATGCCTTCTCGTCGTTGTTCAAATCATCTATCCTTCAGATCCGTCGCAACCTTGTTGATTGGTGTTGGTATCGGATTGTTGGCGGGGAGAGTTGGTGGTGGGGATGGGAAGGAAGATGAAGGGAGAGGAAAGGAAAGGATGGATGGGATGGAAAGGAAAGAGTCTGAGAAGGGTGGCCCAGGGTCGTGTGGATCCCTTGCCAGGCTGGGGCAGCGTCCTAGCGAGCCAAGCAGCCGAGGAGCTAAAGTCTGGATGCTCGATGGTCCGGAAAGGTGGGATGGGAGAGAAATCAAGAGCCCTGGGACCCCGGACTACTGGAGGACCATGCTACGCCTGGACGACCACCATGGACCAGACGAAACAGACCCTGTACCGGCACAACGAGGGATGGCGACGTGGTCTGGGAATAGAAACACGAAGGCCGGCCAGTGAAAAGACGGAACCGCAACGGACACGGCAGAGGAGAGGGCTTCCAGAAGCACGACGATCGCATAAAGTGAGAAAGTGACCTGCGCGGAGAGCCTGGTAGAGGCTAGGAGATGCACAAAGGCGTTATGGGGTAGGCACGGGAGACGGTAACATTCGGTTTGTGGGAGGGCTGGTGTCGCGAGCGGTAGATCATCGAGGGCCAAGGCACTATCACTGTATCAAGATGCTGATATCGGGACGAGGCGAAGTTTGGGCGGGGGGAGCTCGGGAGTCACTTCACAGTAACGGATAACGGCTAGGAGAAACCATTGACCCGTTATCGGCACAGTTGAAGAGGTCCTTGTCGCAGGTGGGCCGTGGAGATGGGTCCCTTGCAGAGTTTTGGTGCTGGATAGAACTCGGCGCAGCTTCCACTTCCGTGCGATAGGTCACTCGATCAGCAAAAGAGTATGCGATAGGCACCTTGGGAATTTAGAGCCATGGCCAACCCAGCCAAAAAATCGGGACCCAGGTTAGCTTCGTTCTTGGGCATTGAATCAGCGATGGGGTTGAGGCATTGATGTAACAAGTTGGGGTTTCGTACCCCTTGCGAAAGGCCCCTGATGTGAGGTCCAAGGAGGGGCAGACCTGGAGCCCCCGCGAGGAGCCGCCAACCAAGTCGGGTTTAGCCTCTCAAATACTCTGCGATGCGGGTGCAGACCCTTGCTCCCGCTTCGGGGGATCAAACGCCTACCGGGGGAAGGCAGGGTCGGTTAATAGGAATGCCGACGCCGAATGGCAGGTCTGTGCACCACATTACCTTTCTTTTTCTCCAAGGCTTTCACAATTGACCTCCACTCACCTTTCCGTATTGCCGCGATATGGTACTAAAAGAATGCCAATCGCCTCACTAAAGCCATGCCCGAGAATTCATTGGGCCCTGATCGCCTCTCTGAAGCCCAACGCCTCGATAGGAAAGACGGCCCAGAATAGCCGCGAGGATTTGATGGAAGTGCCGAACCAGAAAGTCATCTCATGCTACCGCTGCCGGCAGACGACTTGGCAACCACCGAGACGTA
>Ga0247774_1000470_pt1 | contig 20023 bp, 19 predicted proteins | sample UWRJL001104B6_FD_179933 | JGI IMG/M metagenome (GOLD analysis project Ga0247774, IMG submission 179933) | Plant litter microbial communities from Arlington Agricultural Research Station in Wisconsin, United States - UWRJ-L001-104B-6 | ecosystem: Environmental > Terrestrial > Plant litter >... | reverse complement strand
GGGCCGAGTAGCCGATAACTGAAGTTGATGGATAAGGTGTGAGGAGATATTGATGGAATGGGAGGGGGTTCTAGAAAGATTACGATGCCGGGATATGGACGCGGAAGACAGAAGAAAGAAAAGAAAAAAAAGGGAGGGGGAGATTAGGCATGAGTTCAATCCCGATTTCATGCCCCTTCCTCCTCTTCCTCTTCCTCTTCCTCCTCTTCCTCTTCCTCCTCTTCCTCCCCTTCCTCCCCTTCCTCCCCTTCCTTCTCCAGCGTCTTCAACGCCGAAACCCTCAGAATGTGTATACGATGAGAAGCAACAAGAGGCTAACAGCCAAATCAGGAACACTGAAGGGACCCTAAACTACAATCCGCGCATCCACAAGTTCAAGATCACCTTTAAGCCTGCCCCCGACGCCACCGTTGCGAAGCCTTCCGGACCCAACGTCAAGCTCGAGTATCTCAGCTCTATCCTCCTCAAAGACCCCAAGGGCGAGCCGTGTACGGGGTTGGATCCTACTGGTGTTGCTTCCTTCAAGGGACTTCCAGACTTACCCGCGGCTACCTACAAGGGCGACGGGTTCGGGGTCAAGAAGGACGGGCCAGAGAAGACAAGGGTGTCCGTCGATTCGGAAGGGCTGGTGTTGAATAAAGATGGGAGTTTTTGGATCAGCGACGAGTATGGGCCATTTGTTTGTAAGTAACATCCGATTTGTAGCACGGCGCCTTTCTTGTGTATGAAGTTTGGAAAGAACGAAGAAGGGGGGGGGTTCCGTCGCGAATGTAAAGCTAATTTGTGGTTTCTAGATCTCTTCGATGGCTACGGGAAGATGATCACGGCCATCAAGCCCCCCCAGGCCATCATCCCGCACAGGGGCGGCAAGGAGTCGTATTATTCTGCGACTGCGCCGAGGTATGATCCTACTAAGAAGTATGTTCCGGAGGAGTCCGACACGGGCAGGAAGAACAACCGAGGTGAGTCCAACACAAAGTCTATGACTACCTGTTACCGTCCCTTTTCCCTCTCAGGATGGAAAAGCTAAGTGGAAATCGGCTTTTGTGTGCTAATGAGCCATACTACTTAGGTTTCGAGGGCCTCGGGGCTTCTGCGGATGGCAAGACTCTTTGGGTTCTTCTTCAGTCTGCCACTAATCAGGAGGGCGTAAGTTCGACCTCTTTTCCGATATGAATCGCTTCGGGTGTAAATAATAGAGGGGCTAACGCAGGGACAATTGGGGCGATAATATAGGGCGACAAGGCCTCGACGCGGCGGCACACTCGCTTTCTCAAATACGACGTATCCAACAAAAAGCAACCCAAGTACGAGGCCGAATATATCGTCCCCCTTCCCGAGTTCAAGGATAAGAATGACGAGAACAAGACTAAGGCCGCCGCTCAGTCGGAGGTGCACGCAGTACGTTGCCCAACGCTCATCTAACCCTCCAACCTACCGCATGCCTTAGTCAAGGCTCTGACGTATTCCTAACGTTTTTTTTGTCCTCATCAACAGCTTCCCAACGGCCAATTCCTCATGCTCTCCCGCGACTCCGACGCCGGTGCTTCCTTGAAATTCAGCGAGTCCTCGTTCCGCAACATTGGCGTCTTCGACATCTCCATGGCCACCGACATCAAGGGCAAGTACGACGACGAAACCTCGAGTGTTGCGCCCAAGGGCGTTTTGGTCAAGGAGGTCAAGCCGGCCGAGGTGTGTGATTGGATTGACTTCAATCTCAATGATCAGCTGAAGAGGTTTAGGCTACATAATGGTGGCGCGCAAGACAAGAGTCTTTTAGTAAGTTGCTCTTCCTCCCTTTCTCCCCTCTGAACGCGTTTATTCCCCTTCGTTGAGCAATCTTCTTCCATCCATGGAAAATCGGAGGCGTAGCTTCAAGGGGAACTGGTGAATTGACTCGTCCTTGCGTTTAGAGCGAAAAGTGGGAGTCCATCTCCGTCGTTCCTGTCCTCGACAAGAAGGGCAAGGAAGTCAAGAACGAGTACTTTATTCTCTCCATAAATGACAATGACTTTATCACTCAAGATGGTGCCATGTTTGGAGGGAAGTTACCCTATAAAGAGACAGACGGGAAGGAGGTTCAGAACCAGGCGTTGTTGTTCCAGGTTAAGATGCCTTTCTAGTTTGTTTCTTGTCGATATTCTCCAGTTGTCCATCTAGTGCTCAGGGGAAGTGGGACCTAGGACATGAAGAAGTCAATGGATTGAGTTAAAGTTGGCGGGAGGCGAAGTAATTTGCAGGCCATAAAGAGGTCGATATTATTTTACTTTTAATGTATATAATTGTGACTTGAGTTATTTTTTGTCCACAACAGTTGACAGATACATTATTTTGTGAGAGATTGGAGAGTTGAGAGGCTGGAAATAGAAACCCGTGAGCGCCGTTATGTAGATCAACGCTTCCTTCTACCTCGTACAGAAAGTTTAATGTGTGTGGTTGTGAGGTGTTGGAGAATAGTCTATATTGTAATGATGAATAGCTTAGACCTGTAATAGACGGCAGGCCCTTCCCGGAATGCCGGCCTCCCATAACTGAGATGGGAAATGTAGAAAACAATCCGGGTTTTTGGGCAACTTTTTTTTGGCGGCGGCTTTCTGTCGCTTTATTTCCTCGACAGGAAGATAAAGGGATGCAAGACGGGAGACCTGGCCCTCGATCTGTGTGAATGAACTAGACCAGATTTTCAACGCCGCCCTGCCTCCGGGCCGGCCACGAAAAATGTCGTGCGGCAATGAATATTGGCTATTTTTTGCAATTTCATGTCAAGTTGATCCCGGCAGCTGCATGCCCTGCAAGCATTCGCTCCTTCACGGCGGTATTGCAGACAGGGCCGATCGCGCTCCGGACATGTTCGGCCGTTGTCGAGGAGCAGCCAGCCTCTTTCCTCGAGTCTTGGATACTCTAGGTGGATTAGCTGAGCCGAGAGACGCGTTCGCTCCTCCTGGCCGTGTGCTGTGCAGTGCCCTTACCACGCTTTGTCGTGGCTTTGCCACCGGTGGGGAGTCCTGTTGTCCTTGCGCGAGGCGGCGTCATGAGCGCTGTGTCCCGGAAGGGCCACCATGGCTACCCTGTAGTCCGGCGGCATCGGCAGCTGCGGCCAATTCTTACTGGGCGCCATAAGGAGATTGGCCATACCTCGGCTAGGAGAATGAAACTCGAATAGCGGTGTCGGAGGAGACCCGAATATATGGTTTTGGATTCGGTAGCCAACGCCATGATGGGAGATTTGGAAATCTATACAGATCACACACACGGCATGTCACCGGGAAAGCGGTTCATCTAGCGTGAATAGAAGCACAACTACAGTCGCTTCCCAGCCCCTCCCTATCTATTACTTATTGAAAATGTCTCTATCTCGTGGAGGCTGCTCCTGCTCCTACTGTACGTCGACAGTCCTCCAAAAACAAACCCAGTCAGTCAATGTTTGAAGCAAAGTCTTTCCAGTTTTTCGCCTCCGAACTTCTCTAAAACGCAGTGAAGAATTTTCGTTAATTAAATGGTCAAAATGGGACTGAAGATTGACAAAGATAACGACGCACACCTAAAGAAAAGGACAGAGCTCGTTCCTTACGCGCAGAATGTCAAGATTGCTGCGGCCAACATCGGCACGCCCAGCCCGAGTCCGAGTCCGAGTCCAGCCTTGTCTGGGGAAGACGATTTGTCACCAATAAAGCATTGCACGCTGCCCTGGAGATAGTCTCCCGTCCCACACTGGTTTTTGTATTTATCATCTGTCGACGGCGCGGGCACAGCGGCAGTACTGCTGGAGTTTTCCGAGTTACCAGCTGCGGATGTTAAGCCGGCGGTAGGCCGCGGTTCCTGAGTACCAGATGCTGGTTCCCAAGCTCCCGAGAATGTTTCCTCAGTCGGCGAGGAGCCGAATGTTTCCTGAGCCGTCGAGGCGCCAAATGTTTCTGCGGTCACGTTCAAAGGCGCACTCTGAACTCCTGGATCCTGCTGTTGGACGAAATCCGGGGGTTTGCCTCTTGGGGATAGGCGTGGTCTCTACATGTAAAATCGCGGGAAGGCACATATTAGTAAGGGTGAACCATTACTTATGAGTTCGGCAGGAGAATACACGAACGAGGGATCCCCGATAGAATTGGGCGGACAGATGACCAGAGCAGAAGCTCTGGAGAAATTCGGCCGCTATTCGGGCGGATTCGGTATCGGATTCGGCGCAGACTTGTTGTGATGTATCATGAATTCGTTCTGATGTGAAGGCTTCCAGGAGTATTGGGTCACAAACGCATTCTGGCGTCTCGCAGGCCGCAGGTTCGATCCTACTCTCCCACCATACTATCTTCCCTTGAGCACATAGCGATAAATCGGTCCAGCCGGGATGGGAGATTACGGCAACGGGGATGCTATTCGCATAGCGCCCCCAAACCACTAAGGAGAAGAAGAACGCCCTGGTTAATAAATTTCCCATTGATACTCCAACATCCATTGCAAAAGTACCAGGATGATCAAAGAAAGAGGGTTCAAGAATTCCTATGTAAAATTCTTTTCGACGAGACCAGGAGCACACCTACCTGAAGTAGGGGGCGCGAACTCTTACTTGAATATTCTTAAGCAATCATCGGCATTTTGGCGGTGTGATCGAGCAAGGCTGAGTCCTGTCGCCACCCATCACAGGACGTTATGGTTAGCTGATGAGTCTTAACGTGCTTGCTTTTTGCTGTACCTCCGAGGTTGAGGCGACCGATATACATACTTCTTATTCGCTGGAAGGGAAAATTTGTTACTGTCACCCGATCCACTTGGAGCTAGGACGGGGGAAAGTTGGACTGATACAGATTCAACCAGGCTTAGAAGCAATGCTCGGCACCTCCCTGCCGTTCAACCAGGCAACAGCGTTCCACGTCAAAAAGAACGACCAATCCGACACTCTCTAAGCGTTGCTGGCTTCCATGGCGCATTTCGATGAGCTGGTGCCCATCCAAATGTGAACTCGAGCAGTACGAAGGTGGCGAGTAGGGAGGGTGGGAATACGCAAAGTCGAAATGAAACTGCAGGAGTTTAGGTGTATTGTAGATTAGGCTGCATCTATAATATAGCATGAGATATGGACAGCAAAATTTAGTATATAAACTCGGAGCTAGTAGTTTGAATATGTTAGAGTGGTCAGCAGACCTAATATGTAATGATGTCTGTGTTGTCTGAGAGACTGAACGACAGCCGAAGTTGGTACTAAAATAGGTGTACGGTAGAAGCGATACCAACAATGGTCAACGACGCTACGAGTTCGATGACAAGCTACAGAGCTTTAGTCTCGATATGATGTTGTTGCTCGCTCTGCACAAGCGTTTGTCATCGGCAGGGCTCTGATTGGACGCGGTGGGGCACCTGTGTCCCGAACGAGCTCAGCCGACCAGCCGGAAAACGGAGGCCTCAGCCGACGACACGCCCATCAGGACTCGGCACGTCCAGCCATCCAGCCAGCAACTACACGATTCCTGCGCATCCCAGGGCTGTCGGTTATGTTCATTAAACCACGACTCGTCGACAATTGCCTCGGCGAGTCTTCTTAGACTTCAGTGCCCGTTTTGTTGAACACCCCCATCGATGAAGATGCAAGCGTCCAGCGACTTCTACAGGGACGCATCTCGCAAGCGTTTGCGCCGGGACACTAGAAGCTGTTTCCAGTGTATGCTGATCACGATTGATGCTGGTCTCGTGTTTCGTTGACAGTCAGTCGTAGGCAGAAGACGCAAAGTCAAATGCCAGCTCACAACGGAGGACGTCGCAGCCTGCGCAGCTTGCATCAGAGCGGGCAATAGTTGTACCCTGGAACAGCCATCAACAGAGGCCACTGACAGCAACTTGCCTGCCCAAGGGATGCACCGTGAACAAGAAGATCGACTAGAACGCATTGAAAACATGCTTACGAGGCTGGTTCAAGCCCAAGCCTCACAAGTGCCTGCTGAGTTCGATAATCTGGCCAGGCCGCTCTTTGGTGGAGACCTTGGCGCGAACTCGTCTCACGACTCTCTCTTCTGGGAGGAAATGGTGAGTGGAAGTTGCCATTGTCTTTTCCCGAGTGTAAACTTACTTGCTGAGGACAACTACGCCAGGATGTGCACCTAATGAACCCTCCGGGTCTTCTTCCTCTTGAAAATTACAGCCAATGCTTCCCTGACAAGCACGAAGCGGACGTCAAACAGTCACTTGTGTCTCTTCTGCCCTCCGATGAGGACATCATTAACATCGTTTCCAACACTACAGCATGGCTATGGGGCCTCAGGTGTCCTCCTGGGTCAATTCTGAGGCCGAACGAGCCTATTACAGACCTTGGCATAGCCGCAATTTCGAATGGCAGCACCGTGGTCCTCGCTAAGTCGTTGCTCTACTTAGCCATTTACATGCAACAGCTTCCGCCGGGCTTTGATACTCGATGCCTTCGAGTACCTGGTGTCGAGGCAACGATTGAATGTTACGTTTCCACTGTCAACTCGCTAGTGTTGTCAAAGGAGGAGATGGTGTGTTCTGCAGACGGCCTAGAATGCCTGCATCTGCTGGGAATGATTTACATTAATGAAGGGGCCCCTCGAAAGGCCTGGCTAAGCTTCAGACGAGCCCTCGACGTGGCTAAGCTGAGGGGTTTCCGCGACAGTTTCGCCTGCTCCGCTCCAGAAGCTCAATCTGACGAATTGGCAGCCCGCAGGCGCATATGGCTCGACGCTATCGCGGGAGATTGCTTTAGTAGCCTTCTTCTCGGGCTCGAACCCGTCCTTGGTAGCGAGCCATTTGGTCCTGAGAACAACTTGTGGGATGATCCTCTTACGGATGCTGATGCGAACTTTGAGCGGAAATTCTATCCCATCGTGGCCCGTCTTGCTCAGAAAAACTTCTTGGGCTTGCAGCACGACTACGGATCTACTCAGGAAATCGATCAAGATCTCGACAAGCTCTGGGCTTCTATGCCGAGCGACTGGCAGCGAACCCCGACTCTGCGATCGGGTCGGTCCCTCGAATCGGCCAAAGATTACAGCCGACTCATTTGCCATCTTTGGTTCTTCCAAATCCGCATCTTCGTTCATCTACCTTTCGCCTTTTCGAATCCTGAGAACGGCAATTTGGAATCTAGTAGGGTTAGATGCCTGGAGGCGTCACGGATCATTCTGCATTCGTATCTTGGACTACAGCAGGAGGGAAGGGACCATCCGCGCTGCAAGGTCGTTGATGTCGCGGCATTCCTGGCGGCAGTCACCATTCTACTGGTCGACCTCGATCACCATCCTCGCGGCGCAGCAGCATCATCGAGAAGGCGCGCCTACAGCTCGGATACGGCTTTACTGGAGCAATTCATGCATTCAATGGAGGTCCTCGGAATGAGCTGCGGTAGAGAACATATTGCAAAGCAGGGCGCTCGAGTCCTCTCGGCAATGCTAACCACTTCTAAGGAATTGGAAGGCATGGTGTTCTCGGACCCTGATCCAAGTGAACATGCATTCAACACTACTGCGGCTCTGGCGTGGGACGACCTGAAGACTGCCACAGCATTGAAAGATGCCAAGAGTGTGCCTCCCTCCCCTGTAGCACATGGCTCTAGCATAAGACAAGGACTGCTAGGGCTGGAGGATATTCTGGCTTCATCGTTTCGAAAGGCGCTTGGCGCACGCAGCGCAGCGGCTCGGGTGATCGATTTGATGTTCTCAGTTGAGCGGTGACCGAGGGAAAGGAGGTGGGCCGAAGGGAAAGATTCAAACTCCGTCAACCACGACCTTGGCAGTTCTGGGACCTTGGTGCTCATCTCGAACGCAAACCGCTACAATCAGATCACTCTAACTGAGGCCATTAGTCAAGATGCCAAAGCAATGGTGTGTTAGCAGGGGTCGTATTGAGAGCCACCTAAGACCACTTGGTGTAATTGGATATTTTATGCAGGTGTTTGTGTAAGTCGGCGAAAAACGCGGCCGCCGTATTATGAAGTAGTGATGGATGTAAGCCGTCGACTCTGCCTTGCTGTTCCGTCCACAAGCACGACACCGGCGTTTAAATGGCGTTTCTATATAGTTGTGACAAGTGGGCTCGACATCGACTCACTACCAGCCCAATTATTGTGGCCCAACCGAGGTATTCAAATATCATGGTGCTGCGGTCGAGTCCGTCTGTCCCTTCAGTAACTCTCTTCCCCTTTCCACTAGGTATGCATTTTCGATTAGGCCGTGTTTGTCATCTCCGTTCACGGCGGCTTGGGCCATGAAGGCCCCCAACTCCTCGATGCTAATCGACCAGTTCTTGCTTAGCACTGCGCCGACTACGCCTATGCTTCTACCCATCATGCCCTTAGACGCAACGCCACCAGGTCGCACAATGTATACTTGCCATCGCGAAGCGTGTTGCTCTGCGAGAGCTAGCGCCTTGCTTTCCAGTTGACCCTAGCTTTTGGTATCAGACTTGACCGGAGATGTATTGATGGCAGGATAGGGCTCGATCTGACAAACCTTTAGCTTACGAGGCTTTTCCAACAACCACAGGTTTTTATCCTGGTCCCGGATCACAAACTTTCCGCTCAAGAGGACGAATCGGAATTTTGGTCGCTCCGGACTCTTTTCCAGCACCTGCACAAAGCTTTCCTGGAAGGCGAGTGGGTACTCGAAATCCACTGCGAGGCTTCCGTTATTGGTTCCCATGGCCCTGGTGACACACAGTGTCAGTGAAGCCCAGAATCACGATGCGCATACGCATACGCAACCGTCTCTTGCAACCCTCGGAGTGGACGCGTACCAAATCATGGCAGCCGCGTCTGCGTGAGCTCGTAGCTCGTCGTCCTCCCATTTCGCGAAATCTTTTTTGATGACGCATACGGGCTTGGCGTCGCCAGAAACAGCGGAAGGTAATTCGCGGCGCACGAAGGCGACGACGGTTGTGACTTTCGGGTGGGCGAGGCAGTGGTTCAAGACCCCGCCTCCGATCGTACCTGATGCGCCAACGAAGAGAATCTTCATTTCTAAAGCAAAAAGAACATATGCGATGGCTAAGCTCAGCAAACTGGTTTGACAGCGGAGCTTTCGAGGTATTATAAGTAAAAGTGGCCAGGCGCTCAGACAGCATAAGCGTGATGGCACACAACGGCTCCCGAACGCCCCGTCGGCCGAGTCGGCCGAGAAGGATTGCAGGCACCAACGCCGGTGACGCGATGGCCCCAAAATCTTGTGGTGAGTATAGAATTTACGTTTTCTGGCTGACGAGCAAAACCGTTGGATAGCACGGAGATACTGACTCTGTGTTGTCCCTAGCCCATGCCTTCCTGCTCGAGTTCTTTATCTCGACTCGCCGGCCGATCATCTGTTACCATACAGGGCCGACTCGTCTAAGTGCCCCCGGCGTAAGACCCATTAGTCATCTGATTTCCACTCCAGCGTGTCGATCTCATAGTAAGTGCAGTGTTGATAGGCCCGAAAAGGAATTCGAGTATGTCTCAAGATTAGCTTAGACCATGAGCAAGCGCCACTTCTGCGTCCATTTCCAAGACTCCCATGGCAAGCCTAACCTCTCACAAGGACTGCCCTTGGAGAATCTGAGGAAGTTAGTTTACGATTCGAACATAACAATTAGAATGAGACGGCAATAAAAGGGTTTCCGAGAAGTTGCTAGACGCCAATCCACCCCGGCCGCCAAGCGCACTCGTTCATTTGTAATCCTCATCGTCAAATACCGCAGAGGGATAGGATGACGAAGATGAAGTGGAAGGTAGTCAGAATCGAACTGGGGGACTGACGCCAAGGGCACGATAATCAATACAGTTGGAAATATCTCCAATTGTGCCAAGCAGGATTTGAATTCTTGAAAGATGTGGAGTGTACGATATTTTGGTAACTATTTGAGGTTAACATAAGTTATGCTAATGCTATGTAATCACGTTTCGGTGAGGCGGTAGCATCGCAAGCTCTCCTCTTATCACCGACCATACGTGAATCCCAGCGAGGATAGGCGGCCTCATACGGTTGGAGGACGTTATGGGTTCGCGGGAGGTAGCCTTTCGTATCATCCCGAATGGTTTCTCAGCGAGACTATATGATTAGCTAGTGGTAGTGTTAGTGAAAACCTGGTGTGTTTGACTACTAGTTGCTGGAACCCGTCCGACGCGGGGCTCGGGAAATTCAGGTTCGGTGCAGGTTCGGAGCCCAACCACCCAAGCCGGCGCCGTTGATGCTATCATGGCCGCTCGTGGTTCCGTCTCCGAACAGTCAGGCGGCGGGGTGAGAATTGGCGCTCAGTTCTATCAGAAAATGGGCTATGATGGCAGAGGAACAACAGGTAAATATGGGGGTTAACGAGGTATGTACCTGTACCGACCACTCCGCCCGCTCACCCCAGCTCGCACTAGCCAAAGTGGCGAGAGCCCACCTGGCTATATGTCGCGCGTGATTGGCGGCGGATTTTCGTCAGAATCCACTTTTGTCGGCGTCCATTCGTACTCTGCTCAAGAATTTGGTGGCGTAAATAGTCTCTTTTTTTTCTTCCTGCCAACGCGTCGTGTAGAGTGTATCGGTTCCTTTTCCTTGCTTCGCTCGCCATTCCATTCGTTTTCCATGCACATGCTCTCTCGTTTGGATCACTTTCATTGGGAATCACCCTTTTTAATACTAGTATTATTCGAGTGTGTTTTCATTCTATCTTCCGAAAACAAGCTTTCACTCCTTACGCCGTCTTTTAATCCTCAGCCTGGTTAACTACTTTGCAATTTTGAACCAGGCTTGCATCCCCACCTAGTTGCCTCGGCGAGCCCACGATCTCAAAGTCGCCTGTCGTTTTCGAAAGTCCCAAATATTATCCTCGAAATTTCGTATATCTCAACTGCCGTTTCGAATCGCATTTACCGAGCTCAGCATCTTTTTCCTCTTCCTCTCTTGATATTGGATAGCACATTCAACATGAGGTCCCACGTTCTCCTCCCGGCTCTCCTCTCCTTCACCAGCCTCGCCGCCGCCGTCCCCGCCTGCCTCCTCGGCGCCCTCGGCCCGCAGGAAAACCCCTCCGACGTTGAAGCCGTCTGCGGCAAGGACAAGCAGGAAGCACTCCTGGCGAAGCTCGTCGAGGTCTGCTCCGGGGATGCGTTGACGGATGCGTATGCGCAGATTGTGGATACCTGCGGGGAGAAGGGGATTGAAGTTGGTATGTTTATGTTGTTCATGTTATTTCATCACCCCTTTCCTTTCTCTATTTCTTCTCTAGTTTCACATTGATGGCGGAAACCTATGGAAATTAGGTTAGGAACAGAAAAAAGTGCCGTTGGACTGACTTGGGAAATCAATAGCAAATCTTGCCGACGCAGGGAAAAAGGGCAAGTCCGGGTCATCATCCGGTTCTGGAAAGGACGGGAGTGAGGATGCCGCGAACGGCATGGCGCCGAGCTTAATCTTCTTGGTCACTGGCCTTGCGGCAACGAGCCTGACGAGCATTTTGTTCCTTTGAAGAGAAGAAACACAAGAACTCTCGAAATCCCAACGAACGACTAAAATGTCTTTGCATACTACCACCAAACCCTCTCCCTGTTTGGGCCGAATTATTGTTAACGAGATAGTTCCATCGTGTATGGGATAGAAAGAGATGTGGAAAGGTCGGGGCTTCCCGAAATTACAGTGGAAGCGGAAATACCAACGCAATAGACTTCGCACATCCGCCATGGCAATGTGTAGACAAGGAAGCATTTGGAGATTTTGAGGGCATAGCATCCAAGAGGCGATCATGCTTGGCAAAAACTGTTGGAGAAAATACTAACTTTTTTTTAATAACTATTTTATGATACCACGTAATCAGAACTCCGTTCTATCGCCAAAATCAATGCTTCATTCCTCCAATGCTTAATTGAGCCTCGCCGATAATGACAAGCCTTCGGTCTCTCTGCTGCCCTTGTCACCGTTTGCTTTTACCTCATCGTCACCAACTCCTCGGCACTCGTTGGATGGATAGCCACACAACTATCAAAATCTCGCTTCGTAGCGCCCATCTTGATCGCAACCCCGAAACCCTGAAGCATCTCCCCCGACCCTTGCCCCATGATGTGCAGCCCCACCACCTTTTCTTCTGGCCCCGCAACGATGAGCTTGTAGTTGGTCGGCGCCTTGTCCTCGGCATCCATTATGGCGTACCACATGGCCGTAAAGTTGGTCTTGTACACTTTGATGTTTTCCTTTCCGTACTGTTTGACGGCAGCGGGCTCCGAGAGCCCGATGCTCCCGACCTCGGGGTGTGCAAAGACGACAGACGGAATATTCTCATAGCTCAACTTCGTAGCCGAAAACTGCTCCCCGCCGAAGACGCGTTCCGAGAGGCGGCGACCGGCCGCGATGGCGACGGGCGTAAGCTCGATCTTGCCCGTAACGTCACCGAGAGCATAAATATTCTCGACCGACGTGTTCTCAAAGGCGTCCACTTCGATGTGACCGGACGCCTTGAGCTTGATGCCCACTTCCTCGATGCCGATGCCTTTCGTAGCCGGGGTGCGGCCGACAGCCCAGATGAGGTGATCCACGTCCGAGAGGGTGCTCTCGTTGCCGGCCCGGTCCTTGTATGTGAGGGTCAACTTGCCCGTCGAAACGTCCTTCTCAACCTTGGACAACTCGCTCTCCTTATGCAGATTGACCCCTATCCTCTCATACTCATTCGTAACCGTCTCCTGAATCATGGGGTCAAAACTCCTCAAAAAATGCTTATACCGGATAAACAAGTGCGTTTCTGTTCCCAGCGTATTGAACATGCCCGCAAACTCGACGGCGATGTAGCCCGCGCCTACAATAGCCACCTTCTTGGGTTGTGTTGCAATCTCGAAGAAGCCGTCGCTGTCGATCCCATGCTCGGCGCCGGGGATCGAGGGAGGAGACGTGGGGTGACCACCCGTCGCCACCAGGATCTTCTTTGCGCGGACGACCGACTTGGTCCCGTCGTCCTGCGTCACCTCCACCTCGTTCTTGGACACGAGTTTGGCCCATCCGTGCACGTATTCGACGTTATCCTTCGTCAAGTTTCGTTCATAGATGCCGTTGAGGCGTTTGACATAGGCGTCCCGTTTGTTCTTGAACGTGGTCCAGTTGAAGGGGGCCGTCTCGCTGACGGAGAAGCCGTAGGCCTTGGCTTGGTGAATCGTTTCGGCGATGGACGCGGCGTTGAAGGTTACTTTTTTCGGGACGCAGCTGATCGACGATGAAGTTAGCAACAATTGTCCAGATAATAAAAAAGGATTCCCCAGAATTGTTTTGTTTGGGCCCGGACTCACCCGACGTTGACGCAAGTTCCACCAAGTCTCTTCCCTTCGATAACCATGGCCTTTACGCCAAACCGCGAGCTCGCCATGCGGGCCGATGCCAGGCCGCCGCTCCCGCCTCCAATGACGAGGTAATCGGTCTCCTTGCTGATGGGAGCCATGGTGAGTGTTGTTGTCGACAGTTGCCGAGAGAGAGCGGCTAATCGTGCGGGTGTACGCTGCGGAGAAGACAAAGCAGAAGCTCTTGTGAAAATTGCAAACGCTTGCATGGAGATGATGGAGCTGCTTGGTGGAGGAAATGAACTCTTAGACTGGAGGTGACAAGACCTTCTTATATCGGGTCGGTCTAATCAAGATGGGGGTCAAGTTCTGCGTGTGTCCGACCTGCAATCCAGCGGCCGTATGCAGCAGGGCCTGGGAAACAGCTATGGCGATGGCGTCAACGGGCTGACCGTGTGCATCGAGGAGCCGATTTGGAATCCGGCATGGAACAGAAGAGCTACGCGGGCATGGAAAAGAGGACTTGGTTCAGCGGTAAATGGAATCTACAACAGAATAACTAGCCAGGCGCCACCAATCTATGGTTTCCCGGAATGAAATGTTTTTATTCTTGCATCCAGAGACGGGACTTCCGGCACCTTGACAAATCTTTCACTCCACGAGCGAAGTTTAGTGGGTGAAGAGGGGCAGGCTGCATATTCGGACCTCCATTTGCGCTCGCCATTGGTGCTGATGACCAATCAGCTGCAGCTGCCAAATCGGTAAATGCTCCAGGCGCCGAGGCATGATCGCATTCCAGATCTTTTGCCGCAAGGCCCCCGATTCTGCATTTCTTAGACGGATTAATGATGGTTTTCTTGTGGATCTGTTAGCACGATATTGTTTGTTGAAACTTTTGCTATCCGATCTCGAGACCCGCTAGTGGAAGTCAAGTATTTATGACCCTTAACCTACAAGGGCAATATCTGCAGTGGGCCGGCCTATTGTGTTGAAGATTTTTGAGCTCACTTGGAGGATTGCCGGGCTAAACTCTTTTCGACTGTTCAACTTCTACCTTCCAAAGCTTCGAAGGGGCCTCAACAACTATAGGATTTTGGGCAACATAACCTGACTGATGGCTGCCCGTGAAAATGGCTGATTTTGATTTAGACTCAGCCTTCGTGCCGGCCCTATACAAACCACCAGAGCTCCTCCCAATCGCCCAACATCGCGATGCAATCCTGTACCTTGTCGAGACATATGAAGTTCTCATCGTGATTGGAGAAACGGGATCCGGAAAGACTACTCAAATACCAAAATATCTGGAAAAGGCAGGATGGTGTTTAGACAGGAAGATGATTGGCGTAACTCAAGTATTCACCCTTAGATACGCGTGGGATATTCTGTGTTTGGACGACTAACTCGTCGATAGCCTCGAAGAGTAGCCGCGACCACAATAGCAACCCGTGTGGCAGAAGAGCTCAACTGCGAGGTAGGGAAGGAAGTGGGCTATGCAATCCGATTTGAGGATGCCACGTCGGAATCGACACGGATCAAGTTCCTCACCGACGGCCTCTTGATACGAGAGGCTCTCATGGACCCCCTCTTGAGCCGCTACTCGGTCATTATGGTGGATGAGGCTCACGAAAGGTCTATCAGCACAGACGTGCTTCTCGGTCTGCTTAAGAAGATTAAAAAAAAGCGGCCGGAACTTCGCATCGTGGTCAGCAGCGCAACCCTCCAGGCGGAAGAGTTTTTAAAATTCTTTTCCGAGCCATCCAAGAAACACAAAGAAGGCGTCGAACAAAATATGGGAGATGAGGAACAGAAAGACGTGCGCATCGTCAGCATCCAGGGGAGGACGCATCCGGTGGATCTTCTCTTTTTGGATGCGCCAACGGAGGATTACGTTGGTAGAGCTATCCAGACAGTGTTTGACATTCACGCCAAACAGCCTCCAGGGGATATACTCGTCTTCTTAACAGGTAGAGAGGAGATTGAATATGCCCTCAGCGCCGTCTCTGAAAGACTAGGCCAGACGGGTGAGCGGGAACAAGCCCTTCTCCCCCTTCCACTCTATGCCGGCCTGTCGACAGAACAGCAGGAATACATTTTCGAAACGGCACCGGAGAAGACTCGGAAAGTCGTCTTCGCGACTAACATAGCCGAGGCATCTGTTACCATCCCGGGCGTAGTTTACGTTGTTGACTGCGGCTTCGCCAAGATTCGCGTCTACAACCCCACGACGGGCATCGAAACGCTTACGGCAGCACCCGTCTCCAAAGCATCCGCCATCCAGAGAGCAGGCCGAGCGGGGCGGACACAGCCCGGGAAGTGCTTCCGGCTCTACACGGAAGCGGACTTTGCGGCCCTCGCGGAAACGACAGTTCCAGAGATGCAGCGGTCTAACCTCGCGCCCATCATCCTCCAGCTCAAGGCACTGGGGATCGACAATGTTCTCAGGTTCGATTTCTTGTCTCCCCCGCCGTCCGAGTTGATGGCGAGAGCACTGGAGCTGCTCTACTCCCTGGGAGCCCTTGACGAGTACGCCAAGCTCACGAGGCCGTTGGGCTTGCGAATGGCCGAAATCGCCGTCGAACCAATGATGGCGAAGACGCTCCTCTCCGCCTCGGCTTTCGACTGCCTCTCGGAAATGCTGACCATTGCGGCCATGACCTCCCTGGGCGGCAACATCTGGTTCCATCACGAAGGCGAGCGTAAAAAGATGGAAGCGTCCCGCCGGAAATTCGCCGCCGACGAGGGCGACCATCTCACGTACCTTAACGTCTATCAAGCATTCATCACGCGCGGCAAGAAGGAAGCAAAGTTCTGCCACGAGCATCACCTCAACTTTAAAGCCCTAACCCGCGCGGTATCCATCCGGGCGCAACTGAAGCGCTACCTCGAGCGTTCGGGGGTAAACGTCGACGAGTCGCTCTCCTCCAGTACTTCACAGGTGCTAAAAGCCAGGAGAGATCCTGCTAAGGTGGCCGAGGATATACGGCGGTGCCTCACGACGGGCTACTTTGCGCATGCAGCGAAGATGCAGCCAGATGGGACGTTTCACAACGTTGCGGGAAATGTGGTGCTCCACGCGCATCCTTCGAGCCTGTTGTTTTCGAGGAAGGCGGAGTGGATTGTTTTTCACGAGGTTTTGGAGACGGCGGGGAAGGTGTTTGTTAGAGATTTGACCAAGATTGAGAAGGGGTGGTTGGTTCAGTATGCGCCCGAGTATTACCAGCTTAGGGATTCAAGACCGGCAATTTGATACTTGGGGACGGTATGCCATTCTGCGAATGGAAGACTCAAGCCCATAGTTGAGGTGGGAGTAAAATACGCGGGTTGTGACGCGGCGGTGAAAAGATATGTGAAACTGGTTTCGACCGCAGCAACATGTTGGTGACACCAGGTGTACCATCTGTTTAGCGTCTCTGCCAATTGGCATCTCTCGATGGCTTTCGTTTTGTGCGGCCCTCGGGAACTCTTTGACTTGGCTGACAACGCCAAACACCTTCGATTCTTTGTCAACGGCGAACTACCCGGTGAAGCAAAGAGCTATGTTCTGGTTGTATCGGCCTCGCTTTCTGAGCGAAGTACGAGATAGACACTGGTTCAATTCGACACCAATGGTTGGTTGGTTACTGGAAATTTTCAGGACTGGACCCCGCAAGTCAAGAATATCTGAAGCATCGACGAGACAAAACGATTCGGGTTGACAGATAGTAAGGATGGCATTAGCATGTCACCACAAGCATTTGGAACGCATGGCGGTTGTGAGAGGTTTCTGGGATCCATGCATATCGGTTTGCAGGGTTGCGCGATAAACGCCACGGGCCTTGTTCGGTGTATCACGATCACACGTGCAGGCAAGACCCTTGAATTGCAACCTGACATGTACCTCTTTCGTCGTCCTCATCAAACAGGACGTGGAGAAAATCGCCGCGTTTTTCAATAACCAGCTATGAGTTACAGCGGCTGAAATCACGAGATCTCCCTTCAAGTACAAAGGAACAGAGGTACGCACTACTAGTGGGAAGTGGTATTCACCAATTCAATATCTAGAACGATCACATTCGCTAGGCAACGAAGCACAAGACATTCAAAAGACCAGGCCGGAGCAGCAGACCAAAAAAGGGGGGCAATCCACAGCTTCTGATTGGCCGTGGCGTTGAAGCGTCGAGAATAGCACGCGAGCCAATGGGCGGCACAGGCCTGCAGGCCATATTTGGGGCTGCCGTCGTAGGCGACTGTTGGTGCATTTTTTTGGTGCTACTAACCATCTAGAGACGACAAATTCTCACCTGGTGGGTGAGAAGCAACAGCAGGATGCGAACTGCATGCAGCAGTCATACTCGTCTCTGCAGGAGGAAGGCTGTGACGTACAGAAATATGTTTATCCATATTGGATCTCGATGTTTTTTGCGCCTCAAGGCGAGGCAGTAGCTTTTCGCTGCCCTTCGGGAGGGAATAATATTTGGAAAGGGGCAGGGTTTGGAGGCGGTGGAATGACCGAAATTGAGAGGAGATTGAGAGTGGAATGGACAGCTCCCAAAAACGCGCTGGTCCGAGTGTCCAGTGTGAGAAACCTCGCTTTCTCGCTGCTGGGCACGACTTGAAGGTTGACAGGCTTCAAAAGAGCAAGGCGGAATCAGGCTCACGGATCGGACAGATGCTGTTCCACTGGACAACTACATTTCTTATTCCCCTGAACTACCGGTTACATAGTCTTACCTTCGTTGATGGGGGCCAACGACCAAGCCCGGCATTCAAGAGGCGAGCAACGGCACAATTGATACTCGATGCTGCAAGTCATCATGAGGATGGAGCTCTAAATATTGTACACGGAGATTACTAGATTAACCAGCCTCAATGTCTGGATACCTGGATACCTCACAGCCGTGGGAACCTCGCCGGTGGCGTGAAGTCCATACCATGTGAATCCCGTTAAAACATGTTTGACATCTTATTCTGATGGTGTTAGTATTCGCTGCCAAAATCGGCTCTTTCGCAAGTTGAAGGGTTATTATCTCCTTTATCCACTGTGGGGCGCCGACACAACATTATTAAATATTTTCTAGATTGCCATTTTCCCTTGTCTCCGAATCTCGAGCCTTCTATCGACCTCTCATCTCGGTAGAGTTTAGAAGGCTACCGGGACTTCTCTGCCTGTATCCCACTGATTCCTATTTCTCCTGCTGTCCAGGTTTCGGGTCCGGGACCAGGGCAAAGCGTTCTTAGACAGCGTACAAGGTTGCTCTTCGAAGCCCAAGCTTCTTGTCATTTCAAAAAGCAACAAGTCGCGTTTCCGTCAATAATGGAACCGCGTTTATGTCTTTGAAGGCTGGCCGAGCCGTTTCTCCGAGAAGCCAGGGCTGGACCATACTGCAACCACGGAAATGTGAACCGTAATGCGCACCCGATGATTTCGATCTCTTTAGCGCCATCGCCACCGTCCATTGCTGGTTGGGTGCCGTTTGAGGGTGGCATTTTTTGGCGCAGTCGCTTGCGATCACGCGTTGCACAGTGCTAAACATCTCTCGCAGATGCATTGGGTCTGTCTCTATGGCGCGAGACAAATTACCGCAAAACTTGGAGGCTATCGATTGACCGTCTTCCACAGTAGGAAACGTCGGCGACACTGTCTCCATCGCTTGCGCGAGGCGGTGGTCAGCACAACGTTCTGTGCGCTATTTATCCATCCCACATGGTGTGTGTGTGTGGGTGTGTGTATGTGTATGTGTGTGTGTGCAATGATCTTTCTTCTGTTCCTGCAGATGCGTTCGTGGCGAAGTGGTCCCCTGCAGGTCTCCAGCATAGTACGAGTGATTTTTGTTCATACAGGAAACATATTGGTTTGCCATTGCTGAGCATTCAGAAATCGTTGTCGACATTATGGAGAGGGTTCATAGGATGGTGCGCTCAAAGTCTCAGAGCCAAGTAGATCAGAGGAATGAATGACATAGAACCGTGTTCGTTTCTCATACGGACATCAACGATCTCGAAAGTTCGTTTGAAGTCTTTCAACTGGGCACTGTGGGCGAACGTTTGAATAGTAATTCTGGGTGACAAGGAGCGCATGTACCATTCATTCGATGGAAAACGGCTGGTTCTGCCCCACACCTCTGCCAGCTGCGAGATGAGAGCCCGTGCCAGAAACACCCAAAGATACCTACCTGCCTGGGTGGGCCGGTGCTCATTTGAGATGAAGGCCCACAATTCCACTGCTTCCAGCCTGGTATGGTGCGTGGCTCGTACAGATGTGCGAAGTTTCCCTGATTTAGCACCGGGTCCGTTGCTGTTTGCGCGGCTCTTCCCCGTCCTCATTTGGTAAAATGAGCAGACGAGCAAGCAAGGTGCTAGGAACGGGCAGGGCCACTGACAGCGGGGGCTTGTGCTTGGTTGGCTCTCCAGCGTCCGCGAGCTGCAGCAGCACCCGCGGTCACCCTGCAAGGTACCGACCAACCGGCCCCCATTCCAGAAACCTCCCTTGAGGACCCTTTTGTCTTGGCCCTTTTCTCTCGGCATCCTCCCCATCGAGCAGCGGGGATTCACTTCCCAAAAAATTCCATCGTCCTTCCTTCATTGTGGTTTTTGTGTATTTGGTGAAGCAGTCACTCATTTGTTAATTCGTCGGTTTTTCGTTTTCCACGTCGCTCCTTTATCCGATCCCGTATGAAGTAATCCGGCAAGCCGCTCCTTGTGTTTCCCAAGTTAAACGCCAACCATATTTCGTTCCCTCGATTGGAAGCGGCAGAACCCAATTCGCATTCTCTTTCCAGCACTTCGGAGCAGCACCGTCGATCAGCCGGCTATTGTGCACAATCCCGCCTC
>Ga0247774_1000469_pt1 | contig 20030 bp, 18 predicted proteins | sample UWRJL001104B6_FD_179933 | JGI IMG/M metagenome (GOLD analysis project Ga0247774, IMG submission 179933) | Plant litter microbial communities from Arlington Agricultural Research Station in Wisconsin, United States - UWRJ-L001-104B-6 | ecosystem: Environmental > Terrestrial > Plant litter >... | reverse complement strand
TGCTGAGGACCGTGAGGCTAAACACCTGGCCCGTCTCGGGCAGCCGCGAAGCAAGCACGGTGGACGCCATGAGGGCGGCGTTGGTAGACAAGGACGCCGGGAAGTTGGCCCCGACGTCGCCCGAGTAGTCGAAGAATATGATGTTGATGGCTAGAAGGCAAAAGCACATGGCCCAGATGCTGTCGCTCGATGTTGATCGAGTCAGCGATTTGAGGATTGGAGAGAGACCCAAAAGGATGGAGGAGATGAGCGCGGCGGATTTGATAGTAGCTAGTCGTCGATGGGATCGGCTTGGCTCTGGCGGCGTTGGCGGAGCTTGTGCCATGTGTATATTTGACCGTCCGGGGAGGCTCAAGTGGTTGAATGATGGTGACGGAGGCGATATCGGTGACGTCTGAGCAGTCTGCGGGGGTGGTGGTGCAGCTCCCTGCTGCAGTCGGTGTGAGACTGCGTTTAGATTCTCTTTCGTGCTATTTTCCTTCCCATCTGTAGCGACAGGCGCTGCCGACACGCCGGGGATCTGCCTAGCCTCCTGCATGAGCGTTGCTCTCCTCCTGATATTGCCGGCCCTCCTGCTGCTGCCGGTTCTAGCTATGGCGGCAGCGTTCCCCGTAGCAATCTGTCGGTCTTCGTGACCTTCCTCCTCGGCCACCCATTTCTCCCACAGCAGCCAACCCAAGAATGTCATGATGGACATGAACGAGACCGCGTCGCGATGGTCGACCTGTTCTTGAAAGATGCCTACAAAGGAGACGACGAAGAGGATGACGGAGCAGACGTGTTGGACAATGACGGTTGTGTCTGCCACGAGTGGCCAGAAGAGGTACGGCTGGAGGCGTGGATTTCGCTGCAACTGCTCGAGGAAGGTTGCTTGGTCAGTGTAGTTATCCGGATCTAGATATAACGCCGCGTTAGCATCAGTTCCGCGGGGACACTCCCTCGTCAGCAGGGCACCTACATGTTCTGTCAACCCAGAGCAGCTTCTTCCAGCTTCGCCTCCTCTTCCGACTTCTATTCCTCCCGTCGATTCCCGCACTCCCGCCGGCGTCGGGCTTCCTCCTTCGTCTCATGACGGGGGAGTCGCCGTCATCCTTGAGACGCAGTCGTCTCGGCGGCGACGTGGTGCAAAAGGCATCTTCCGGCGCGAGGTGAGACCGGTGACGCTGCGCGTTGAGATTCGAGGGGACGGTCGACGAACGCGTTAGATTCTTGCCCGGCGGCGAGAGGAACGTCGCGGTTGTCCCCATCGTTATCGTTGTGGTTGTGGTGGCGCCGAACTCGTTGGACGAGCGAGGGGACTGCGAGTCGGCCATGTCGCCATCGCCATCAGAATCGAGCCCACGATTCCGGCCGAGGTCAAAACGGCGAGGAAATCCGTGCGGCGATAACTTGGCGCCGAGTATCGTGCTGCACGTCGCCGTAAAACATGCCAGCCGCCGGTGCGGGTGGGATTCTTGCGTCGACTGGATTTTTCCGATGACGTTTTGAGTCCACGGACTAAAGGCCCCAGCCTCGCTGGTGGCATAGACAGGAGATTGGTGCGCCACGGCTCAACTGATTGTGATTTGGTGCCCTGAGGCATTAGGCCTAAATTTGAGGGGGTTATTCTTGGTGGTATTCGGCAGCTTCCGCAGCGGCACTGTGGCACAGTCCAGAAGCCGGCATGGACCATTTTGCACAGGGCTCGGCTTAAGGACCCCTGAGTTAGTGGAAGCTTCAATGGCCACTAAACAGGCCTGAACTACCGCGCTGCATCATGATTCGGCACCATCTTGACTTCAAGCAGCATCTGCACACTGATTATTCTGCGAAGAAAGTGAGAGTCTGGTACGAGGCCCGGGAATGAGTTCTCCCACATGTGCATGAGCTTAGAGCTTAGCAGACTTGATAAATTTGCCAGAAGACGCCTCTCCTATATCCCTGCCCAGGGTTTTTGCTATTTGGAGAACCTGAATTCAGGCTCCTCAAGTCATATGTCGTAAGAGAAACCACTGACAGACAACAATTGACGGCTTAAGAAATTCAATTGCGTACAGCTTCGTACAAGCATAGCGGCGACGTAAACTCCCGGGTGCCAAGCATGCTGGGAACGACCCCGCGGTTTCACGGTGCCCGGCACTGCGGGAAGATCGCTTGGCAACGATTGACGGCGCCTTCATGTGGGGTCTTAGACCCCGTACCTTGCAGTATTAAAGTCTGGTGTACTTGCATTTAGAGTTCTGAAGTCTACGACACAGTCATTTACGACAGTGCCTCTCTAAAATGTGACGTTTAATGGCAGGCGGCACATTTACGTGATTGCATCTATATGCTGGTATTTGGAGGCCTCTGGATTGAATCATTCCTTGGGAGTGCCGGGCGTCTCCTCTCGTGAAGCGCCGGTGTCGCGTCGGAAGAACAACTCGGCAACTCACCACAGGAACTCTCCGAGGAAAGACCATGGTCGGAAGGGCGGCACCTGGGAACTTCAATGTTGGCAGGTTGGAAACATTCAAAGTCTGGTACCATGGCTGTGTCGTTACGGCCATCGCAGCTTTGCGTCAAAATCATCTCATCTCGGCTCGACTACCCAGCCACAATAAGCGTCTTCTTTCTTGTAACTTCGGCGGCGCCTGAGGCATAGCTCATTAGCGTACCTAGCTAAATGACCTTTGAGATCGCACCATATTGCCACAGCCAGCCCATGCCATCGAGACTAATGCCCAGAGGGGAATGCGTACGCACCGGGCGATCTTTTGTTTTACGAAACTCCTGCGCTGCTCGTGAGCCCTTGCTGCAACTGAACAATCAAGAATACTCTGCAGATCTGGAATTGCATTTGAGGCTGCCCCGCACGAGCCCCGCAGTGACAGTTAAGAGGGAATTTAATAGGAGCCTATCGTAGCATTAATTACCAGTTCCTGTCCCAACTACCGGCACGGGGTGGCCTGCATGGACGATTCACAGTTTCGCCCGGACGCATCAGAATCAACGAGAAGGAAATAATAACCGGCTACGTAATCGAATTGAAACGTCTAGGAACGATGCAAACAGGATGCCAGACATCAATAAACCTGATACGTCTACGACGGCGGTTGCATTGCGCGATGGTAGCGCCTCCGCGTGAGACCTAGAAGTAGCAGGCTAAGGACAAGTAGGACAAGGTACGGAACCATTGAAACATAATAGTGAACAAGTGGCCTATGGCTCTTGAGCATCCGAGGGGGGATTTACCTCAGAGAGTGGATTTTGGCGGTGGGCTCTTCCACATCCTTGGCCACGGCGTCACTGATCGCACTTTTCGAACGTGCCTGGAAGGGGATATTCATTCCTCCTGCTGCGGACATACATGCTTGTGCTCGTCCCTGGTTGCAATGTCCACAAGCCGGGGTGCATCTCGGCAAAAGCCCCACGGTCTCCACAGTCTCCAATCGAGGTCACCAATTTCATATCCAGCCGCAAAAAACTTGGACCTGGCGGAGTTCAAATGTATGTGTTGAGAGCCAGGCACTTGGAGGCCTGGACGCATGTGTGCAGGGAAATTTCCAATAAATCCAGCTCTCCTCGTCAATAATTGGTCCAAGAGAGACTACCTTCGGGCCTCTTCCGATTTGGCTTGCCAAATCCGCCTCTCTTTCAAAAGCGCCGCCCTAAAACCTAACCAGAAGGCGGATCAGAATTTCTTCTGGAGGCGGATGATCATTCACCCAATTCCAACCCCAGGAGTCACCCAGAACCCCCCCTGTCGATTGACGACAAGCCGTGGGTCTGTCTTGGGGGTGCACATGGCGTTGCTCCTCAATTGGCATTTCCCAATTGGGCAACACTGCTCTATGTACCTATTGCACCATCCCAAAAAGCATCGTGCGTGCTGCTCTCTATCACAGCCTTATAATATTTATTAAAGCAAAGAGCTCGTCCCCGCGAAACACACGACACACTACACACATCCTAGCCCGTTCTGTTTTTCTTCTCCGACCAAAATTTGCCTTCCTGGTTGCTGTACCATCGAGCAATACAGTCCTACCTCCAATTTTTGCAAGGACCTCCCGTGCCTTACACGGACAGCCCCGGACCGCCAGTTTTGCCTTTGAACGACCACACGAAGCTGTTGAAAGTTGGACCGTCCGAATCAAAAGCTTGTCCACACGCCGCGTGGCGAAGCATCAAGAACCAACACCATATGCGCCGCTCGTTCTCGAAGCCTTTGTTTCAGAGGGCCCTTTCCACCTCTGCTTTGACAATTACTCGGAGCCGAAAAGCTGACTCGTTGGTTCTTGCTGGCTATTTCAAGTTCCAAAGGCCCTGCGTCAGTTGCTAGCTTTCCTCGATTGCACCTAGTGAGGGGCACAAACAGTTCAGAATATATCCTTGGGCCCGCCAACTCGACTTCGTATCCGACACGACAAGAGACCGCGTTAGATGGTAAGCGGTCGGCCAAAAAAAAGACGGGAAAACAGACGGAAGATTCCTTGGGGCAGGTGCAGAGTCATTTGTGCTGCATAGTGTCGGATTCGAACTCGTGCAGTCTGCGAGGTGCGAATAAGGCGAGCGTCACCTATTTAGGGGTTTGGTTGAGGGGCTTGAGAATCAGGCTTCAGTCTCGTTCAGGAAAGCAAGCGTGACCTAGAGATCATTGCCAGACGCGATTCCAAGAAGGAAAACACTGTCGGTGTTTCAGGTGTTCGGATTTCTTGCAGCCCAGCACTCGAGCTTGCAATCGGCTGTAGGAGAGCCGTCCACAGACACCCGCTTGGAATCAAGTAGGAGGATACATACAGCATCACCATGATTCTTAGCTTCCTGTCTCTCGCGGCCGTGACGGCCGCAGTACCCCTGCACATCAGCTACTCGGAGACCATCCGTGTCACCACACCATCCACACCATCACTTTCGCTCCCACCACTACCACCGCTTCCGCCCATCTCCGACTCACTGGCGGACCTACGCCATCATGCAGTGGACCAGTCCGCCGAACTCGAACGCATTGCCAACGAGGACCTCGCCGAGTTTATCCGGCTGGCATTAGAGGGTCGAAAGGAAACGCCAAACCAACCTATTACAGGACCGTTCCTCCTCCCTCCGTCAAAGGTGTTGCAAATTCCACGACCGCTGACGACCGAGTACCTCATGTCACTTGGCCAAGAGGAGACTGTCGACACGATGGAGGAGAATCTCGAGGCGGTGATGGGTGAGGAAGAGTGGGAGGTGGTAGTGGGAGGGCCATCCCAGAAGCAGGAGTGCCATTGTCACTGCTCTGGACCTTTTGCGTTCATTCGGTCGTGGCTCTGGAATCTTTCTCCTTGGTGGCGGTTTGCGATATGGATCTTCTGCATTGCAGTCTTTATTGCTGCTGAAGAGGCTACCTTGAAGAAAATGGCTCTAACAAGGTGAGTAGAAGGGCAAAACACAATTAACAAGACCGAAAACGAGAGCCATGTATATTAACAATCACGCGTGCAGGTGCGAGGACACGATTGAAGAAGGGAAAGCCGATTCCGACGATAACGATGAGCACGCAACGGAACCACTGTTGGAGAATATTGACGCTGGATCCGAAACTGAAGCTGGACTCGAATCTAAAGAGGTGCCAATGGAGAGGATGTGAACTATCCCCAATGGTCTTTTCGAGAGATGGTAGGGTTCTGTTTGGAGACGACCCTGTACGGCCTCCGAAAGAACCTTGTGGCGGGAAACAAGATGTTTGCGTGGTATAACTGGATGAGCTTTTTACATTTATGATATGCATAGCATCGGTGTTATGGGATAAACCTTCACACGGATTACGAGACCACCAGAAGGAGCTGGAGTGTTTATCAATGGTGAGCCGGCTGACTAATGGGATTGGGGTTCTTGATTCCCGTAGAATTAGAGGTAGAGGTAGAATATGTGACAATATAGATATTTTTGTCATCAGTATCATGTTATCTTTTTGACCCATGAGTGATCCTTGTCAACACTCATGTCGACGGCTGCGAGGGAGATGTTATATGGATGGGATGAAGGTCATGATTCTTAGGGGAGGAACAATGTATTTGTCGACGTGTGCCACCCTCGAGCATACCTCGATTTGCTTCCCAATCTCGACACTGATGGCTTTCTTCAGATGTGAATGATCCCTTCGTAGGACGAGACACTGTATTGACCTCTTTTTCAGTTGGTTACCTTCTAAGTAGAATTACCAGTCGCTCAGCCGTCGAATGGAATCATGCATGTGGCCTGAATATCTGGATGAAGGAGCTTGAAAAATAACGTAGCAACGGCCCCAATGGCCAATTCAACATGGTATATATTACTACCGGCTTCCTTCGCTTTCTTTCTTGTTCCGCCGCCATATATCGCTCTCCCAACGCTCGTGTTAGAAGGTGCTTCTTCTAATTTCCTCCCAAGAGTATTTCTCTCTAATCCAATAGAATTTCCCTTCATTGACCCGTCCCTATAACCCATGAGTGTACAATGATGAAGTGAACGGTAACAGAAAAAAAACGCCGTGACGATGCTCACTGTTTGTTCCCAGTGTGGAGTATAAGAATGTGCCCTTCGCTTATGCCTTGAAGAAAGAGGAAAAGAAGAATCAAACGGATGATTACAAAAAGAAGTACGCTGTGAAACAGGAAAGGTTATAACTGAAGGGTATAGTAAAAAGGATAGACTCAAGGTCAGACGGTGGTGGTATAGTACAATGGCAGGACAGTCGCAGATGGATGAAGACATACATGCCGCCGTTGTTTGCGAAGGGTGCTGAGATATATGGGTTGTTAAAGTCGTAGGGTCGTTTCATCTCTGACGGGTGTTCAAGGCGTCTGGAAGGGAATGAGGGAACGTCTCGCTTAGAGTGGTACGTCGAGTAGGTTCAACCGTGTCCAGCTCCAACTCAAGCAGTCCAATCAGCCACAAAAGGCTACGCAAGGTGCATGTGATGAGCACCACGCATGCCAGTACAGTCCCCCTCCTCGTCGGCCTGTAACCTACGGCATCGTTGTCGGATTCGGCCCAAACCTTCCACAATCTCGCGCCAAAACCCAACTACCACTGGTCGTCCACCATTAATCGCCATCATCGTGCTCGGGACTGGCTGTCGTGTCCTCCGGATCCTCAACTATTATGTAGACCGTACTCGTCGGACTCGCGGTCGAGGGAGACCACGACGGATTCCAAGGCGGGTGGTTAGGCTGACGATACTTCTTTTCCCAATCTGGTGGTGACCTATCGTGGTCGTCCTTGTTCCCTATGCCTCTCACGCCGATATAAACGCCAATACAAAGCGCGACAATAAACACCACCAATCCCACCAAGACAATACACCACCACTTCCTCCTCCGTCTCCGTTTCATATGATCAAAGTGCTTCGTCGCCACATCAAAGCCCGTGCCCTGACTAGATGGACTTCTGTTGTCAGGCCCCGACGAACTTCCCTGCCGAGCTTCCTCAGATGGCAAGGCTGCTGCTACTGCTACTGCCGCGGTTGTTGCCGCCGCTGTTGCCGCTGGCGGTGCTAGTGGTGGTACAGCACTGCCTGCCCTCTCGACTGACGATCGACTGATTGTCTGATACGTGCTTGCCGGAGGCCGTAACGGACTTGTAGAATTTATACTACTCGTGGTATTCGGGCTCGCAGGGCTGAGCGACACCGAGGTGGTCCCCGTCCCGCTCTGCGACGACCCGGCATGGTGCGATGTATTTGGCCGACTCGATTGACTCTGCGATTGGGACTGTTCGTACGACGGCGGGGGGCCGAGGGACGTGTCGACGACTGGGATGTTGACGTCGTCGTGTTGCCATCCCGGGTCGCGAGCCGATGTGGTTGCGAGGGAGGGAACGGCGAGCTCGGCGAATTTTCCAGATGTTCTCCCTGCTGTCCCTGTCCTACCTATGGCATTTTGCGGTGATGCTGCGGATGATGACGATGATGATGGGCCTGCTGTTTGATTTGAGGGTTGGTAATCCGAGGTCGGGTAGGCTGCATTGTGTAGTTCGTTGGATGGGTGATCGAGATGGTTCGGCGATAAATTATCCATCGCTTCGAGATGGAAAACCGTCCTCAATCAACGGCCTGGGATTGCAATGCGGGTGCGGTATAGTGATTTGGACGATTTGGACGGGTAATTCGACTGCCAAGTCAAGATCGCTCGCTCCCTTCTCCTCCCCGGGAAACCTGGTAAAATTGAGCGTCGGCAATGTATTGTCGGTATTACCGTCGCCTAGACGCTACAGAATTAATCTCTTTCGTAGAGATAAAACCACATTGGGATCGCGTGCGAGAGATTCGCTCGTTTCGACGATTCGTTTGTCGTCTGGATCGATTGAATTGGCGATGTTTGGGAACTGGCGAGATGGAAAAGGAGAAATCCAGGAAAGCGTGGTTGTCAAACCCAATGAGGCGATGTCCAGATGATAGCGACCGACTCAGTGCGATCAGGAGGACGCAGCGGCTGGACTGGCGAAGCGTGCCCGCACAACCCGGCCCCTGCTCGTAGCGTCCACTAGAAGAGCCAAAAGTATAGGGTCATTTTCAGCGGATGCTCGGTTTGCCGTTGAATTCAATGTGCGCACAATATTCTTACTCTCTTTTATTTCTCTTTTAAAATGGTTGAGTGTTGAAAGCATTCTTTTCAACAATTATTTCTCTCCTGAGCTGTTCTTGATAAATCCATCTAATTTTTATCAGAGCATTTTGTGTCTCAATTATTCGTCTTGTATCGAAAACTTTTGGTGCATCTCCTTTCTAGGCCGCCGTGACCCCGAGGTACACCTACCTTTCTGCACGTTAACATTCCTAGCGTAACACTAACGGCTAGGGGCGGGTCCACTCCTAGGGGCCCGGCGCGAAAAAAAAGAACTGATCTTCCATTGCTACCTTGATTCGTTCCAGTCACGGACAATCATCCTAGAAAGAGTGATTGAATGAATATTTTGCTCTCGGTGTATCCTGCACCAGGGGGCTTTTTTTTTGGTCGTTTTTCTCGAACCCTCTCTTTGGGACCTTGTCGTACCGACTCTACCATGCCAACACAGTAGTTTCTCTTGGGCAAGCCGAGGATGGTGGTGAGATCCAATCATGCCGCAAAGCTACGCCCAGCGGACTCAGCTCAGCGACCAAGTTCCGACTGTCGGGGAAAATCTGGGAGTACCTACGAAGTAACAACTCAGCGTGCTAACCTGCCCAGCAGCAAATGGCGCATGAGTTTGTACCAGGTGTGTTGGGCGGGAGCTGAGTAGAGCTCCGTGCCAGGTGTGCTTCGTATATCAAAAGCTTTCCAAACCAAGTTCTGCCTAAGCAAAGAGGGAACGTGGCGATTGAGTTGTACATAATAGAACGCCGAGAAAGAGAACAATTCCCCATCAGCATAATATTGCTGACGTTCTAGCATCAATATCCGAGCTAACTAGACAAACATTGATGCTTAAGTTTGCTGGTCTTTAGTACAAACCGAACAGACGGCTGGTGCTGGAGGTGACAAAGTATCTACTTTCTCGCTCTTCACGCGCTCAGCCACAATTTTGCCCCACTAGGCCGGGCCCGACGGGTCCTCTTATTGAACAGTGCCTGCAGTCGAACTGCACGTTCTTGTGACTCGAACCAAACAGGTCGTCGGGCAAAGACACAAATACGGCGATCTCTCGGTTCGGTGATCCAGCTTCAACTGCATGCTGCATGGGTCGAAACTTGATGAATCAGGCTTTTCTCTCCGCTTCTGCGGGTGCTGATTCGATGTGAGAAAGTCGTTTCGGATGGCAAGGTGGGGAACGAAGAGACTGGCCGGGGAGCTCGTGTGCTGTGGTCAAGTTGCCAGCGAAACTTGTGGCTGCCCTGCCCACGACTTTGGATGTATCGACCGGCGGGTGATTGAACTTCAGTGGTGGTTTCGAAACGGTCCATCCAGGAGCTTGCTTTGCTTCCAACGTGTCGGCAAGCTCCGACAGAACCGTGGAGCTGTCACCCCGAGGCTCGGTTTAAATCCGATTCTTTTCATGACTTCGATGATCAGAGCACCGCGAATGAAGATCAAAACCTCATTTTGACTCCTAGCTCCCAGGCTTGTCGAATCATTTTGTAGTATGTAATTAATCCCTGGGCCCAACCAGGCCCGGTATTTTAGATAACTTTCACATTTTGATAGCCTCACGGTCGCCCTTTTGCCGCCTCTCGCGATGCTAGTCCCCTCGAGGCCAACTTGCAAATGAACTCGCGTTTTGACAAAATCACAGGCATTACAAACCCGGGGCTGTGAAGCCTCCAGTGCCAGATAGTTGAATGGAAAGGGGCATATGGCCTCCCCAGCCAACCTGAGATGACGCGTTCAAGGGTCCGCAAATTAAAGAACCGTCAAGTGAGAGACACTATCGAGCACTGCCACAGCCCTACGGTGCAAGGCTCCGGTTCAGTTGTGCACGTGCCTGGCCCAAACTCCCTGCCACACACATTCGGGGCTGCAAGGGACGAATGTTCTCATCAGAAAGGAAGGAAAATAGCATTTTGATGCACGATAATCTGATCAAGGGTATTCTTAAAAACATATGACCATATACGCAGAACGAATAGTGCGATGCTTGCCCTTCCCCCGCGCCCTCCCAGTTGACACACATGTTCGTGAATACCCGTTCCGTCCACTCATGAGAAACAACAGACAGATCCCCTCTATCGCCAACTTCCTAATGATGAATTGAACAAATGAAAAAGGGCAAGATGATGATAGTAGACGCCATTCCCCGGATGCCGAGCATAGTACACAACGTACCCGTTTCATGAAATCATAGCCGTGTTCGCACCTGCCTTCATACATGCGCCCCCACTCCTTGCTTGCCATGCGTGCCAAATATTCACCACCGCTTTTACAACAACTACGTTATCTTGATAGACTCAAAGAGTGTGAGGCTGAGACTCGTATCGTTCTCGCCCACATTCGGCGTCGGCTCGTTGAGCACCTCCCACCGCCTGTACGAGAATGGCACAAGCTTCTCTTGGGCCTGCTGTCCGATCCCGTACATGCCGCCAACACTCCTACCAGGTGTCGAAGTGGCCGCTGCTCCGCCCTGTGCGGACCGATCGCGCTGTGCAAGCATGAGACTCTCCGAAGAGGCCGGCGTGTAGCTGAAGAGGTACTGCAGCGTCGGGTCCGACGAGGGAGTATTTGAGGACGTCGTTCGATCCCCACTGAGCACAAGACGGCAGCACTGAGCGCGTGCATCCTCTGGCAGGTTGTCGACAAGAAGCAAAGCCACGTCAAGGACCTGCTTGGCGAGATGCTCCGACGGTGCAAGATGGATATCCGACGTGTCCAGATCCTTCAGCTCCAAGAGGATGCCCGCCAGCGAAATCAAAACCCTTGCCCGGAGGTCAGTCTGCAGGGGATTTGTTGGCGGCCGGATCGAAGCGCTACTCGGGGTCGGGGTCGGCGCAGCCGCAGGTTCTGGAATGCTGACGTGCATGGCGATGAACCTTAACAGCAATGGGAGCCAATGAGAGAGAACAGATGCCTTCAGACGCTTCTTGTCGTCGTCACGCGCCCCGAGTATCTCCCACATATCCGACAGCTTGTCCACCATCTGGGCAGTAAAGTGCGCAGCCTTGGGCGATGGGTGGCCTCTCGTAATGGATTCCACCACCCATAAAAGACTATAGGAAGCCTCCAAGCTCGGATTATCTGCGTTCTCGAACGCCGCATCCGACTTGATTGATGGCATCAAGTCCATAAACCGATGTTGAGCCTCGTTTTTCATATTCTGTGCAATGTCATCGCTTAGATGGGGTAGTATACTAGTCCACATGACGTTCTTGGCGTCAATGGCTCGGTCCATTGCTTTTGTAAACATGGAAAAGCGAGTTTCCGTCGGGTCCACAGGTGAGCTATTTGACTCGGCGGGGGTGAGGCCAAGTGATAGCTTGATCTGGCAGAAGGGCAAGCTGAGCTCATTTGCCATTTCCAGAATCTGGTCGAAAGATACTGGCGAGTCGAAAGACCCGTCTGGTGCCAATACTCGGGTCGTGAGGGCCTCGACGAGACTACTCATGGCTGAATTCGGATTCATCGTCTTTGCCTCGAGCGCCTGTGACAAGGCGGTGGCGTCAACCAGAACCATGTACCTCAGGAGGTCAAGGACGCTAGCCCAGCATTTCGGATCATCCAGGGGCAATTGGGTTTGGCCCATCTGACCTCCGAATTCGCAGTACTCGACAAGGGCCGCAAGAAGCAGAGTTCTGAGCTCCGAGCAATGACGGAACTGTGCCGCCCGCTGCTGGATGTAGAACCGATAGCACTCTTCCTGCGTCAGCGCCGTCTTGGACGACAACGACATCAAGGTGACGATCAGCGTCTCCTGCAAGTGAGGCGGCCGCGACGTGAGCGGGCGAGGAGGCAAGTCTTGCAGTGTAGCCTTGAGAAGGGTCGTCATGTCGAGACAGCCTTGGCTCAGGAGGAGCGGCAGAATATCGGCAAGTAGAGGTCGATCGGTAGAGATCCTAAATCGCTTGACCCAATCCATCATCTTCTCATCGAAGTGGTGCATGTCGAAAGCTCGGAGGCGCGTCAAGAGCGAACAGTATGGCCGCTGCAAATCGAGTGGTTTTGACCAAGAAGCCTCTAATCGGCTCGAAACGGTTCGGAAGAGACGGTCCATGGTCGGTCGGTCTACGCTCGTTCCACTTCCCAAAGCCTTTTCAATCTCTTCAAAAAGCGCCCCCTCGAAATCCATCTGTCCTGACATGTTATCAGATACCGGTGAGCAGGCGTCAATGGCGGAAGTACGGTCACAGGTCTGGAGCTCCTTCCGAAGCTGCGCACTTTGAACCTCAAAGCCAGGTATTCGTTCGGCTAGACTGGCAAGGGACGCGAGCAGGGCGCGCCCGGCCACAAGCCCCTGCTCCTTGCTAATTGCTCTGAGATTGTCGAAGAGTCCATGGAAAAGCTTTCGTGGGTCTTCCAGTGCCGCAAACGTGAGAAGGTGGACGTTGATGGTGTCGGCGCAAGACGCCAAAAGTTCCGGATTTGCTGCCTTCGTAGCCAGCTTGACCACACCTAGGAGCATCTCGTAATCATTCGCAGCTTCCAAGATGGTGCGAGCAAAGCTGAAATTGCTGCACGACATTTCTGGCCGGTTCTCGTTGATGGTAAGACTGCCAAACAAGTCTTCCTTGAGGTACGCCCCGACATTGGTCTGCAGCGCACGACTGCTCTTCCTGATTTTCGATGCAAGCTTGGACGCAGGCAGAGGTTTCCGCAAAGCCATCCCTTCGCCGTGTTCGACCGCCAGACCCATAGAATGTCTCACGAGTTTTAGGGCATTCTCAAAGTCCAGCTTTTCTGACTCGATGTCGAACATAGCGCGTCGCAGCAAGTTCCACCGCGTGCTCTTCAGGGGCTGGCTTAGAACATGAACCGGTAATTCCACAAGCAACCGAGTTGAGCAGAGACCAGTAGGCTCGGCGTCTGTCGAGTCATAAAGACCACCCCGGGCAATAAGCCACTGAATGTATCTGGAGATGGCAAAGCCCGACGACCGGACGAGTTCCGAGACAATATGGTACACAAGCTGCTTCCGCTCGGTCGCCGTGGCAGGGATAGAGTCGAGGAAGTCGAGGACTGAAGCGGTAATATCGAGGCCCTGGGCGTCCCAGGCTCGCAGTATGCGGACAGCCACGTAGACTTTGGTTGGGCCGGGTCGCAGTATTGACGTGCCCCAGTTTAGTATCCCGTTCACTAGGGTCGTCTTTTCTCCGGATAATGCCCAGCATTGCGATAATATGTCGTCGGTGAGGGGTACTTGGAGGGTTCGGTCGAGGATTTTGATGAGCTCGTGGAGATCGCCTTGCCCTGCCGAGTTGTTGGGCCCAACGAGAGACTCGTTGCGAGCATCCAAAGTATGAAACGCAGGGAGCGCTGCCGGATCAGCTAGTCGTATTGCGTCGAACAGAGCGGCTCGATGCTTCTGCCACACGGTTGGCGAGATGAAGCTTTCTGCATTCGACGCCATCAATGGTAGAAGGAGGGATGTTAATCGGGAGGAAAGCTGGACGAGGATATCCCGGTCGGGATTATCATGGATCTAAGTCTGTCAGCAGTGGGTTCTGATAGAATCCGGGACGAGACAGCATACCGCTGAAAGGTGGTTGAGGAGAGCAGTCACTAGGCGGCGTCCTGTTTTCCGCAGCCGTAGCAAGTCTTTCCAGTATATCTGGGAGATGAGTAGCCACATAGGCAGCTTCGCGTCCGAAGTATTCTCCAGACCCTGAACCAGCCATTCCGCGTAATGGTCCCTATCCAACAGTTGCTCTGCGTAAAGATTCGTTGCTAGTCGTATGCTGTCGTATTGTCATGTCAGTAGGATTGCTCATCACCACGGTTTATTAGCACTTGTACTTACGCATAGGTGACTCTCGCCTTCCAGTTTTCGGACGTTCCAAAACCGAACACGACACTCTCGACAAATCCCTCAACAAAGACGGTCCAATCCTTGATCCACTTGGACTCTCCGCCTAGGACAAATTTTTGCGTGGCGCCTTTCCGCCTGAAGGCTCTCAACTCGTTCGCGCCTACGCATTTGGCCAACCAAACCGCCCGGTTTGTGGGCACGTTCTTGTTGAGGCAGTGATCAAGGAGGAGTTTGCCCCGGATTCCGTGCGGTATCGTGCGACTGAGCTTCCGTAGCGAGATGGTTGGATTTGCGAGATCTTTGAGCCACATCTCTCGCTTCGTATCGGTGAGGGTAACTCGTGGTGGTGGTTTAAAGGTTGATGGTGAAGATATTTGGCCCCCCAGCCGCCTCTGCGCCAGCACCATCATGAAGACACCCGACAGCGCATTCAGGCCCGTCTTTTGCTTCAGTGATTGGAACACGCCAGACTTCGCCGATCCTGTCTCATTATGGTTCGACGATAACTTGTCAAAGTAGCCCATGCGAATGGCCATGTCGGAAAATTGGTCTTCGGGATGTGCGCCTTGCCACTGGACAAAATCGGCATGGCCGCGCTTGGCCGCATTGACTGGCTCCTTCGACCCTGGGGTGACCGATGACTTGACAACTCCAAACTTCGGTGCTGCCGACGGCACTTCGATACTATATGGCTTCGGGCGATGATCTCTCTTCGTCGCAGGAATTGGTGCGCCTGTCGTTGGCTTGCGATTCGGGGGAGCCCGGGTGGTGGAACCTCTCGGGCATCGTTTCGGCATCGGTAATGGCGCTACGTCCGGATCTCCAGCTTGTCCAAACTTCAGCATGGCAAGGGGACTGGGTTGGCCACCTTCGGGCATTTCGTTCATGGGCATTATGCGCGATGGTGTCATCGTCTGCGGCGACTCGGTTGCAGGAGCGTTCGGAATCATGTCGCTTGATACCTCGACCTTGAGGCGCGACCCAACTCTCGCCGGTCGAAACCGGCCCTGCGCGACATCGCCATCGTCCAAAGCAAAGTCGCCGTAAGTCTCTTTCCGTATCGGAGACTGCGGCAAATATGACTGCGAGAGTGCGCGCTGATGGGGAGGGCGCTGGCCCGGCAAGCTTGACCCGCTCAACGTTCGTTGAGGCGGCCCTCGCTGCTGGGCCGCCATGGACGTGCGGGATGTCATGCTTCGACCTGCATCGAAGGCTCCATTCCGCGAGAATTAGATTGTAGAGATTAGAGAGTAGGCTCTTTCCGAGTGGGGTGAGGCTTCGTCTGCCTTCATTGGTACGAGGGGGGCTCGGCGCGGACGTCGATTGCAAGCCGAACGCTCGGGTGGTTTTGTTGTTGTGGCTAAGAGGAACTGCTAGCCACCAGGATGTGGCGAGAAGGAGCGCCTGAGATGCACCGCCGAGAACTTTGTTTGTCCGAAACTGTGGCAGAAGGGCTGTTTCGGACCTTTTCGGTCGGCTGGTCGTAATCGATGTTGTCTACAGACGAGAAAGTGTCGCAATGGTTATTGGAAGACAACGACTTCAACTGTCGACCGGCGATGAGAGAGTGATGGAGATAGTAGATCGGTGGTCGTATGGATAGTGGTGGGTGGAGGTTGTGACAGCTTGAGTTGACATGGTACGGCCTACCAATCACCTTCCACGGACTTGGGAGCGACGACGGGGCACGGCTGTTCCGAACGGTGCAGATACGGATGCATAGGACGCAAAAGTATTCAACCTCATTTATTGACCTCCTCTTCTCCCCTTTTTCTTATTTTTTCCGGTTTTTGGTTTCCGACGTTGTGCCTTTTCTTCTTTTTTCTTTCTTGTCCCAGCTATTCGTCTTTATTTAGTATAGATAAGCAATCCCAAAAAAAAACCTCCCCAGATGACCCTTATGCAAACTCTCAAAAACTTCCTGCACCCGACCAACGCAAAGAGCGTGGGTGCTGAAAATCTGCGGGATCTTCAGTTGGTTCCCAGTTCCTCACCCTTGCTGGACTGTGGCGTGGGCGGAAACCTCGACAACCCTTCCCCGGCTCGGTTCGCCGTCGCATGGGCCAACAGGGAGCATCAACGGAACCGTTTTAGTGTTGATATTTCCCGCTTGTTTGGACTTGGCGCATCCGACGCTACAGAGTGTCAGCAATTGACCCACTCAACGCCCGCCACTCCGTCGTGCCGAGGAATGGCGCCAATTTTTTCCTAGGAATTAAGGCGCCATTCGCCGTGGTGCTCAAGTCGGCATCAAAGGCTTTTCGTCCGGGCCGGCCGACTAAAAACGGAAGTCGACAAGCCCAATACGCAGCATAGAGTCTTCCCTGGCAAGCATCGGTTCTCAGATAATCTTGTAGCCCGCATCTTGGCCTTTTGTTTATGAGCCTGACTTGTCGAGTGTGACCATTCCCAAATTGTCCACCAGAGTGAACCAACACAGGGGAATCGCTGACCTTCCAAAACGGATGTAGAAGTCGAAAAACGTTAGGTGGGACAGTGACAAACACAACACGACTAGTACTAATTACTACCTTCGTAACCCAATTCTTACTCAGCTCGGGCGAGTTGAATAATGCCACGGACGAAAGAATCTAATTTCTCATCCAACCTCGAATTGCGTATATCGGACTTACGGCTCTTGAGGATGAACACAAACTCGCCCGTAAAGTCCGTGGGAACACTAGAATTGTCAAATGAAGATATATCGCATATTGTCGATCTTTGGATTCTTTGAGAGTTCGTATTTTACAATACCGCAAATCTAAGCAGAACAAAGGCAACCCTCTTGTTATTAGTCTGTGGTGCCGTTCCATCGCCATTGATTGCCCCGCACCCGCATCGCAGAACACCAAGGTGGACACCGCATCGTGCTTTCAACCCTCTTCGAGAGTTGTCAACATTCTTGCCAGGGGCCTGGACGTCATCTCTTCGTCCTTTGTTGTTCCAGGCGACTCAATGTCCATTGTGGTCTACGGCGACGTGAGCACTTCTGACGCTGTGCCTGCAGAACATCATGTTCCTTCCCCCCTCTCAACCTGCCCGCTCCCGTTCATCGGGGTGTCGGGCAATATTTCCCCACATTAAGAAACGGCTGAAAGGAGTAGTCTGCACGACCAACAACAGTTCTGGGTACAAAGTGTTCGGGTATTCGGACATTGAATACGCTGGGGAGACGGATTGAGAGGTTCCTCCCGATATCTGAGCACTTGATCAACCTATTTCTCCTGCACTGCACCGGGTTTGTCTGATCTTCAAATAACTTCCGGCAATTCACCAGTTGCATACATCTCGGCTCTTGCGCTGATCAGCATTGGGTGGTTCCGCGACACTCGATTGTAGTGTGCAGCGCAGCAACAAACTTACTGCCGCTGACTGGGTGGCTGCAAGTAAGCAGCAAGCACGGAAGATGCATCTCCCACCAACAGGAAGGCTTTAGGTGTCGAGGCTCGAGATGCGATGAAGATCTGCACCCACTTTCTCCAATGTCTCAACAATATGTATTTTGTACAGTCAGAAAGCCAACTGTGATGATTAGGTGATTTATCTAGCTGAGGACTTGAAATTTGAAGAAGCAGAACGTTCCGAGAAAGCCCTTACGCCCTTGATCCCCTACTCTGAGTGCATGGTTATCTGTACTATGCATTATATCCTAGTCTGAGGACCCTAGTATCAATTTCTCCCCGGGTACAGAGATCGATGCCGTAAATAAAGTACCTAGATAAATTTTGAAGTAAGGCATTGCTTGATATGATGCCTCGTAATGCGGTTAGGTTTGAATCAAGTGGGCAATAAGGTGCATTGAGCGCATGTGTGAATAATTTCGGTCCCCCCAAACTCGAACCCTTGGCCCGAGCGCAGTTGTTCAACGCATGTTTCATTTCCAAGCTTTTATTGCGGTTGAACCGAAAATTGACCGGCGGAGAGAATCCACACCCGCAAGATCAAAGTCGAAGCTTCAACAACAAACCGTGCCTCAAACTCGGACGAACCAATCCTCGAACGCCTGTTACCAAAAGCTCGCAATTCGTTGAAATGGCGTCACAAAAAGATATGCGGAGAGCGGATCTAGGTAAGAGCGCCTTTTTGTCAGCTTTGATGTCCACCACGCCGAAACTTTGAGATACAGAGCAATAAGCTTACCAAGCATTTGCCAAAAGCTGTTCCGTACCAGGAGCCTATTCCCCGACCGGATGCCGTTGAATTCTCGTCCAGCGTAGCGTCCACGTTGCCAATGGCGGCGATGCTGACGCGGAATCGGTTCGTTGGGTGGGCGTCGCTGGTGTTCAGCTTGCAGACGTGGCTAGGGGAGAGCGAACACACGAGAAAGAATACCAGCACGCCAGGGTACTTTGCGGTTGGCATGGCCTGTGGGTTTCCTCTCGAGAATCTTTCTCCTTTTTGCCGTTGGATTGCAAAACTAACTTTGGTGCTCTAGTGCTCGCTCTTATCGTTACCTACATGCCGATCTTCCTTCCGCCGTCTCCGAATGCGAAGCAGGGGACTTTGACTGGGGCGCCGCCTCCGGTTCCTCCGGCATAGTTTGTATTGCGAATGGAAGTGGCGGATCAACCTTGGCATGCCGAGTCAAGTAATGAATGAGATGCGCGTACAGCGACCTTTAACAATAGCGGGATCCTTGGGAAATGGCGTCATAGGCTTAGTGGCTCCGGACATGTACAATACAACGGACTGCGGCCGTATCTCATTTAGGTCCAACGCTCAATCAAGCGGAATACAGTTTGATTCATCAGTTTGCGATCTGAGAATTGATTCCAGGTGCGACAAGGTCGTCAGCTTGTGGGAGGAGGTAATGGCGAGCAATGTCGGTTTATTGAGCAGCAGTCTAGTGCTTGGCAGGGTTTTTACAGTGTTCAAGGGAATCTCACTTCTTGGGGCCTTTCATCAATTTCAAGCCAACCTCACCCTGCGAATGCCGCGAGGAGCGAGTCTTGCGCCTCCCAATCTCGACCAAGTTGATGCCCGTAGGGAGCGCCGTGATTAAGCCTCAACTGAGGAACATCGGGAGGGAAGCAAAACACTTGCCCTTGCTCTGGTGATTGAAAGCCTTTATATCCTGAGGCAATGGCTTCATCCCAGGACTTTGGTCGCCTCCAATTGGTGGGCGTCTCCGAGACCAGACCATGCCACACCTGTCCAGCAGCCTCGCGGCGTAGCCGAAAATTACCCGCAGTCCATATTCTGTCAATGTTCCAGCACTGTTCGGGAATTTGCCGACTCTCCGTTGCTACCCAGATTTCGGCCTCGCCAACACAAGATATTTCACAGAAGATCTCGCTCAGACTCTTCACAATATCCACAAATTTCTCCATCTTGGAAAAATTCTTAAATTTCAATTAGATCTATTTTAGATCCAGAGCCAACATTCACGTGACAGTAGGTTCAAACCTCCATGATCTACAGCCTGTGAACGCTGTCCATTCAGCGTAGCGTTTCGTTTCCAGTTCTGAAACTACACTGACGGCTTGCGACAGCTGCTGTAGCAGGAGCCCTTCGAAATCGCGCCACTCCCAGGCAGCGTCCCCCGCTGGTCTAGCCCCCCTTTCCCGCCCTCTTGCATCAGCTTTCCGTTCTTTGCATTTTGAACTTCTTTCCTGACCTCCCATTCGTTCCCAGTCTTTTCTCCTTCCTCAAACCCAACAAAACACCATCACGACTGTCCT
>Ga0247774_1000468_pt1 | contig 20038 bp, 19 predicted proteins | sample UWRJL001104B6_FD_179933 | JGI IMG/M metagenome (GOLD analysis project Ga0247774, IMG submission 179933) | Plant litter microbial communities from Arlington Agricultural Research Station in Wisconsin, United States - UWRJ-L001-104B-6 | ecosystem: Environmental > Terrestrial > Plant litter >... | reverse complement strand
AACGAAAACCCGGCTTACGCGATGCTATCCGAAAGTCCAGTCACACACATTTGCTCCACATGCTGAGCGCGCCTCTGCCTCCTCCTATACGCGCCATCTGAAACAAAAGACTCTTTTCTGGAGAGTATCTCGTTCCGTTTGCCACCACCAACATTATTATCTGCAGTTCGGTGTATCTGCATCCCCCTCCAGATGCATATAACCCCGAGCCACCGTCTCCCGGCTGGACCATCCTCCAAGACCACCAGGCCTCCTCGAACCCAGTAATGGCCACCACAACTAAAATCATAATTAACAAAATTCAATACTATGCACACACCCGTCTTGCCTCTCTTCCTCGTCAAGCAACCTCAAGAGAATTAAAGGTTTCAGGATGTAGAACCCTGAAGAACTGCGTCCAATTTTTAGACACGCTAAACAGCAGGGAAACTGCATCATGCCGCCGGACCGTCCCCCACCATTTATCCCTCTTGCAAGGAAGCCGTTAACTCCAGAGAAAAGACGAGAGGAGAAGATGACGAAATGAGAGAGAGCGAGAGAGAGCATGTCTTTGTCGTTACTATGCCAAACGCAAAAACGGGACGCTGAGACCAATACGAAGCCTTGTACTCTTCTTTCAAAAAGGATACCTGACGCCAGTGGAATCGTAATCGTAAATGCGCCAACGACCGGTCCGGGCATGAAGATAAAGACCGGCCGCAGAATGCCATTGTCGTAGAGAGGTGGTGTCTTTGACGGATTAGTTGCTCGGTCTATGTCGAGGCTGTGTAATCTATGCTAATAGGAATTCGGAACGGTCATCACGACTCGCCAATCGAATTTGGGTCGCCATTCTGCCTCCATGTTAGCATGCACCGTCCATGGACACTTTCGCGCTGCCTTGGGTAGCGGGACTCACTGACAAGGACACTATCCACAGCAAAGGACCTTCATGAACTTCTGGAAGCCACTTGGCTGCGGCTGCTCTGGCATGTTGCGGAGGTTAGGTGGCGGCTGCTGCGTCATGTGGGCCTGCTGAGGCATCCTCTGCGGCAGGTTCTGGGTGCTGGTCTGGAACTGGGCCTGGGTCGACCCTGTCGGCGTAACCATGTTGGGGTGTCCCCCCGCCCCAGGACCCCTCTGCGCCATAAGAGCGCCGGGGACGTTTGATCGATCGCGGGTTGCTTTGTTCATCGGCTTGATCTGGTTGATCGGCGATGGCGGCGGGGGTTGCGCGGCGTTTAAACGGCCGACTGTCAGGTTGTTCTGCGCTGCCGAGTTTCCCGCATGGCGGCCGCTGTGCAATTCCATCTGCGAGGGACCTGGTCGAAGGTTTGGGTTGTGCATGTAGCCGGCGCTGTGCTTGCCCGAGTCCCACGACTTGCCATTGTCCTTGGCCAGCTTCATCCAGTCGTACTCGCCATCCTCAACCTCGCCCGTGTTCTTGAGAGCCTGCGTGAACAGCTCTCGGAGATAGTCGTAGTCGGGCGTGTCCTCAAACCCAAGATTTCGCACGTATGTCAGGTACTTGGCCATTTCCTCGGGGAAGTTTTCGCAGAGTTCCTTGATCGGCGTCGTTTGCTTCTTTTCCCCAATCTTCTCGTACTTCTGCTTGTTTGTCGCAGCTTTCAGGCCCTGCCAGGGAAGACCGCCGCGGAGGAAGTACATGAAGACATGGCCGAGGGCTTCGAGATCGTCGCGTCGAGATTGCTCGCGTCCCAGATGCGTGTTGATACTCATGTACCGAGCAGTGCCGGAGAGTGACTTTCGCTCTCTGTACGGAATATGCTGCTTGGTCTTCGGATCTCGGTACTGTTTGGCCATGCCAAAGTCGACAACGTGAATTACGTTCGCCGTCTTGCTACCAGGGCGGCCGATCAGGAAATTGTCGGGTTTGATGTCGCGATAGATGAGGTTCTTTTCGTGGATGGTTTGCACCCTCGAAAGCTGCAGTGGACCATCAAAGTTAGCAACATTGTGACCAGCCAGGATGGGCAATGCATGTTTACCATCTGCTTCGCGACCATGACCACGGTCTTGATGGAGAATCTCCGACCACAGTGGTCGAAGAGGTCCTCTAGCGAAGGTCCAAGGAGGTCGATGACCAATATGTTGTGTAGGCCTTCCTGGCCAAAGTAGTAGACATTGGGGATGCCAGCTGCAGCTACGTCAGTTCCTCGCTCCGTTATCAATCGATCGGGTTGAGGCTTACGGCATCCGACCAGGATCTTGTATGTTCGGTACTCATCTCGAAGTTGGGGAGCATCGCTCTTTCTGGGTTCCTTCGGCGGGGAAAATGCACCCGTCAGTCCCTACGTCTTGGTGGGTGGTTTCAAGATTCGACAAGAGGCTTGACTCACAAACTTGATTGCCACCTGCTGATTGTTGAGGAGGTTTGTTCCTTCAAAGATCACGCCAAACGAACCCTCGCCAATCTTCTTCCCTACCCGGTAATGGACGCCAACGACATTAGATGACGACGACGCCATTGTGCTGGTTCTGGATGCCGATGTCGACAAGGTAAATCTGTAGAGCGAGGCTCACAGCTAAGGCTGCAGCCCAGGCAAAAGAAGGCAATGCCGAGCTCGATTTTTGTATTCCAGTTTTGCGGTTGTCAATTTTATCGCTCACGGGAACTACGAACCTTTATCGCGTAGAGTTAGCAAAGCTGCAAGCCCATGTTGAGTGCCACGGTGATGCTTCTAGGCAGGCATGTGGCGAGAGAGCGAACGAAAAATTCCGCCAGTCCCGGGTAGAAGGAGCTGAGGCAAGACAGGGCCCCCAGGAGTGGCGTGCAGAATGAAACAGCCAGGGTACAATCCGAGAGTTGCGGGACGCCAAATGATTGACTTACGAATAATATCGATCCAAAAGATTCACGAGCAATCAGGATGCGATGTGCAGAGTTCTGTGATTCACAGGGCGATGAACGATTTGTTGCCGCGGGCGAAGCGTGTTTGGCTGGGAGCTAGTATCTGGAGACCTCAGGCAACGAAAATAACTCCGCCGAGTGGCATGTGGGTTGTTTTCCGTAGGCCTTCAGCTCCTTTCGGGTCGTCGAATCCAACAACACAACAAGCCCGGACTTCTCTCCCCTGGTCGTAAAATTACGTCGCGATTGCAGTCTCGGAATTTTCGATCGAAAGACAGGCAGGATCTTAGGACGCGAGAGAGCGAGAATCTGGCGGGATCAAAGACGGGACTCGTGTGCGTGCGTTGATTGTTGGTTGGTGGGAAGAGGGAGGAGGTGGAAGAAAGGAGAAAAGTTTTGGACGGCGAGGATTGGACGGCGGGCTCGTAGGCCACTCTCAGCAAAAAAGCCCGGACCCTGAACCGGCGTGGTGATGGGGCGGTGGTACACTGCGCGGTGAATTTGCACTGTGGGGTACTTTGGAAGGTGCAGTTTCGCTGCCATACATTTTTAGTTTTGGGGAATGGAAGCCAGCAAATGGGGACGAAGGTCTGAACAGGCGTGAACGCCGCAGAAACGGCTGGCTTCTTGGCCTGCAGCCGCGGCAAGCCCCCTAAAACTGCAGGAGACCCGCCATTCGCCAGCTGGAGAAGCGAATGCCCTCCAGTGTCGTATTCATCGGCGGGCCGGCGAGGGCTTCCCTTCAACCTGGCATCCCTTTTTGCCTTTCCGGGAACGGAGCCAAAAAGATCGCCAGCGCCTCAATTGGAGTGGGAATCATGGGTAGCCAAAAACGGGAATCTGATTCAACTCTGCCTGCTCTTCGCCGCAGCAGCTCAGACAAGGGATCGACCGAGCTAGGCCTCGCCCATCTTTCATGCTCTAGATCGCCGAGACTTCCCATCCCGGCAGTCTTGACAGGTTGACGGTCTACATGTTGATAGGAAACACTCTTGGCATCGCGTCCGCATGGCCTGGCTAGCCTGTATTTTGGCTTCTACCCGCACGCAGCACCGGGGAAAAAAGAACTGCTAAATTTGAAACATACGCCGGCACCCTAACATGTGGCCGGCGATTCTGAACGGGAGATTCTTCATGCTTGTGCCACGAAGGGGTATCCCCCGAGTCTCTTCTTCCTAACGCTCTGACAATCCAGACTTTGGGTGATATCGATGTCTCTGAACCGGCCTCACGTCGAGGCAATGCTGCCTACCTTGCGAAAGCTCCACATCGTCCTCTAGACTTTCAAGGATCACAGATCCTGTCATATCGATGGTCCGGATGGATGCAACCTAGGAGGTTTTGGACCACCTTATTCGATCTTCCGAGTTTCGCAACTTCCCGTCTTGGGTGGGACACTTGACCCCCCAGCTAGCAAGCTCCCACGCGCAGGACTTAATCCTCTGTAATCTGGACGGGCGTCGGGAATTTTCCTCGCAGAGAAACCGAAATGGGCGGGCCAGGTCCGGCTCGCCAAGCGCTCCAAAAATCTGCGCTTAATAAATGAAAGGCCCGCTATGGCGTATGATCAGGGGGCTCAAATATTAACGTCAAGGGCATATCAGATCCGAACACAGAGGCACCAACTACTATGTTCTGAGTAGCAGCAGTATCACGTCTACGATGCGATGCTTCTTTCACCTTATCGTTCTCGTACGGCCGGAGAAGTCATGTTTGATCCGGTTCTTGATTCCACAAACAGGGCAGGCTATTAAGCCTTCCCCCCCCCCTCTTGAGGCTAGTCGGCTCCTCCGCAAATAGCATCCCATAATGATCGACCATAGACATCAAATCCCGCGAGTCCCAGTCCGTGGAACTCGCCAGTGAACCAGACCGCCGGCCGCATGATATCCGTCGGGAGCATCGCGCGCCCCAAGCGCTCGCGACTCTCAACCATCCACACTGATTCAAACGCTACCCGGAAGTGGTAGCTGGTGTGAGGGCTGGTATTAGTTACGACCCTTTTTCCCGATCTTGATGGGAAAGTGATTCCTTTTCTCGCCTTTGGTCACAGTGTGAAATCTGCTCAATAGAAACACTGCTTCCTACCACTTAATTCCTCTCAAAATCTCCTAAGCTTGGAAAGACGAGGTTAGACAAAGGATCAAGTGGCACACGACCTCTGCCAGCGAGATCCACCATCCGTTGAAATGCATCCACCTGTCTCGTCTAGCCACCCAGGATCCAACTTGTAGAAGAAATAGGAACGCACTACTAAAAGCGGCTGGAACTAGTTCGCGAGCTACTACGGCCAACCAGCCAAACATTTCACTTCCCATGTCGCACAGGCCAAGCCAGTGACGGACGGGGACTATTCCTGCAGAGTCGCATGCTTCTTGCTCCAGCAAGCGAATCTCGTGCCAACCCCGCCAAGTTCGCAGCAAAAGCAACAAAGCCAGCCATCGGCAGGCGCTAGGTCTCTCTTGTCCTGCAGGTGACGGGTCCTAGCGATGTTCACATTCGTCGCTCTGCATCAACTGTTACATACCTCAAGACTGCTTGCCAAGGCCTTTAACACATTCTATTTGTTTTACGCAACGTTTTCTATCGCCAACCTCGTCCACCCACACCACCCTCGCCGCTTCACTTAAGCACTTCCTCTGTAGTTACTCAAGTCATGTTCAGGAAAGCCGACGAATCTACTTACTCAGGTAGGCGGCTCTGCGCGACTCAGTGGAGCTCCGAAGGGGGAAGATAGACTGATTTGGGATCGTACCGTTTTGAGCTTACCTAGACATGGAAAAGAACCCCCCCTCTATCTCTCCCTTCTCGTTAGAAGGAATGATAACTTCAAGATATCGTGCACGAACGAAGAGATGATGAGCCGATTAATTGATTATATGTATCTCCTTTTCCCTTCTTATCGGAAAGGGCGTCGACGACAATCACTCCTACAGTGTTGAGAGGGTCATCTAGAATTGAAAAATGTATGATGATGTCTATCTAAAAAGGGATCAAAACTAGGAGGCTTGCTCGGATCTACATACATGTAACCGATAGGCAGGGTGCCCAATTAGCTTCCGGGTTTCTCAAGGAGGCTGGAGCTACTACCATCGGGGTCAACACCAGAATTGGCTCGCGACCGCATCCATATGCCCGAGAGTTCCCTCGTCAAGTGGTGTTAGGCGTGGGCTGCCTGAACCTTGTGTGTCCGAGGATTTGAGTCTAGCCACTGATGATTCTGATGGTCCTGGTGACCGGGAACAACCGAATTAACACGGAGTTCGTCGAGGGCCTCACGCAACTGCTCCTCCCCCCAGCACCAGATCGAACAGGTGTAAACGTTACGGGGAAACCAGAGCATTCACAAGTCCCACAGCACAAAATCCCATTTAGACCAATCTGAACTCTTGATACGAAATACCCATTTGCAACGCCTCGCCATCCATGATCCCATCACAGTATGCCTGCCCGATAAGCTGAAACATGGGCTCCGCACCAGCGACTCTCCTCAATACAAAAGGATACGACCCACCGTAGATAACACACACCAGGTCGCCCGCCTGCATCGACGGAGGGCCAACCCCGACGAATCCCTTCTCCCCCAGAAACGGCTTTCTCTCCTTCAGCGCGGCTAGGTGGATGTTGTAGGTCTTCTGCTCGACGCTCTCGGCGTACGCCGTAGCCTTGGCCATTTGTATATCCATCGCGGCAAATTTCCTCTCTTTAGCAGGTACCTGCATCAGTTTCTCTTTCTCGCTTTCCGTGAACGGCAAGTTTTGGAGTAGTTTCCTCGGGCTGTCCGAGTCCCTGTCTAAGGTCATCAGGAACTTCACCCCGTCGTATCCCTCCTGGCTGACGGCAGTGGCACGGCGACTAATGGTGCTGGTGGCGGTGCTGACCGACTCCAGGTCCAGCACCGGGACGCGCCATTCGGCTTCGAGCAGCCGCTGTGGCCGGGCGCGGTACGGATGCCGCGAGCTGGAGTCGGACGACACGATGGCCGCCGACTTGGTCGCAAAGTCGCTGATATCTGCGAGGGGGGTGAGCGCGCCGTGGGAGATCTCCTTGCCATGCTGGTCCCGGTCCGTGCCCCAGAGCCTGCCGACTTCAGCAACTCGGTCGACGACGATACCACCGCAGAGAAGCACGCCGTTGTCGGCGGAATGCTGTTCTTGGTCCGTGATGCTATGGCTCGCTCCACAAGAGGCATTGAAGGGCTTAGATAGGTGGAAGGTCTCGTCGTTCAAGGCGTGGATGCCGCCGATGCTTCTGAGATCAGGGACCCATGAGGGAAGAGGGCTAACAGGCTCCAGGAACTGGGAGAATGACAGGAAATTAATCCCCCCGACCCAGTCGTCAGCAGCAACCTTCTTCTGGACAATCCTCTTGGCTGTGTCGGCGAAGATCCTCTCCCAGGGCATCGTGGCATCAACAGTCAGCCCCAGCTGCTCACAGTCGTTTGCCAGGCCAAGAACGCCGCAGACTCTGTCTTCTGGGCGAGAGAAATCCAAGCGACCGTATCTCTTTACAAGATAAGCCATGTTGAAGTAACGCTCGGCCTTGCCCGAGTGATAGCGTGAGCGGATAGCAAGACTTCCATGGATGTGCATGAGCTGTGCGTTTCCAGACGCCGTTCTCTGAGCCATCTCTCGGGTCTCCTCGTGGTAGTCCGCAACTTGGAAACTGTGAAAAGTCCTGAGGGCGTAGGTGGCGTACACTAGCTGAAAGATTATCGCGGCGGCGAACAGGCTGGCGTCGATGGTCGTGCCACCCCACTTCAACATCAGCTTTTTCGGGATTGCCACCTCCTGTTGGATCCACCCTCTCGTGAAGAACGCCTGCAGGCACAGCTCGGCCATCCCATCGAGGGCGGGCAGGGAGAAGAAATCGCCCTGCTCTCGTATCAGATCATGTACGGCCGCCTTCATCGCAGCCATCGACTTATCCCTCCTAACGATCCCAGAGGCTACGTCCGCCTCCTCTGCAAATAGGGCCTGAACCTCTTCCGGCGTCAAGTCCACCAGACCAATGTCAACACCCTTGGCCCCGACCTGTCGAAGATATTCCATGGTCAAATCGGAATTAGGTGTGCCTTCGCCCAGCCATGCGACAGTCTGTGTGGCGAGCGAGTAAATACGGCCCATCAGCGGCAGCTGCGATGTCTTCTCGTGGGAATCGTCTTGGTTGATGCAAATCTGGTCGACCCAGAGAAAGACGGGTTCGTCGGGCGTCCGCATTGCCTTCAGCGCAGCCTCGAGACTCTGGGTGATGGACAGAGTTGCCTGCTCGCCAACCAGTATGTTCGTTCGAGCTGCGGCATCGCCCCATGTGTACGAGAAGGCCCAAAATGCCGGCTGCCTGTCGAGGGCAGCCTTGCGAAGCTGTATCTTGACTGGCGGTGGAATGGCGATTCCGCCGCAGGCACGAGTTCGAGAATGCGGATCTCGTCCGAGGTGAGCGGCAGGGAGGAGTAGTCGAAGTTCTCCATGTTTGCTTGGAACCAAGTTAGTAGAGATGGGAGCCAAAGTCTGAAGTCTAGAAAACCACTCATGTTCGGCATATGTGGTGTTGTCCCCGCGTGCCAAGCCAAGCCACATTTCAATAGCTTCTGGAGTCAGCCCCAGTGCCCAGGCGGTTTACACCGGGACCACCCACAGAATTGAGAGCACCTGCGATGAGAGTTCACCTCGCCGGCTTGAGCTGAGCATTCATGTACGAATGTCCTCCTTTGGGACAAGACATCTCATCATTATGAACAAGGTAAACCTCACCCCATCATTGCTACCTGCTCCCAGAGCTGCCTGGTTGGGGGTCGGTCCAAACCATCCATCCATCTCAACCTCGATTTCTGCTTCATGTTCCTTCCCTTCCGCCCAGAATAACCGGTTTCATGCCATGCCTAGCTGCCCGTCGCTCGGGAGCTACCGACAAGAAATTTCAAAGGAAAGACCCGAGAACTAGAAGACCAGGAGATAGGGAATTTATAATAATGATACATGCAAAGAGAGACAAAAAACTGTTGAAAGTGTCGGGTTGTGCAAAGTAGCTCCCACGCCCGCATTGCCGTGAAAACAATGAAAGAGAAAAAAGCCATCCGGTTGCCCCGTCTCTAATGGTAAAAAAACAAACCCGTTTGCTTTTTTTTTAGTCGTCCATTGTGATTATGCACATCTCCTTCCCTCCCACCTTCCCCCACCTCTCGTCTCCGTTTCCGCCATCCTTCTACTCGGAATATTACTCCTCCTCATGCCACCCCTGCATGACAAGACGTCCAGACACTAAGCCTTTACTGAGCCGTTCCCATTGGTCGTTCCGTTCACGCCATTGGCAATCGCCGCGCCGTCCTCTGTAGCCTGGTCCGCGATCCTGTTTATCGTATCTTCAGCTAGTTTGATGGTGGTGGTCGCCCACTGCTCAAGGCGGTGCTTATCTACATGCTTGCGCAGCTGTGTATCCTCCCACCTCATGGCGTCGATGAGCTTGTCCTTGAAGGATTTGTCCATGTCTCTGAATCGCGGGTCGACATCGTCCGTGTAGGCGCCGAAGCAATCCGAAGGCTTGAGGGCCCTGTAATGGTCATTCAGGCCTTGGTCTGGAAGGTCATTAGCAAACCAGAACAAAGCATTGGATGACCAAGCTTATTTACTTACAACGCTCGAAGCACGCGCCAGCCGTGTGGAACAGCAGCGTGCATGCTAGATGATCGCTCACTTCATAGTCGGACTTGAGCTGGGTGTCGTTAATCTTGGCCCAGTCTTCTCGGACGTAGCATCTCCGCCAGATCAGGCGGCGAGTAGACTTGTACTCCTCGCCGCGCAGCGACATGTCGGCGACGCAGAGAGCATAGAAGAATCGATGGGCCATGATACCAGGGTTGTCGAGCGGGCTGTCAGGAACGTCATCAGGGAACGTTGTCAGGGTGAGGATGTCGATCAGCGACATGGCGTCAAGCGCCTCATGCTTCAGGAGGCGCTGGATTCCGGACTCGAGAATTTGCTGCAGCACCTTGTGCTTCTTGGGATAGCCAGGCATCGTGCCGTGCACTTCCATGGCGAGCTGAAGCTCGGCCGCGTCGTCCAGTGCCGCACGGACCGACGTGTAAATCTGGCTATAGATGTCGTCCTGGATGCGAATGACTTGGAGCTCCTGGTCGACCTTGTCGAGTTTTGCCGCTCGTTCTTCGCGGGACGAGAATTTGCTGCTTGCAGATGGTTTTACTTCATCGGGGGACGCGTCCTTGGCCATCAAGGCCAACTTGCCCAAGCTCAGCTCGATTTTCTTGTTCCAAACTTGGTGTTCTCGCGACATGCCAAGATCCAAGAGCGTTTCGGCCGCCTGCGTTATGTCTTCTTCCTTCTCCACGTCGTGGATCCAGGCAATCTTTGCGAGCTCGGGCCGTGCCCTGAGGTATTCTGTCCTGTAGCCATGCTTGTCGCCCTTGAAGTCCAAGACTCCAGGGACCCCGTCCCGAGCCAGCAAAATATCGTAGGCAGCGAATGAAAATTCCTGGCCATACTTGTCGAAATATCCCTGCAGCTTCGTCTCCAGGCCCTCCAATTCCTCTTCAAGCCCTGCCTCGGCCGCCTTGGAGATATTCGGTTCCAGAGTTTTGGCACGAAGCAAGTGAACATGGACGACGATGATATCGGCGAGCGCGGGCCAACAGGTATGCTTCTCGGCAATCCTTTCGGCGTCGTCCCATAGTTCCAGGGGCTCCATTGCCATGATCTTTTCGTACCTGGCTGAATCGTACGTCTCGGCGCAGGTTTCGGCCCACTTTACTTTCTTCGGGTCAGTGGAAGTCGAACCCCACCTAGATTGCTCTAGAATCGATAGCAAGCAATGGTCGGTGAGGGCGGCAATGTTTCCGACGATTCCGGCCATCGTGTTCGCATTAGGTATCCGGACAGACTGATCATTCGAGCGTGCCAAGTACTGTGGGAGCCATTGATGGCAAAGCTCAAGCAGCCGTTTGACGTTGTTGGAGATGAAGGACGATCCCGTCCATGGCTCCGGTAGCCCGTCGTAGTGTTCGAGGATTCCGTGCTGCATCTTCTCGTCCTCGACGCCGTACAGCTGCATGTTGTTCCGCCGGAACTCAAGCCCTCCCTCCAGCGTCGTTACGTTGAGGGCAACGGCTTCCGCCATGAAGACTGCCAGCTTCGCGTCATCAAGAACCTGGCCTTTGTACAGATGCTTGATAACTTCATATGCCCAGGCGACGAAAATTTCTAAGCGCCAAATATCGTAAAGAAACCAGTGGCGTACGCGATCGACCTCGCCTGCCACCTGATTTGGATTGTTCTTCTGGTCCTCGTGGATGAACTCGACGATTTCCGATACCAGCGTCTTCCTGTCTTCGGCTGGCCGTTCTGCAATGAAGGACATGTGCTTCCTCCATATCTCGGCAGCAACAGCCATCTTCTCGGCGTTCCAAAGTAGTGTCCACCTCGTACGGCGATCCATAGTCACTTGCGAGGCGGTGAGATGTCGGATAAGTCGCTCCAGGGCCAAACTGCGACTTTGCAGATTCTCCTCCAGAGACACAGGCAGCGTCCCGATGTGTTCGTTGGACGAGCTCAGTATCTCCCGGCTGAGGGCCACCGCAGCCTCTCCCAGCTCCGTGTGCGAGAACTGGACGTCTCGTCGTCCATCGAATAGAAGGGGATTGTTTGGCTTCGCGCCATAGAAGACTGCCTGTTCGAGCTTGCTCTTGGCCGTGACTTTGGGTCCCCTCTCGCTGGCAAACCTTTCTACGTCCGTGGTCGCTACGCGCAGCAGACCAGCCCCGCGGACCATGAGAATGGCCGTGGCGTTCTTGGTCTTGTGGCGATGAGTCCTGCTGTCATCGTGACCGGGCTCTTCAAAACCAGAGCCAACTATTTCCAGCACGCTGTTGTCCTGAAGGTCGATGACATCCTCAAACTTGGAGATGGTGGAGTCTTCGAGCTGAGCATCGGGCGAAATCGGTGGTATCGCAATCGACGCGACGACTGCAGCCCCAGCGAAGACGATAAAGGCAACTAGGCCGGGCCGAGGAAGATGAATGCGGGGCCGAGCCGAGTTAATAGACACCTTGGAGTTGACGGGTGTGGTGTAGCATGATATGGAGCGAGTCATGCCGATGCGGGCGTCTTGGGACGAGAGAACGGCTTCGACGAGGAAATACCGAGAAGTGAAATTTCGCGTGAGGCTGACCAGGAGAAGAAGATGCTGCATGGAGCTGTCGTCGGATTCCATGGCATCGCTAAGGCTGCTCATGTCCCGATACTTCTCCTCCAGGCCCTTGGGAACGTAGGTGAAGTCGAGGAGCTCCAGAGACTCTGCGGGGAAGTCTGCGGCACTTCGGTCGGCACCCACGACAGCTTGGAGCATGTTATCGCGCAAGTCGACCTCGACAATTGTTTCATGGTGGCCGCCCCGATGGAACCTCCACGAAACGAGCTTCCCCTTGATGGTTCCGGCTGTGACGTTCCTCTGTCCTACTCGTGAAGACGGCTCGGCGCGGACTGCTGCAATGTCGCCTCTAGCGGAGGAATGGCCAAACACCTGCCGGATGCTCCCAAATATATTCGAGTGCGCGGGTCCAAGATTGGTCCCAAGCATGTTGACCGACACGGCCGGCCGTCCATGACCGTCTCGAACCATGAGGTGGGCCAGTCGTCCGCTGCTGAGGGCGAGGATAAAGCCCGACGACTCAGCCGACGCCATCTGGATCACGCGCTCCGTTGAGGACATGCCATTAATGCAGCCCTCAACCCCATGTCGCTGCTGGCGCATAAAGTCGATGGTTGCAGCACTCGATATCGACTCCCAGTATGTTATTCGTCCACTAACGGGCATCACCACCACCAGACCAGGCTCGTTCGACGCGGCCGATGGGGACACGAGACAGCCAAGCGGAAGAGGTTCGGACGAGCTTTTCGAAGGGTATGGAAGCGCGAATGTGAAGGTTTCGGGCGAGGGGTTCGGCGTGGTATACGGCCATACCATCGCATGTGTATGCGTCAACGTCAGAGCATGGCCGCTAGTGGAAAAGACATCGCCGTGTTGGGGACCTAAGGCGGGTTAGCAGGCACAATCAACAAATACAGCGGCAAAGACAAACCTGTCGTATCGGCACGTATCCTATCTGGAAGCGCTGGAAGCTTGCTGACCGTGAAAGCATTACTTGTCGTCTATTTTAAAGTTAGGATCCTTGATGCAGGGCAAAGAGACACCATGGGGGTAGGGCCTTACCAATACAATACTCCCGTCACCTTTGCTTACTCTCTCGCTGGGCTTCGGCTTCTTCGCGCGGACGCTGAGGTCTTTCTTCGGCGCAGGCATATTCTCAAGCCCGTCTTGCTTGACTTCCAGCATGACAACCTTGTCCGGCTTGACCTCGAACATTTCCGGGCGCTTGTCGGGGTTGAGAAAGGTCGACTCGGTCAACGGAAGTCGCTGGCGTTTAGCTTTGGGAGGCTGCACGAGGCTATCGGTGCTCTTCGGCCGTTGTCGTCGTCGGCTTCTCGTCCCTCCAGCCGGCCCAGTCGCCTCCTTCACGGCCGGTGAAAACATGGCGGCAGAGGGTCGAAAATCAATATCTCGACGTCGGCCGGGCGATGAATTCGGTGGAGTTCACGTCGCCCGGATCAAGTATTCATCTCGATGATGATATCTCTGATGGTCTGCGATCTGATGAGCGACAATATGAATGGAGATTGGCGATGTTGACGACAGGTTCTGGTGTGGATGGTTGATGAGGCCGTTCACGAAAGTATTGATTGGGCTGCGTTCTTCTTGGTCAAAACAAAAATTGTTCCTTACTGGTCGCTGAGCATAAGCCGCTCGCTGCCATCGGGTCGCCGCCGAGCCTATGAGCGCAGGCCACGTGAGGGGTACGTACCTCGCCCACCACTTCAGTGAATGCGGCGATTCTTTGTGGCTGTTTTGGGTAAAGCGCGATTTTTCCCTCTTGACGTCGTGGGAGCTGCTGCTATCTGAAGTGGAAGGCAATGCAGAGCTCAAAGATACAGCACCTCGAAATCATCGCAGAGCTGAAGGTTATTCACGAGGCGGACGACGACATTTCTTAGCTAATATTTGTGGCACAATGGGATTTTCCACTTTCTAATGCAAATACCGAGGTCCACAGGCAGTGATCAGCCACGACAAGTGTTAGGTGAGCTAGAGTCAGGCATGGACCGTTCTGAGATCTTGGGACTCGATTGGGATCAAATCTGCAAACGCTAACTATAGTCTACCCTAGCTCCAGGTCGATATATTAATGCTCAGTTATTTATTCTTACTACCCATACGGCTTTTTAGGTCTGAGGAGACATGGTTAATATGTCTGTGTTGTAGCCAGCTCACGGCATGAAGCCATAATGACGAGTCGAAACCAAGGTGATTAGGACGCCAGCATGACTTGCATCCATTCTTAATCCCAGTAATGCTCTAGATTGAATCTTGTCGTTTCGGGTCTAGCCGAAGCAATCTCGTTGAATGCTTCAAGAAGCTCCTGGGCTGTCCGCTGCTATGGGGCATTGGTCACCAGAGACATTCTCGAGACGATCGGGATCGGCCGGCCAGACCTGGTACAGGAGCGCTTGGGTTCGAGAAAGATCAAGCCCTCTAGAACTTAATAAACCGGTAGACTTCTCCCTCTACTATACCGAGTTTGAATAATAAGAGCGACGACTTCATCTGTGCTTGAACTGGACTTTTCGAGCTCATCAGCGAGGGCGCCCCAAGTTCTGTCTGGGCCTTGCGCCGCCTCTTCATTAGGTTTCTCGAGGCATTTGTGGCTGTCACCTGCGTTTGCAACTTCTGTAAGAAGGTTGAATTGCAGAACGACTGAAGTCGCTGCCTCTGTTGAGCGGTGAATCTCCATCCACAAGGACATAACCCTGCACTTTTGGTCAACGAATTGGATAATGTTGGACGCGAGCCCCGCAAAAGCCAATGCCTTGGCAAGTGTTGCTAGATGGGCCAGACAAGGTGCAAGGACCACCGTGACACAGTTATGGGATGGGGTGCGACCGACAGAATGAGAAATGAGCTGACGGGTCAAAAGTATCGCGGTTACATATCACCAAATTTGTATGTTGCGAGAAAATAGAAGATATTTGGTCTTTCCAAGACCCAAACGTTGAGGGGAAAAGGGAAAAGAAAAAGAAAAGGCTGCGAGGCAGTTTAATATTTCATGAGCCCAGGATAGAGGCGAGAATGGTCAACTATGCGTCTGCAGCGATTTCGTCGGACAGATAGCCAAGGAAACATGAGAGCGTAAAAGGCATGAAGGCAAGAAGTTATTCGAGCGAGCAACAGAAAGTTCTGGGACAGCTCAAACCAGCCTATTTATCAATCTGCTAATGTTTTTCAACGCTGCTTCTCACGTTCTCCATTCTATTATTTACTTACCTTTCTCCCTCCTCTCATTTTTCAAAGGTAGGCCATGTTTGACAAGACTGGCTGCCTACCTTGAACCGCACAGTCGAGGCTTACCATCGGCCTTTCACCTGTTCAATGTTGGTATTGTAATACGCCGCCCCAGCAGGTAAGAGCAGGCAGCTGAAGGACAGGGCTAGAGCTAGAGGTGCTATCAAAATCAATTAGAAAATACAATATTCAATTTCCCGTCAAGTTGCTATCTCAATCTCGTCCCTCATGAAGCTAAGTACGTACATGAAAACTAAAACATGCTCCCCAACACGCGCCTGATTCCCTGTGCCAAAAGCCCTGATACTCCTTAAAGTCAACCTATCCGTATGCATGGCGGGCCAACCCGAGAGAGAGAAGGAAAAGGCTGTAAACTCCATGTATTTCCCGCGACCTAGTCCCTTAGAGCGCCTTAATTCCATGCAAGAAGAGCGAATGCTTGGATTGGTAAAATAACAAAATGATATCCCTCTCCACCTGGGATAAGAAAAATGTACTGTGGAACCTCAAGACAGCGGACGCTTCATCGTCTTCCCCTTCCTTTTCGGCGTAGAAGGCGACTCTCCAGGCGTTCTATTCCGCATCGGCATCGGCACCGCCTGTCCCGGCGCCATGACCGCCCACCCGCCCGGCGGAGGAGGAGCAACCATGCCAGGCCAAGCCTGTCCAGGCTGCGGCGGCGGCTGGGCCGCCATTGTACCACGGCCGAATCCCGCTGTGACAGCCGCAGTTGCCGCCGCCGCCGAGGTACCAGCGAGGTGTGCAAACGTAGCATTGTGATTGAAGTGGGAATGGTGACTGTGGTGGCCGTGGCCCGACCCTGGATATGGCTGCGGCTGGTGATGGACGGCTGGCGGTGGTGCTGGCGCGCTACTTCTAGTAGGCGGCCACATGAGCATATGGATCATCATTCCGGGCTCGATAATGTCTTCCCACAGTTCTGGCAAGACCACGGCGCTGCGGGCGCTAACCGTTCCGTCGGGCGGGTTGCCGGTAGCGGGGTTGGGGTGCGGAACAATATACGACGGAGGAAGGGTCGTAGGCGGGACTGAATGCGCAAAGTTTGGGCCCCAAGGATTAGAAGCGGGAGATGTGGTTGCCGAAGAAGACGGCGACGAAGGCGAAGAGGAAATTGGTGGGTAGCTGCTGAGTGCCGGGTTGACGGAACCAGTTTGGTCGTCTGCAAACATCTCCCATGCCACGAGATCGTAATGGCCAGCCTGGACAGCAGGCGAAAGGAAGTCGACGGCAAAGAATGCACTCTCGATCATCTTCTTCATGCCCTACGTAAGAGTTAGCCATCTGCTAAGGTGGCGCATCGATGCGAAGACGAACCTTCCAAGTTCGGACTTTTCTCCACGGCAAGACGAATGTCCTGCCGACACAGTCCTTGAATCGAATCGGCAGCTTTTGCGGTGGCCGTTCCGCATTCTTTTCCCATGGAATATCGGGAGCTGGTGCTGTTGGCCTCGTTTCAAAGCTGGCCCTCTGGTCTTGATCCTCGGTCGACGACGAGCTCCCTGCAGCATCAAACGACACCACCTTCTGTTTCCCTTTCCGTATTTCCTCCCGTCGCATCTGCTGTAGCAATTCATCGCCCTCGTCGATATTCTTATTGGTATCTGACATCATTGCTTCCGACTTGCTAATGTTAGTTACATCCTCTATAGCCGTCTTGCATCCGGTTCCTGGTCGATCGGGCCCGTCGTCTGGTGCGCCGCAGTCGGGATCGACAGGCCCCGCTCGGGCCGCAGGGACACCATGCCCAGATTCCCCACCGCCGCCATCGCGCACCGCCGTGTCGCTATCTTTATCGTCGCCGTCGGGCCGTGCATCGGACTGCGCATTATCGCCCGCATCGGCGCCTTGGACGACGGCGTCGGATATTGCGTCGATACGAGGAGGACCCACGGCGCCGTCTGGCGGGTGGGCCTCGGCGATTACGCACGGCGCCGATGCCGCTGTCTCCTTCTCCATCAATGGGAGGAAGCAGCTAATGGCACCCCGCAGCTTGTACTGTACCGAGGAGTACCTCTAATGGAAAACAAATCCCGTCGTCCACCCGAAGGTGGCTGTGTTTTCCTGGCGACAGACGTGGGGATGCTCTTCGGCAAAATTTGTCCGTGGTGATGGCCTTCTCAATGATGGTTGGAAGATGCGAGGTGAGAGAGAGAGAGAGAAGAGGCAGAGAGACAGCCTCTGGGAGGGAGGGAACTTGATGACTCGGGTCGCCGGCCGTGGTCTCGTTACAGCCGCACATAAAGGCGGGGTTTTCAAGTCTCTTCCTGCGTTCGCGTGGCTTGGCTATCTCCGCAAACCCGTCGTCCAAAGGTGGACGGACGGCATGCAGACTAACAAGGGAGAGCCAAATAACTGGGCTGGTGGTTGTGTTGCCCACTCGTCGTGGCAAGGTCCGGCCCAAGCTTGAATTCAGTGTTAATTTGTTCGCGATCAAGTCATCGCCCGAGCAGTGGACGCAAGTTGTGGGCGAAGGTGGGGTGAGTGGCAGTGTTTGGCGTTGGAATGCGATGGCGCTGGTGATTTGGAGGCTGCAGTTGTCTCGGATGCATCTCGAAGAGCAGCTGAGGCAGATCGAAGGCCATGAATCTTGAGTTTGTTTTAAAACGAAGCAGCCGGCACCTGCAGGATGCTGCAGCCCTTCCCAGTCTCCTGCGGTGAATTGCAGCGACCAGTCTATGTCCGAAGCCAGTCTCGTTGAGAATATGCCTTGTAGGTTGACAGTTGGACTCCGATTTCCCCGAATTTATTCAGCTGCCAACTGGAAAAGCTAGATGGCCGGCCCTGCACTATCGCCGCCCTACTGCGTTGTGCGGGGATTCTCGGTTAACTAGTCCACAGCCCAAGAATCTACGATGGACGAAGATGGCGTCATGTTTGGGGCAATGCTAGCGGGGTCTTGTTCTTGCCTAGGAAAAAGGACACTTTGACCATCGGACTTTGCCTAGTACATTAGTGGGGGTATTCTAGATTGGCGACCTGGGCAAGTGCAGTCGACTTCGGCTGCGGTATGTTACTACAATGCTTCTTTTTGACGAATCTTTAGCGTCCTTTTAATCTTACTTTCTTTCTTGTTACTACGAGCCAACACGCGAAACGGCAAGGGTATTTCGCAATGAAGATAGAGTGCTCATGAGAGCGAAGTAATGAACCTGCGCATGTCGACTACGAGCACCTCGATGGCCCGAATATTCGGCAACCACAAATGTAGAGAGATACACATAAGAACCCGCTTCTTTTAGGTCAAAAAAAGATCTGACGTATTAAGTAAATGAAGTAAGCAGAAGGCTTAGATTTAGAGGACGGATCATTCAGCAAGGTACCCGATGATTTAGGAGGTAAAGAGATCGAAAATCCGTGTACTAGAGAGTGCTGGTGTGGCTATTAGTTTTTCAACACTGAGGCGGTGCCCTCTCCTTAGTGCGGCTGAAGGGGCGGCGGCAGCTGCAGGATATCCTCGAAGTATCAAGTAGAGACTTTGGGGGTGGGGCTTTTCTGATAGAGGGAAAAGGATTTGCTGTCTATCCGTTCTTCTTCTTCTTCTTCTTCTACATCTTTATTGCCTCGCCGCAAACGACCTTATTCTAGTTGCAACTAGAATAGTACCTATCATCGAGCGCTCTTCAACAACGGGCATCGAATCCCGTCCGGGAGGGTGCTATAACATCGCATGGCATACACGAGATTTCGTCAAATGCGCTGCGACTCTGCAAGCGGCTGCACCCAAAAAGTGGCAAAGTGCAACTCTTCAACTTTACCCACTGCCCACGCAGCCTTGCAGTGACGTTTTTACCACCCACGTTACTAGTTATTCCACGGAAGCGCAAGCAAACCCTGACCCCCAGCCCTAAGGTCATTGTTGCCCCACCAATCGTAAGGGAACTGAATCTTGATGGAAGCTTTCACCACATCCGTTTCCACTGGTGTTATGAGCCATTCCAAGAAGCAATGATGCCACCTCGCTCCTTACTCGTTGAGTGTACAAGCCGTGCTTGAATTTGCAGGGCTCCGTGGGCTAGGCAGGAAACCACATTCTGCAGTCAAAGCCAAGTGCCACCTTGGTTGTGCTAATCGGTAAAAGTATCTCAAAGTCTTCAAGTTCAAAAAGAATGTTCCCAACCAATGTACAGGCCAATACCTTCCCGCTGGCAGTAAATTCCGGGCATTTCATTCGTGTACTCTCCCACACCACCAACAGCGCCAAAAGAACAACACGAGGGGCACTTTCGCCTGCCAACCACAACCCGTCCCGACTGACTGGGTGCACCCACATGCACGGTTGGGATGGGGCAGGCTGGAGAAGCGAGAACTTATCCGCTGCTGCGCCCGCAGCGCTTGATGAAACCAAGCGCCTCCTCCCCCAAAGTTAATACTGAAGGCGAAAATAGCCACCGAGAACCATATTGCCCGTGCGGTCTTATTCGTGACCCCTATTCACATAGATACGAGGTACGAAAGTAGAAGCGGTTAGAAAGCTATTAAGCGCCAGAATATACATTTATCTATATTGAACGCCGCCCCCAACCGCCCCAAACCGACCCGCACCTTTGGTAGTTCAGTTGCGAAAGCTTGAAGAACCAATCTTAGTAGTCGGCACTCGTTTCGTCATAGCCGCGCGCGGGGACGCCTTCCGTATTAGCAACTTACACAAGTACAGATGCTACTAGCTCCTCCCGATAGGGCTGAGCTGAAACTCCTTGTTTTTTGTCGGGACTCTCCCAAGCGGCTGGCGACCACTTAACGCAAAAATATTTGCCCCCCCCC
>Ga0247774_1000467_pt1 | contig 20046 bp, 15 predicted proteins | sample UWRJL001104B6_FD_179933 | JGI IMG/M metagenome (GOLD analysis project Ga0247774, IMG submission 179933) | Plant litter microbial communities from Arlington Agricultural Research Station in Wisconsin, United States - UWRJ-L001-104B-6 | ecosystem: Environmental > Terrestrial > Plant litter >... | reverse complement strand
TCTTGATCCGAAGCCCATTCATCAAACAAATAAATCGGTCTATCTTCCAAATACGCCGTCAGCAAAGCCAGCCGCTTTCGCTGTCCCTGAGACAAAGCCGTAGTTGACAAAACTCCATCTTTCACCTCAACTTTATTTTCCAAATGAAACTCTCGCAAATATTCAGCAGCCTGCTTGTCCAAATCGCGATTAGTCATCCCCAAAAGCCTTTCAAACAGATAAAAATCAGAAAAAATCGCCGAAAAATGCTGCCTGTACCACTCTCGATTTTCCTCAGTAATTGGCTGGCCATCTAGGAGAATTTTTCCCGATTCAGGAATGTACAAACCAGTGATTAACTTAGCTAAAGTAGACTTACCGCTGCCGTTACCGCCAATTATAAATACCAATTGACCCGGATGAAACTTCAAATTAAGCTCGCCCAAAATAAAATTGCTGTCTTCTTTTTCTCCCGGATAGCTGTGAATTACTCGATTTAACTCCAGCGTCTGCCACTGAGCCGTGTCAGGCAGTTTAACCGTTGAATTTATCTCAGCTTGACTCGCCAAAGCCAATCCCATTCTCTCTATCTTTTCCACAGAAGTATTAGCACGAAAAAGCGCCGGTAACCTTTCCAAAATATTCTGAAACGGAGACATCAAATAGGTACTTGTCTGAATGTAAGCTGACAAAACCGGAGTAGAAACCGGCACAAATTTGGGTACAACAAATAACAACAAACCCATCAGCATAAAAAACAGCAACTGCCCAACTCCGATCGCAACTGCACCAGTATTCAAAGCAGTCACGTTATAATCGCGGGAAGCATCAGCACTCACCTGCAATTCTTCCGTAAAAAACTCTTGGCGGCGCAAGGAATGCAGTTTTAGTTCCTTAATTCCATCAGTAATACTGCGAAAATGCTTAAACAATATATCTTGTTCTTCTCTGGCTAAATCGAAGAATTTCCGCATTTTATTTAGCAACAACTGCACCGTGCCAATCGTCAGCACCATAAAACAAAATACAACAACAAAAACGGTACCCGAAATCGTGCTTAAATAAGTTAAGCAGCCGACAACAACGGCGATATCAACACAAAGAAAAGGAATCATAATTATAGTAAGAGAAAGCGTTCCCACATCATCTGTGAGAGTTGCCAGCAAGCGGTTAGCGCCCAACTCTTCCAAATTCCGCAAAGGAGTAGACAAAATGCCACGGCTCAAACTCAGCCGCAGATTATAAACCGCTTCTTGAGAAAGGTAGATTAACAAAAATTGAGATACAAAGCCACTCAAAAGAGCCAAGATTGCTAATCCCGCAAAATACCAGACTAAATTACCATTTGAATTGTCGCTGATTGCACGGTTAATTAGGGAAATTAACATAGCGCTGCAACCGCCGCTGATTAAGCCTGTGAGCATGGCGATGGAAACATTTAACCAAGAAGCCTTTAAAAGTAACCAAATTATATTCATCTAATTTTTCTCTTAATTTAAATTTTGAAACTCTGGTGCAAACCAACCCAATCCCCGACTTGTTGGTAACAATCTCGATTACGACTGAATAAATTTGATTCAGGAGTTGGGTTTCTTGATATTCCCATCCCCCAATAGCATTAATTTTCTTCTTGTACTTCCGTTTCCTGGGTTTCAAATACAACCAGCTCATAAATATCGAGCATCGACATTTGCACTTCCACTGAAGCGAAGGAAACTATTGCTGATTCTCCCTCATATTCCCGAAACAACCATTCATTTGATTCTGTTTTAATATATTGTGCGACTAAAAACTCAGATTGATTGACTAACACATATTCACGGAATTCAGGGATCGATCTATAAAACCGAAACTTATCCTCCCGATCGAAATCCTTGGTAGACTTAGAAAGCACTTCCACAATCAGCACAGGATTGAGTATTTCATCTTTCCGTCCCTCTGTGCAAACTAATTCTCCTTCAACTACCATCACATCTGGATAAGTCCCGCGTCGATACCGAGGAATCCACAACCGCAAATCGCTCATAAATGGTCTGGCATTCTTTCCCCGCAAAGCAGATTTTAAGAACGCATAAATATTACCGATTATCTGGCTGTGATTAATACTACCACCAGTCATTTGTACAATTTCTCCATCGCGGTATTCATTTCTAAACTCAGCAGTTTCCTCTAACTCCCGGTACTCATCTGGAGTATAAAACTTTTCCTTACTTTGTACTAACATTGTTGCCTCCGTACTAACTTTCATCTGCGTTAATCCGCGTTAATCTGCCTACATCTGCGGTTAAAAATCGTAATAAACAGTATATCACAACAAAAAAGAAACGCCCAACTTCAAAAAGTCAGGCGCTTTCCACTATTTCAAAACCAGGTAAACTTAATCCCGGCGAGACAACAAATTAGATTCAACTTTCGCCGCAGAACTCGGTATAACATCACTCAATGCTGACTGCAACATGGGAGTTTTGGTGACAGAATCGTTGGCTAAATTAAACAAAGGATTAGACAAAATGCCCGCCAAACTGGTCGCAACTAACGTGAGTACAACGCTGACCTGCAAAGGCCGCATTCCCTGAAGGTTCCAGCGAACTTCCGGATAATTTTTCACCGCGTTTGACATCTCTTGAGGTTCCTTCACTACCATCATCTTTACAACACGGATGTAGTAGTAAATCGAAACCACGGTGGTAATTAATCCCAGGATAACTAAGCCGTAAAGTCCAGCTTGCCAGCCTGCCCAGAACAGATAGATTTTGCCGAAAAATCCAGCCAGGGGCGGAATTCCGCCGAGAGAAAGCAGGCAAATACTCAACGTTAAAGTTAGCAGCGGGTCTTTTTGATACAAACCCGAGTATTCGCTAATTTGGTCGGTTCCAGTCCGCAGGGAGAACAGAATGATGCAGGCGAAAGCGCCCAAGTTCATAAACACGTAAACCAACAGATAAAATATCATGCTGGAGTAACCGGCTTCTGTGCCTGCAACCAAACCAATCATTACAAAACCGGCTTGGGCGATCGACGAATAAGCCAAAAGCCGCTTCATGCTAGTCTGGGCGAGGGCAACCACATTTCCCAACACCATGCTGAGAACGGCTAAGGCCGTGAATACGAAGTGCCACTGTTCGGTAAGTGCGGGGAAAGCACTTGTTAACAAGCGGATTGCTAGGGCAAAACCGGCTGCTTTGGAACCGACAGAAAGGAAGGCAACAACGGGTGTAGGAGAACCTTCGTAAACGTCAGGAGTCCATTGGTGGAAGGGAACCGCAGAGATTTTGAAGGCGATTCCGGCGATCGCAAAAACCAAAGCAATCACCAAACCGAGAGATTGCCCTTCATTCACAGTAGAAAGGTTAGCCGCGATCGCACTCAGCTTAGTTTGGCCGCCAGACAACCCGTACAGCAGCGAAAGCCCGTAGAGAAACACCGCCGAAGAAGACGACCCAATTAACAAATATTTCAAAGCAGCTTCATTGGAACGCGGGTCGCGTTTTGTGTAACCCGTCAGCAAATAAGACGAGATACTCAGAGTTTCCAACGAAATAAAAATCATCACCAATTCATCAGCGCCGCTGAGGAACATTCCCCCCAAAGTAGCGGTCAGCAAAATGCCGATAAATTCCGCTAAAGCAGTACCCGTTTGCAGTACATAGCGGACGGATATCAAAATAGTGACAGCCGTAGTCAAAGCGATAATTGCGCGAAACACTAAACTCAAGGCATCGCTGTTAAAACCGCCTAGAAACGAGATGGTATCCGTGTTATCCCACTGCAAAAACAAAGCAGCGACGGCGGCCAGCAAACCCGCAACGGCAACGTAGGGAGTCCAACCCGAGGAACTGCGGCCTACGATTAAATCGCCGACGAGAACCACCAAGAGGGTGATGATGACAATTCCCTCCGGCAAGATGGTTCCAGCATTTAGCTGGGCGGCAAGAGTAGCAAAATCCATATTTTCACGCAGGTTGGGTAGTACAAGCCGAAAAGGCTGTAAAGGGCTGTGAACTTGTAAAAATTCTTTACCAAACACAGATTGTAGCGGATTACAGCTTCGCGAACTCAGTTGGGCGGGTGTTTGTTGCCGGGGAGTGGATACTCGGTAGCGGTTTTGCATACATTTGCGGGCATTGTAGAGATTGCTGACTGATGTCACCGGGGACGAGAGTCGCGATCGACCATAACTGCGACAATGTAGAAAGTTAAACCAGTAATGCGGCATGACTGACTCGCTAAGTGCCTACAAACAGCAGATTCTCAATGACTTCAACAACCGCCCCGACTACGAAAATGAATTTCACAAACAAGCTGCAACTCGGTTAGTAGAATTGGCAAAAGTGCGATGGGGGCAGCAAGTTCTAGATATCGCCACCGGAACAGGTTTAGCGGCGATTGCGGCCGCGGAGGCTGTTGGTTCTGCAGGCAGTGTTTTGGGAACTGACTTTGCTTCGGGAATGTTGCGGCAAGCTCAGCAAAAAGTTACCGATTTAGGATTGACAAATATCGAGTTTGAGGAAGCAGACGCAGATGAGCAACAATTTCAGGAAAGCCAATTTGATGCAATTTTGTGTTCATCTGCGATCGTCTATCTGACAGATATTCCAAAAGCCCTCCGTCAATGGCACACTGCTTTGAAAGCAGGCGGAGTTGTCGCCTTTTCCTGTCTTGCAGAAAACTCTCCAACTTCGTCTGTATTGTTTCGGGAAGTGGTGCAAAGATACGGCATTACCATTCCGAATCCCAACGAGTTACTTGGAACCCATGAGAAGTGTTGCCAAATGCTTCAATCAATTGGCTTTGAGGATATTAAAATTACGAATGAGCAATTCGGCTTCTACTTGCAAGATCCAGAAGCTAGCTGGAATGGCAACGCAAAAAGCGCATTTGGGCTTCAGGAAGTGCAATGGTCAGAGCAGCAAGTGGAACAGTGCAAACACGAGTATTTTGCCGAAGTGAATGCAGTCTCAAGTGAACAAGGCTTTTGGAACGATGTCACAATGTTTTTTGTAATTGCCTATAAATCTAATCCACTAACTTTGTGTGAAACATCAAGCTAAGGAAAGAGGAAAAATTATGCCTGTAAGTAAACCGATCGTAGATAGTATTTGCGTGGAGGCTTCATGTATTGGTAATCCTGGTGATGTTGAATACAGAGGCGTGCATACAGCAACCGGGGAAGTAATTTTTCACAAGCGTCCCATGTCAAATGGCACGAAGGAACTCGCAGAATTTTTAGCAATTGTTCATGCCCTAGCTCATCTCAACAATCAAGGTAGGAACATACCTATTTATTGCGCTTCGGAAACAGCTATTCTGTGGGTTAGAAGCAAGAATCTGTGGACAAATTTGGAACGAAGTGAAAATAACGAAGAAATATTTAACTTAATTGAAAGGGCCTTAAATTGGTTGCTCAATAAAGATTACACTAATGCTGTCTTGAAGTGGGATACTTCAGCTTGGGGCAAAATTCCTGCTAATTTAGGTGGGGAACAGCCGTTAATAAATCCGTGCCTACAGACCGTTCAACAACGGCAAAAAATTGAAAGCAGCGTTAATTTAACAGTGCCGAGAAGCATTGAGCAACGAGTTAACATTGTTATTTATGGAAAAACTTATCCAGTCAAGGAGTGGTTGAATAAAGCCGGACTGAGTTGGAATGGTAAGGCATGGATAGGAGCTTTGCCACTGGATAAGATTGAGAGATTGAAACAGTTATGCCGTGACTATGACCTCCAGTATACGATTAAAGGAGATGGATTCCAAGAGTCCAGACTTGCCAGAGGTGCTCGCCCCATCGCGAGTTCCAAGGTTGCGGCTGTCATGGGAGAAGGAAAGTTTCAATGGGAAATTGAAGAGACTTTGGATATTGAAGGTTTGCGGCACCGGCAACGCCGATCGAAGGATCGAAGTTAGAAAAGGTGAAATCTGTTCAATATTGCGCCGCACAGTGCGATCGTCAGCAACCCCGCGGCTGCACAAATATGGTTCCAGATTGTTTAGTTGGCAAGGTAGCTAGCCCATAGTTTCGCGCCGTCAGTGCTACTAGGCTCGACTTTTGCCATTGCTTCGTTTAGTGGTACATTAAATGCGATCGTCACTCACTGCTAAATACACGATCTGTCAGACCTCGCACCAGAATGCGGATGGGACTTTTTTGCACAAATCTCTCAAATATTATTTCCACCCTCAACTCTTGACTCTTTAGGCTCTGAAACAGCCTACCTTGTCTCTTCCCGAATTCCAACGCCTCCAGGCCGGCGGTCTCCGGACAAGCCCGTTAGGTCGAGAAAGCTGCGAAAATCAGGTTTTTTAATCAATACCAGCTATTTTTCGTCGCAGTTCCCCCGACATTTTTATTTATCCTCTTGACAGGGCTGGCTATTCTGAGGTTAAGGTGATGGCAGAGGATGCACTTAGGTCGATCGGGAGCAAGCAAATATGAGTCGTCTTTTCTACACCAGGAATGCTCTAGCTAGTATGTCTAAACTACTCTCTTACATCTGTATATTTATTATTACCTGCTGGCTGCTGTTTGCTTGTCATTCTCCGGAACCTCTAAAAGTAAAACGTCCTCCCCTGAAAGTAAGTTGTATCACTTTTTTTGGCTATAGACCTGCCATCATTGCTCAAAAGAAAGGATTCTTCAAAGCGCAAGGGATAGACGTGGAACTGAGCTATGTAGACTACTCACAATTGCAACAAGCGGATTTCAGTGCAGGGAAGTATGATGGGATCGGATTAACCTTGGGAGATTTTATTATCTTGAGTGCCACAAATCCTGATATGCAAACTGTGATGGTTGTGGATGAATCGACAGGTGCTGATGTGGTAGTCGCGCAATCTGACATTAAAACAATTCTTAACTTGAAAGGAAAAAAGCTTGGTACACATCTAGGCGGCTTTAGCGAAGTCTTCGTTAGTGAGATGTTGAAAATCTATAAGCTGACGAGCGATGATGTTAGCCTGGTTAAAGTCGAGGCTTTAGAAGTTCCCCAGCGCTTAGAAAACAATGCTATCCAAGCAGGGCACACTTGGGAACCGTATCTTTCTGAAGCATTAAAATTAGGCGCAAATATCCTGTTTACAAGCAAGCAAACCCCAGGCTTAATTTTGGATGTGGTCGCGTTTCGGGGTGAGGTGATACGCGATCGCCCCGAAGATATTCGCGCCTTTGTGCGGGGATGGCTTCAAGCCTTGTCTTATTGGGAAACAAATATTCCGGAAGGAAACGAGATCGCCAGCAAAGGGTTGAATATTCCCAGCAATACAATCTCTTTAGAGGGAATAGACCTCACTGACTTTGCAGAAAATCAAAAATTCTTTCAATCCGACAGTCCTAATTATATCTACAAAACCGCCAATAAATATGCGGACTTTTTTATTCGCGCTGGCAATGTGACGCGCCTTCCCAATCTAGAAACCTTGTTCAATTCTTCTTTCTTAACCCCCCCTCCTAGTTTGAAACCATGAAGCGCTCGATTTTCAAAAGCATTCGTACAAAGTTAATTGTGTCGTTTCTCGTCGTTGCTCTAATTCCGTTGCTGTTGCTAGCATTTATCAACAAGCAGACAACTGAAAAGGCATTGACCGACAACGCACGACAAGCCCTATCTGCAGAGGCTAAGGAAACCGCTCACAGAATAGATGAGTTTATCGATGGGAATCTCAATGCCGTGCGCGTAGAAGCGATTTTACCAGGTTTGGCTGCCTATCTGCGCCTACCTCCAGAACGGCGAAATGGTAGTCCCGAAGATATTTTAGCGACTGAAACCTTAAGCCGCCTCAGTCGCAAAGATATGCTTCATATTATCTCCTATGCCTTGCTCGACTTAAAGGGACGGAATGTACTCGATACGAATACATCGAATGTTGGACGAGATGAATCCGGTCAAGATTACTTCCAAGAACCGCTCAAAACTCAACTATCTTTTGTTTCTAGTATTAGGCAATCGCAGACAATTCCCAACCTCGTTACGCTCTTCTTTAGCAGCCCTGTTCGCGATGCGAGGGGAAATATATTGGGTGTATTGCGGGTGACATACAATGCCACATCTGTCCAGCAGTTGGTGACTCGGGAAACTGAACACGCAGGTGCGAAATCCTTAGCAGTTCTTTTAGATGAACACTATATCCATCTGGCACATAGCACTACACCTGAACTGCTTTTCAAATCGATTGTGCCTTTGTCACCCAATGTTGTAGCGAAACTGCAACGCGAAGGGCGTTTGCCTAAGACTTTAACGAAAGAACTTGCAATCAATTTGCCCGACCTCAAGCAAGCATTAGACACTAAACAGCCTTATCTAACCACACGATTGGCAGCTACGGGTAATAATGAGTTGAGCCTCTTAGCGATCGCCCGCCTGGAATATAAACCTTGGTTAGTCGTCTTCGCACAGCCCATTACCGTTGCCCTAGCACCTGTAGAAAAACAAATACAGGATGCACTTCTTTTATTAGCAATCATCGCCGGAATTGTAACTATCATCGCTTTTGCGATCGCACAACTATTAACAAAGCCTGTGATTTACCTCACCGAAGCCGTTGCCGAGTTTACGGCGGGTCACTTAGACATCCGTGTTAAGATGCGATCGCGAGACGAAATCGGTCTGCTGGCACGATCCTTCAACAGCATGGCGAGGCAACTCCAAGAATCTTTTGAAACCCTCGAAGCCAAAGTTCAAGAACGAACAGCAGAACTCGCTAATGCTAATCAAGAAATCATCGCCCTCAACAAAAAACTCAAAGTAGACAACCTCCGCTTAGGTGCAGAATTGAATGTGGCGCGTCATATCCAGCAAATGATTTTGCCTAACCCTGATGAACTGGAAATTGACGGACTAGATATCGCCGCATACATGGAACCCGCCGATGAAGTAGGAGGTGATTACTACGACGTGCTACAGATCGATGGTGTTGTCACACTGGCTATCGGTGATGTCACCGGACATGGCCTGGAAAGCGGCATTCTGATGCTGATGGCGCAAACCTCAGTTCGCACTCTGCAAGAGATTCGCGAACTAGACCCCGTTCGATTCCTGGATGTACTCAACCGTACCCTCTACAAAAACGTACAGCGCATGAATTCTGAGAAAAGTCTGACGCTGGCGATTTTGAGCTACTCCGAAGGACTCATCAGCATCAGCGGTCAGCATGAAGAAACGCTAGTGGTGCGAAAAAATGGAGAGGTTGAGCGCATCGACACGATGGATTTAGGCTTGCCGATCGCTTTAGATGATGATATCGCACGCTTCATCAGTCACATCCTGATTGAGCTAGAACCTGGAGATGGCGTGGTGCTATATACTGATGGCATTCCAGAAGCCTATAACATCGGCAAAAAGCAGTATGGACTTAAGCAACTGTGTGAAGTGATCGGTCAAAATTGGCACAAGTCTGCTGCTGAAGTTAAGGAGGCGGTGATTGTAGATGTACGGCAACATATCGGTAAGCAGAAAGTGTTTGATGATATTACGTTGCTAGTCTTTAAGCGGCCGGCTGACGTTACTGAAAAGGAAAATTTTGTCGATCGTATCATTTCCCAAAAAATCTGCTACAATAAAGGTGAAAGTTTGAGGAATTTTTTATAAAAGTAAACTACCAAGAAAGAATTGATTTAACTGCAGACGAGTTAAAAATAATTCTCTCGCAGCAGCGAACTCTACCTAATCGACAAAAAATTCAGGCACTTTATTGGTTAAAATCTGGAGCGCTTCAAAGCCTTACAGATGTATCTGAACGTTTAGGTGTACATAGAATTACTGTACATAGATGGTTAAAACAATATATGGCAGGCGGTCTGCCAGAACTGTTAAAAATACGCCCACCAACTGGTAGACCCCGAGTAATTCCCTCAGCGGTAATAGCAGGAATTTCAGAAAAATTAAGTGAAGAATCCTGTGATTTTAAGACTTATAAAGAAATTGGGAAATGGGTAGAAGATAACTATCAAGTATCAGTCAAATATCAAACATTACACAAGCATTTACACTATCGCATGAAAGCCAATTTAAAGAACCCAAAACCTGTGAGTAAGGAAAAAGATCGGGAGACCGACGAGTTTAAAAAAAACTAAAAAAACTTGTTCAAAGTAGCTGGCGGGTTAGAGTATAATACCGCAAATACCGCAACAAATAAACTCAAGTATTGGTGTCAGATCAATTCCGGTTATATCGGAATGATTAAACCACAGAGGGCACAGAGGACACAGAGAAAGAGAAGAGAGAGATGCATAATTCCGATGTCAACGGATTTGATATCATCTGTTCAAAGAGGCGATCGGCACGGCTCCTTATGAATATTTGCTGCAACAGCGGATATTGATAGGGCGAAGCAGTTGTTAAAACAAAAAGAGCGATCGATTATAGAAATTGCCTGATTGGTGTGGCTTCAATAGCCACAGCCATTTAAGCAAACAGTTTCGGCAGCTTACGGGTATGACTCCTACAGCTTATATTACCAACTGATGATAAGCGGCAATCCCGGTCGAAAATCTACCTGTTGTCCCTGCACTTCTCCATCAAAACCCAGCTCCACAAAATACTCGGTTCCTATCCGTAACTTTACCTGATTTGTCTCAAGCACTGCTTGAAGTTCAGGTGACGGATTATTGGCAGCAGGACTGACTAATTCTACACGAGTAATTTCGCGTAAACCAACACCATGCTCCAAAGGCTGTGACTTCTGGGGCGGGTATCGATCTGGACGTTGACTAAAGGAAATTTGGAAAAGCATCGGCTCAGTCAACACATCACTATTTGTTGCGACCGCGATACTCCTCGTTTCAGGTAAATAAGGTGGACGATATGCCCAACTAGAAAATGCAACTGTGTCCTCAGAACCTTTGGCTGGACGCAAACAGATGCCAAATGGACACGCACCATTATTCCGATTTGTCGATCGTTCCCAAAGACGAGTCAGATGAATGGGTTCAGACTTCGCCTCTTCTGGATCGTGAATCCATAACAATTCCAACATGGCGTTATGGAAAAAGAAACAGCGATTGGCTGTACCTTGTCCGTGATGAATGCGAGATGCACCCTCAACTAAACCGAAGGATGATAAACGATTAGCTTCCGAAGCACCAATATCAGTAAGGATGAAAAGATGGTCGAATTCAAATGTCATAGCATTGTTCAGAGAATCGATCGATCGCTCCAGTAATTTTAACCCTCTGTGATGGCTTTCCTTCGGATCGCAACGTTTATGCTGCACAACGTACTGTACCAAAGTCCCAAACCTCTACTGAGTCAATCTTTCCCAATCTAAAATCTAAAATCTAAAATCTAAAATCGATAGTCCCAAACCTCTACTGAGCCAATCTTTCCCAATCTAAAATCTAAAATCTAAAATCTAAAATCGCGCGATCGCCCCAAGCCGGACATAAGCTTCAAGTTACAACCAGATTGAGGAACCATCAGCCGGCATCCAGCAGTCTCAACATCCAGTTACCGACAATTCTGCTAAAGTCAGGTCATCCAAGGAGTGCATCTTGTGTAGAGGCGATTCGCAGCCTCTGGCCCGAAAGCAGTAAAATCCCATCAACTTGTCACCTGCCACCCGATCGGCAGTAACTTAAAAATTAAGGTAGTTTGAAAATAATCGCCCAAAGTTGAAAGAAACCTTGACATCTGACCTACACTCTGTAATTTAGACCCTCTAGCTGCGCTGCCGTCCATATTTAAAAGATGCCATGTCAACCTTAGTCATCGTCGAATCTCCGACAAAAGCCCGCACCATCCGCAACTTCCTGCCCTCCACCTACCGTGTAGAGGCATCGATGGGCCATGTCCGCGACCTACCATCCTCCGCCGAAGAAATACCAGAAGCGGTTAAAGGAGAAAAATGGGCGCAACTCGGCGTAAACGTGGAGGCAGACTTTGAACCCCTCTACGTCATCCCGAAAGATAAAAAGAAAATTGTTAAAGAACTCAAAGACGCCCTCAAAGACGCCACAGAACTGATTCTAGCCACTGACGAAGACCGGGAAGGCGAAAGCATTTCCTGGCATTTGCTGCAAATCCTCAAACCCAAAGTTCCCATCAAGCGGATGGTGTTTCACGAAATCACCCGCGAAGCTATCCGCGACGCCTTAACTCACTGCCGCGATATCGACAATCGAGTTGTACAAGCCCAAGAAACTCGCCGAATTCTCGATCGACTCGTCGGTTACACACTCTCTCCGCTACTGTGGAAAAAAATCGCTTGGGGTTTGTCTGCAGGCCGAGTGCAGTCAGTCGCAGTCAGGCTTTTGGTGCGCCGGGAACGGGAACGCCGCGCTTTCCGCCAAGGTAGTTACTGGGATTTAAAGGCCGTTTTGACCCCCCCCAACCCCCCCCTTGGTAAGGGGGGGGCTTCGGACAATCCCCCCCTTGCTAAGGGGGGACAGGGGGGTGCCTTTGATGCCAAACTCGTGACAGTCGGCAATGTGAAAGTTGCAAACGGCAGCGATTTTGATGAAAATACCGGGCAAATTATCTCCGGCCGCCGCGTTCTTTTGCTGAACGAAGAACAGGCGCGGGCTTTACTCTCACGCATTCAAAACAAACCTTGGACTGTCACCAATCTCGAAGAACGGCCAGTCACCCGCAAACCTTCGCCGCCGTTTACGACCTCGACTTTGCAGCAGGAAGCTAACCGCAAGCTGCGGCTGGGTGCGCGGGAAACGATGCGTATTGCCCAAAGTCTCTACGAACGCGGTTTTATCACCTATATGCGGACGGATTCGGTGCATTTGTCCGAACAGGCGATCTCCGCGGCGCGCAGTTGCGTGCAAGAACTTTACGGCAGCGAATACCTCAGCCCCCAACCGCGCAAATACACTACCAAAAGCAAAGGCGCCCAGGAAGCCCACGAAGCTATCCGTCCCGCGGGCAGCACTTTTCGGACTCCGCAGCAAACGGGATTGGAGGGGATTGATTTCCGCCTCTACGATTTGATTTGGAAGCGGACAGTCGCTTCTCAAATGGCCGATTCCCGCCAAACTCACGTCACTGTATTAACTCAGGTAGAAGATGCCGGTTTCCGTTCCAGCGGCAAACGCATTGATTTTCCAGGCTTTTTGCGGGCCTACGTGGAAGGTTCCGACGACCCAGATGCGGCGTTGGAAGACCAAGAGGTGATTTTGCCGGCGCTGAAGGTGGGGGATAAACCTAATTGTAAGGAGTTAGAGGCGATCGGGCACGAAACTCAACCTCCCGCCCGCTACACGGAAGCTTCTCTGGTCAAAATGCTAGAAAGCGAGGGTGTGGGGCGTCCGAGTACCTACGCGAGTATTATCGGTACAATTGTCGATCGGGGATATGCCAAATTAATAGCTAACGCCCTAATTCCGACTTTCACCGCTTTCGCTGTCACTACTTTATTGGAAACACATTTTCCCGATTTAGTAGACACGGGTTTTACTTCCCGAATGGAACAAACCCTCGATGAAATTGCCACCGGCGAGGCGAAATGGCTGCCGTATTTGCAAAAGTTTTATAAAGGGGAAACCGGACTCGCCACCCAAGTCAAAGAACAGGAAAGCCAGATTGACGCGAAAGTTGCCCGAACTGTGGTATTGGAGAATATTTCAGCTAAAGTCTGCATCGGCAAATTCGGCGCATACCTGGAATCGGAAAGCGAAGAAGGTGTGGTAAAAGCATCGATTCCCCAAGATTTGACGCCTGCAGATTTAGACCCGGAACAAGTGGAGTTTCTGTTAAAGCAAAAAACCGAAGGCCCGGAAAAATTGGGACTCCACCCGGAAACCGGGGAACCGATTTATGTGCTGATTGGCAGTTATGGGCCCTACGTTCAGTTAGGGGATGTTTCGGAAACGAACAAGAAACCGAAGCGCGCTTCTTTACCGAAGGGGACGGATAAGGATAGCGTGACGCTGGATATGGCGGTGAGTTTGTTGACTTTACCCCGCTTGTTGGGCACTCACCCGGAGACGGGGGCGAAGGTGCAAGCTAATTTGGGGATGTACGGGCCTTATGTGGTGCATGACCAGGGTAAGGTGGGGAAAGATTATCGATCGATCAAGCCGCCGGATGATGTTTTGACTATAGGGATCGATCGGGCTTTAGAGTTATTATCGCAGCCGAAAGCCGCCCGCGGCCGCAGCAAATCAGCCACACCTTTGAAGGAATTGGGCGCGCATCCAGAGTCGGGAGAATTGATCAATGTTTACGATGGCCGCTACGGCCCCTACGTGAAACACGGCGATATCAATGCTTCTTTGTCGAAGGATGAATCTGTGGAGAATTTCACCTTGCAAAGAGCACTGGAATTGTTAGCAACGAAGGAAGCAGCGGGAGGCGGTAAATCTAGCAGCAAGTCGAAGAAGTCTACTAAGACTGCGGCGGCGAAGTCGGAGACGGCAACTGAGAAGACTGCGACGAAGAAAACTACTGCTAAGAAGACGGCGACTGCGGCGAAGAAAACCACGACTAAGAAGGCGGCGACTGCGACTGCGACTAAGAAGAAGACAACGTGAGTTTAGTTTAGTTTTCACTGATCGAGAAACCCGGTGTGCACGGGGGGAGGGCTCCAAGTGCGATCGGGTTTCTTTGTTGTTAAAATATTTGACAAACTTAGGTTTGTAGTAAAGACTTCAGTCCTTCAAATTGGGTTTGAATGTAGTAGAGCGATCGGAGTTTTTCTAGAAAGAGCTGTTTGGGCTATCGCTCCATATTATCATCGAATTTTACCCTCAAAAAATACGAGTCAACTTCGGGAATATATTGTAAAAACCTCCATCAGAAACTTACAGGTTATTGGTGTAGAGTGAGATCGGGCGAGCTGTAAATTTTTGAGAATTTTCTTGACTATAACTTGACTGGATACAAAAGATGCGGTACTTTGGGCTCAGATAAAGTGTTGAGTTCGCATTTGCGGGTTAACGCTGAGTTAGGCTGCCTAAGTTGTTTGCGAGGACGGTACTTTGAGATTGCCATTAGAGTGCAATACTCATTGCAGCGTCAAAGTATCTTGGAACACTCATACATCGCGTAATGTGGACAGTGTAACCAGTAATAGTTTGATCCAGCTTTACTAATTTTTATGAAAATCCCAAGTCCACAGGAAGCGCAAATAAGATTTTTCAGCAGCATTTATAGGGATAGTGTTACCTCAGCAGCGATTGGAGTTCCCTTTGATAATCTGGACAACGGCACAAGAGTCCTGAGCAATGAATCGGAGTGCATCAACTATATTGCTCTCTATGGTGGACATCACTTCTACAAACTTTACGCGGCATACGCCTCAACAGAATTTGAGAATATCGAGGGCACAGACATAGAGATTATCGATTGGGGATGTGGTCAAGCATTGGCAACCTGTGTTCTAATTGACTATCTCATAGAGAAAAACATTAATCTTAATGTGTCATCTATAACACTCATAGAGCCATCTCCAGTTGCACTACAGCGTGGACAGAGCCTCGTTCAGCGAATGTTTCAGAATAATCCCTCAACTCATTCTGTGGTGCGACTGGTCAATAAGTATATAGACGCTCTGACTCCTAATGATTTGGTTTCGGAACCCGATAGCATCAAAATTCACCTATTCTCGAACATAATAGACGTACAAGGGTTTGACCTGACACAACTGTATCAATTGATGTGTAGCTCCTTTCAGGGAATTAACCGTGTCATTTGCACAAGTCCAGATAACGCGCGACAGCAACGACTTGAAACGTTCTACAATCTCTTTCCGTCTCACCAAGTTACTAGAGCGTCTAGCTCAAGTGAACCAATCAAGGGAGAAGTTTTCTATGCTGCAACTCGAAGGTACGAGGAGCGTAGAATAGGTAGATATGAGAGGCAATTCACTGTAAACCTGACTCAACGCTGAGAAAACAATTCTTATGAAAAGCAAATCTACCGTAAATTATATTCAGGGAGACTTATTCTCTGGATTTGGTTCTTTCACTAATGATGGGCTAGGGGAAGTCTTATCCATGCCAAACGCAGAGGTTACTTTCTATCGAAATTTTTTCGACTCGCAGGAAAGTGATAGAATTTTTAAAATTTTGCGCGACGAGATTAACTGGCGGCAGGACAAGATGAAGCTTTACGGCAAAGACATAAATTTGCCGCGAAAAACTGCTTGGTACGGCGATATGGACAAATCATACACATTCTCAGGTATCCATCTTAATCCTGAACCTTGGACACCAACGTTACTGGAAGTGAAAGAGCGAATTGAAGATATTGCAGGAGTACAGTTCAATAGCGTTTTGCTGAATCTCTACCGTCACGGAAATGATGGCATCTCTTGGCACACCGACGAGGAGCCAGAATTAGGCGAGAACCCTGTAATTGGTTCTGTCAGTTTTGGGGGAACAAGAAAGTTTATGTTTCGGCACAGGCAAGACAAAGATATAAAGGCGGAAGTTGAGTTAACAGATGGCAGTTTTCTTCTCATGGCTGGTGAAACTCAGCATTTCTGGCAACACCAGATTCCGAAAACATCGAGGCACGTAGAACCAAGAATAAATTTAACCTTCCGGGTGATTCTTAACTGATGCGCTGTGTCAGTGTTCAAAGAGTCTGGGCGTTTAATTTTATCTGGGGCGGCTCATTTCAGTCGCCGTTAGATCGCCCAAACCCCATATCCCTGACCTCGCGCTGGTCTAAAATCTCCTGGGCCGCAACAAAGGCGATATGTACGATCGACTTTCACGACAAAACTGCGGCAATCCAGAACTAGAAAGCGTACTATACCGCAAATCGCCCACACTGGAAAATTTTAATACTTTGCTTGAGTAAAACTTGACACAGATCCAAACCATGAATTATATTAGACCTATGGATGCAGCAGACATGATCTAATCATGACATCCCGTTACCCACGAGGGTCGAGGAATTCCGGTAAAGACGTTCTGAATACCAAAATTTATATTTTGGCGAAGGCTCCTTAAGGAGCCTTTGTTATTTTAGGGCTTCGGTAATTCCTTATTCTGCAATAAATTTTTGGCTATGACGAAAAAGCCCACTTTCTTTACTTTACCTATGCCTTCGTATATAGGATAAGCACTGTGTATGTGTAATCTCAGCCTTTTACTTTCTCTAAATGCTGCAAAAGCAACGAAATACTCAACCTCTATACCGTTTGACTCCAAAACTTTAACGATGGCAAATTTTCCATACCCAGCGTGACAAACTAACGTTTCCTTCTCTCCCAATGACTTGACAATACTCGGTAATTGCTTTGATAGTTGGTATCTCTCAAAATTAAACGTTCTGGACTCTCTCGGTCCATTGTACATTAATAACTGTGATTCTTCGCTAGAAATATCATCAGAATCTTTAGTAAAACAATGTAAACCATAAGTTACTATAAATTTGTACGTGATTATATTTTTTTCGTCTCTTTTGTCGAGATATTCAACCCAGTCAGCATTAAGATGCGATAAATCATATATTTCACCATCTAGTATAAAATTTTTCCAGGATATAACTTCTTTTACGGTCTTGAACTTCATAGTTACAAAAACAAGGTTATCCGCGAGCGATCGAGGTTAGTAGCCGCTGCTTATTTTAGGCGCTAGGTCGATCGCATCTTCTGTGGAACACCTTACCATTTCACGCAGTTCAACCACATTTTTACCCGCCGCCTCAAAAATCGGCCGACTCCCCAAAACAAGCGCGGTGATTTGGATGCAACCGTAACCTCGAAACTTCCTTAGGATCGCGAATTAAATAACTTACAATTTTAATTGTTATTGTGGGATGGGCGTCCCGCCCGTCCAAAAAGGACGGGCGGGACGCCCATCCCACAAACTTGTGGAAGTTATTTAATTCTCATTCCTTATAGCTATTGTGATGCACAAACCCCCTATCCCTGACCTCGCGTTGGTCTAAAATCTCCTCATCTGCCAGAAAGGCGATATGCGCGATCGACCATTTGTGACTCTCAAACCTTTTAAGGAGAAATGTCTGTGGGCGGATGCCATCCAGCACTAACCCACTGACGCCTGACACTAACAGCAATATTATTGTTTAGTTGTAGTGCTGTTACTGTGGCGCGGCCGCAATCTGTAAGTCCAATAATTTCTGTAGCGTCTTCACTCCAAGCAAAATTTTGTGACCATTGTTGAGTGCGCGGATTAAACAACTTAACGTGCTTTTGCGTGACCCGATCGAAGGCGTCCGTTTGGGTTCCTTTGTAATTATTGCACAGAGTACAAGCCAGCCAGAGATTTTCTTCCTCGTCACTACCGCCAATCGCTTTACGAATAATATGGTCAATTTCGAGTATTCCCAAAATATACTTTTCTAAACTGCGACAATAACCGCATCGGTTTTGAGCTTGTGCGCGAACTCTGAATCGCACTTGTTCGGAAATCGCCATTTTCCTTATCCTTTTAATGGTTCGAGCAAGCCGCGCCGCACAGCTTCATTTAAGGCTTGAGCTTGTCGCAACAGTCGAGTTTCATATATGTGGATTAATGCTTGCAATTCATCGCGTTCTACATATGCGATCGTACCGGATTGTTGGCGGTCTAGCAATTCACTCAATCGTTGTTCTTGGACTGGTTGCAGCCGGAGTTGAGTCTGAGCGATTACTTCTGAATCAGACAGTGCTGATAATGGTTTAGCAGTTGGTAAGAGAACTTTTTCCAGAGTTTCTACTAGAATCTCACTCACGGTGCGGTGCCGTTGCTGCGCTAGCAATTCTGCTTGGTGATAGACTTCATCTGGCAAATTTAGGGTGATTTGGGCGGTCATAGGTGCAAAGCTATGAAACTAATATTTAGATTATGCCATATTTTACTTTGAGTATTATATCTTTGCCAAAAAGAAATGAAGCAGGATCTCGCTTGCTAAAAAGACGGCGACTGCGACAAAGAAGAAAACCCAGTGAAATTAGTTGAGTTTTCACTCATCCAGAAACCCGGTTTATAAAAAAAACCGAGTTTCTTTATTTATAAAATACTAGACAAGCTGGCAAAAATAGGTTTGTACTTCCGTCCTTAAAATTCTCTTCTGTTCTCTTCCTTTGTGTCATAAACGTCGGCGCGGTTCCATCGCCCCTATTTTTTGAGAGACATATCAACTCAAACTCTTGTCAAGCCTAGCTTTTGGGCTTACTTGTCACCCGTCGGCCAAATCATCCTATTTACTTATTGACAATTGCTCTTCTCTGTTAAATTGTCAGGGAACGTATATATAAGGTTACAAATTGTATCATAAGCGACAGAATGTACCCAATGTTTTATGTAGTGACCTACAATTGAGAAAAGAAACAAGATTAAGAGGCGCGATCGCTATGGGTATCAATGAAAACTTAGACTGGGAAGAAGCATTTGAGTACCGAGCGGGCTTAACAGTGGAGTTGAAGTCGCAGCCAGGGGTTTTGCATAAGATCGCTTACTATGAAGTGATGATGGTACCGCCCATCTGGTTAGAAAATGACCCGCGTCCCCGGTATTCTCACGAACTGCAAGTCGTTTCCCACCAGCCAACTGTGTCCAATGTTTGCCGGATTTCAGAGTGCCCTGTTTTAGTCGCCTCCTAGGTTTTTTCAGCGGGAAATATCGGCGATGGCATCTAGCCAGCAATCAAACCGATGCAGTGATTTTCGGATGGAGATTGCTTGAGTTTACTTTGTGGCGATCGCTTAACATATAGATGGCGGCGAGAGTGCGATCGACTCAAATCAATTGACCTGTTAATGTTGCAAGTGAGGAAATAGCCTGATTAAGGTTACCAGCCCTTCTTGTTAAATCATCCTCTCCCCTACAGACAATAATGGCAGCATGGTCAGACTGTAAGCTGTGCAGTCTGATAAAATAACAGCGATTTAGAATTAAAACAGCTCGATTTTCACTAACTGCAAAAGCTAACACTTCTTCGTCCGGATTTTTGGGTTATCCTTCACAGACACCGGGAGTTTTGCTAATTCATTGCCAGGTGTTAGCTAAATTTTGCGTTAATAATTAGATAATATGTATTTGGTATTATACGCAAATCCTTTCTCTCTCCTCTCTTCCTCTGCGCCCTCTGCGCCCTCTGCGGTTCATAAAAAAAAGCCCTTTCACAAATGAAATAGCATAGCTATATCTTTTTAACTTCAGGATAAAAC
>Ga0247774_1000466_pt1 | contig 20075 bp, 12 predicted proteins | sample UWRJL001104B6_FD_179933 | JGI IMG/M metagenome (GOLD analysis project Ga0247774, IMG submission 179933) | Plant litter microbial communities from Arlington Agricultural Research Station in Wisconsin, United States - UWRJ-L001-104B-6 | ecosystem: Environmental > Terrestrial > Plant litter >... | reverse complement strand
GTACAATCCGCCGGTCGTGAACGAGGAGCTGGGGATCCGCGCCAGCACCTTGAAACAGAGCGTGAATTTAGCGGCCGATCTGGTGCGCGCCCGCGTGCCCACGATCGTGTTCGGGCCCTCCCGCAACTCGGTCGAGATCATGCTCAAGTATCTGCGCGCGCGCGTCGGTGACGTCGCGGGCAGCGATGCCATCATGGCCTATCGCGGCGGCTATTTGCCCGAGCGGCGGCGCGCGATCGAGGCCGGGCTGCGCAACGGCGAAGTGTTGTGCGTGGTCGCCACCAACGCGCTCGAGCTCGGCATCGACATCGGCGATCTGGACGCCGTGGTGTGCGCCGGCTACCCGGGCTCGGTCGCGGGCACCTGGCAGCGCTTCGGGCGCGCCGGGCGGCGCGGCGATACCAGCATTGCCGTTTTGGTCTGTTCGAGTGACTCGCTGGATCAGTATTTGGCGCGCGAACCGCAATATTTGCTCGATTCGAACGCCGAAGAAGCGCGCATCGATCCGAGCAACGTGGAGGTGTTGATTCAACACTTGAAGTGCGCGGCGTTCGAAGCGCCGTTCGAGATCTCCGCGCGTGGCTCGCGCGTCGCCAACCCCGAGCCCGCCGTCGGCGAAAGCTACCTCACGCTCGACCCCAACGCAACGCGCGATGCGCTCGATTACCTCGCGAGCCATGGCCTCGTGCACGAGGCGGGCGGCCGCTATCACTGGTCCGGCGAGGCCTTTCCGGCCAACAACGTGTCCTTGCGCAACATCGGCTGGGACAACTTCGTGATTGTCGACGTCGCCACCAATCAATCGATCGCCGAGCTGGATTTCCGCGCCACGCACACCATGCTCCACGAGCAAGCCATCTATCAGCACGACGCCGAGCAGTACCAAGTGGAGCGCTTGGATTTCGAGAATCACAAAGCGTTCGTACGCAAGGTCGCCCCCGACTATTTCACGACCGCCCTCACTTACCGCACCGTGGCGGTGATCGAAGAGCGCACCAAGCACGAGCTCGGCCGCGCCATCCTCGGCTTCGGCGACGTGAAAGTGGTGGAGAAGGTCACAGGCTACAAGAAGATCAAATTCTTCACCCACGAGAACGCCGGCTATGGAGACGTGCATTTGCCGGAGATGCAGATGCACACGACCAGCTTTTGGTTGACCCTGCCTGAGTCAGTTCTGGCCACCCTGCCCTACCCACGCGCCACGGTGATCGACGGACTGCGCGGCTTGGGTGGCGCGCTCGAAACGGTTTCGACCCTGGCCATGATGTGCGATCCGCGTGACCTCGGGCAAACCTTGGGCGACGGAGGGCTACCCGGGGCAGACGGCGCACTCGCCGCCCCAGGCCGGGATTTCCATGCCGGGCGCACCGGTGGCTTCGATCCCACGGTGTTCTTGTTCGATGCGCACCCGGGCGGCGTGGGCCTCGCCGAGCGCCTCTTCGAACGCGCGCCCGAGCTGCTCGACCAAGCACGCCTGTTGATCGAGACCTGCCCCTGCAAGAGCGGCGGGTGTCCCGCGTGTGTGGGCCCCGCCGAAGAAGGCTCGCGCAAGCGCGTCGCATTACAAATTCTAAATGCCCTCGCGCTTCGCCACGCCACGCCGAAACCGGCCCGCGTCGGCTGAGGCGCGGTTCAACAGCGGGGGCGGCCTCACCGTTCACCAAGCGCGGATGGGGCGCGGATCGCGAGCGCCCTCTTTCCCGCAGGAGGTGCCTTCCGCGCCTGAAATGGGAGTTCGAATTCGAACTGCCTTTTCAGCGGGGAGCCCCTGACGAGATCGGGGTGAAAGCCGGTGACATGAGATTTCGCTCATCGCGGCCGCGTTTCCAGGAAAGCCTAATATTTCCGGGAATCCGTACTTGGTACGGCTCGGCGACCGGCGTCCTGATTCAGGGCCCACTCGCCTTGCTCGAAGGCCTGCGCGGGCCTAGCCTTTGGGCGGCGCTGTTGAGCAACATGACGAGCTGCTTCGGATGAGAACGTGGGCGCGTCCCTTGGGCATGGCTTCCGCGCTAGCGTTGCTGGGCGCCGCATTCGCGCCGGGTTGCATCTCGCGCGCCGATGGGCCGTTCACGCGGCTGTCCGATCGGGACCCGGACGCGGGCGGCGGCGGGCTCAACATCGATGTCGACAGCGGGCCGGCCGACGCGAGCGATGAGCTGCCGGCGACGGCCCCTCACGCGGTGCTGGGCGTGAATCCTCCGCGCGGCTCGTTCGCGGGTGGCGGCTTGGCGTTGATCAGCGGCAATGGCTTCGCGGGCAACGCGCGCGTCTGGTTCGGCGATCTGGAGCTCGATCGCAGCGCCATCGTGCCAATTGATCCGCAGCGCATTCAAGTCACGGTCCCGCCCGGTCATCCCGGCGCGGTCGACGTGTCGGTGCAGAACGGCAAGGACGACTCGACCTTGGCGGCTTTGGTCGGCGGCTACACGTACGACCAATTCTACGCTGATCCGGGCAGCGGCCCCACTTCCGGTGGCACGCAGATCACGCTCTACGGCGACGGAACACGCTGGAACGACGCGACCGAGGTGACCATCGATCAGAACCCGTGCACGGTGACCGAGGTCGTGAGCAAGACCGAATTGCGCTGCACGACCCCGGCCGGAACCCCGGGCAGCAAACCGATTCGCGTCTCGACGTCGGTGGATGTGGATGTGCTGGACGCCTTTGTCTACAGCAACAGCGACAACGGCTTCAAGGGCGGCCTGAGCGGCAATGCCCTCAAAAATCAGCTGCGCGTGTTGGTGCTGAACAACATCACCGCCGAAGGCGTGCCGGACGCCACCGTGATCGTGGGCGACGACGTGGCCAGCGCGGATATCTCGAGCACGGATGCGAGCGGCGTCACCGTCGACTCCAAAGCCGGGCTGGGCCCCAAGCGCACCGTCACGGTCGCGCGCAAGTGCTACCAGCCGCAGACGTTCGTGGACGTCGATGTCGACAGCTTGACCGTGTTTTTGGACCCGATTTTGTCCCCCGCCTGCATCCCGCCCAGTGGGGATTTACCGGCCAGTGGCGGCTCTGGCGTGTTCGGCGCGGGCGTCGATGGTCAGGTGGTTTGGCCGGCAACTGCAGAGTTCAAGCGCGATGGCTGGACCAACGTGCCCAATCCCAAAGGGGACGAGCGCTTGGTCGCCTACGTGCTCCGCCTGACGGGCAGTCCGACCGATCGCTTCACGCTGCCCTCCGCGACCGAAGCCATAACGCCGACCGACGAAGGCGGGCGCGGCTACACGTTCAGCAGCTATGGCGCGCCCGGCAATTTCACGCTCTATGCCCTGGCCGGCCTCGAAAATCGCAGCCTCACGCCGCCCACCTTTACCGCTTACCAGATGGGCTTGGTGCGCGGCGTGTCTGCCAAATCCGGCGAAACCAAGCGCGACGTCTTCATTCAGATCGACGTCGATCTGGATCACACGCTCACCTTGGATCTGAGCCCCCCCGCCGTGGGCGCGCGCGGGCCCGATCGCGTCCAGGCCAGCGCCTCGATTCAGGTCGGCAGCGAGGGCTTCGCTCCCTTGCCCAATGGCTATATTTCCCGCGATTTGCCGCTGGCAGGCCCGCTCTCGTTCGTGGGTATGCCGACTTTGGGCGGCAGCCTACTGGGCACGAGCTACATCGCCACCGCGCGCGCAGTGACGGGCCAAGCCGGTAGCGCGCCGCGCTCGGTGGTCGGCTTGGTCTCGGTCAAGGATACGACCGAGCCGCTCTTGATCGACCAATTCGTGCAGGTGCCCCAGTTGACGACGCCCGCGCCGAACAGCACCTGGGACGGCAAGGCTCTGGCTGCGACGCGGGCGCCGGGCGGCTCCGACGTCGATCTGTTCGTGTACGAGGTCGAGAGCGGGGGCGGCTTGAGCGCGTGGAAGGTGATCGCGCCGGGCTCGGCCGAATCGTTCAGCTTGCCCGATCTGAAGGCGCTCGACCCCGATCTCGCGCTCAGCCCGGGGCCACTCACCATCACCGTGAACGCCGCGCGCATCGACAACTTCGTGTACGGAGCGCTGCGCTATCGCGATATCGCCCAACGCGGCTGGACGGCGTACGCCACCGATGTTTTCTTCGCCGGTTATTGAGCCCGTGAGCCCGCGCTTGCGCTTCGTGCGAGCGGGCATTTTCGCGGCCTTTTTGCTGCCGGCGTGTGGCTACGACTCGGGCAGCCGCTGGCTCACTCAACGCGCGAGCACGCCCGCGTGCACGCTCGAGCAGCTCCGCTGTGCGCCGGAGCTCGAGCGCTGCGTGGACGGCGAGCAAGGGGCGCATTGGGCGCTTTCGGACGACTGCACGAGCCGCGGCCTGATCTGCTCCACCAGCCTCGATGCGTGCGTGGTGTGCGAGCCCAACCAGCGGAGCTGCTCGGGCCAAACCATCATGCAATGCGACGCGACGGGCAGCGAGCAGGTCGCGCTCGACACCTGCGACCCGAGCGAACAGCAGGTGTGCCGCGAGGGCGGTTGCGTGAACCTGTGTACGCTCGCCTCACAGCGACGCAGCAACGTGGGCTGCGAATACTTCGCGGTCGATCTGGACAATGCCAAGATCAACGACACGCTGAACGCCGCCGCGCAGCAATTCGCGGTCGTGATCAGCAATCCCCAGACGGACATCTCGACCGAGGTCACGATCGAGCAGGACGACAGCGAGCCGGGCGCGAAAAACGCCCCCAAGTCGATCGTCACCGCCACCATCCCGCCCTTCAATTTGCGGGTATTTCGGCTCGGGCCGCGCGAGGTGGATGGCTCCGGGCCAGGTGAGTTCGACAGCGGGACGCACACGGCGCTCACCCGCCATGCCTATCGCATTCGCTCGAACTTCCCGGTGGTCGCCTATCAATTCAATCCCCTCGAGAACGTCAACGTGTTCTCGAATGACGCTTCGCTGCTGAAGCCGACCGAAGCGCTCACGCCGGTTGGGGACGATCTCGAGCCCGCTTACGTCGCGCTGGGTTGGCCACAGACGATCGCCAACTCGAGCGATCCGGACACCAACTTCAGCCCGCAAAATCCGGTCAGCCTGCGCGCATTCTTGACGCTGGTCGGGACCACCGCGAACACGCACGTGCGAGTGGACAGCAAGGCGCGCATCCTTCCCGGCGGCATGATCCCAGCCACGCCCAAGGGCGGCTCGCTCGACTTCGAGCTCGGCGCATTCGATGTGCTCAACCTCGAAACCGACGATTTCAACGCTGATTTCACGGGCTCGCTGATCAGCAGTGACCGAGCGTTAGTGGTGTTCAGTGGCAGTGAAGCCAGCGACGCGCCCTTCTTCAATCGGCTCACCGACCGCAAGTGTTGCGCGGACCATTTGGAGGAACAGCTCGATCCGATCCGCACTTCCGGACAAAACTTCGTGGCTACGGTTTCGCCCAGCCGCACGGCTGCGTTGGCCAAGGCGGGCGCACCGATCGGTGAAGCCGAGCAGGACGAATATTTTCGAGTGATCGCCACGACCGAGGCCGGGGCGCGCGTCAGCACCAGCTTGAACGGCCAATTCCAGTCGTTCGAGCTCCACTCGCGTGGCTCGTTCGTGACCATTGCCAGCGCCCATCACTTTACCCTCAAGAGTGATGCGCCGGTCATGCTCAGCAGCGTGTCGCCGAGCCAACAGGACGCGAACGTGCCAAGCGGTTTGCCGGGCGGTGATCCCAGCCTGGTGATCCTGCCGCCGCTCGAACAATTCCGCAATTCGTACGTGTTTTTGACGCCGGACAAGTACAGCTTCGACTTCATTCGCATCGTCGCGCCACGCACGGCGGTGGTGGTGCTCGATGGCCGCTCGGTCGACGAAATCGACGGCTGCACGGCATCCGATGCCGACGGCATCGCGGACGATGCGCGCCGAAAGCAGGTCGGGCCATCGCCGTTCCTCGTGTACGAGTGTCAGCTCAGCTTCCCGATCATCGATCCCAACAAGACCGCCCCCGCGAACTTGTCACCGGGTGCGCAAAACGACGGCGTTCACCGCGTGGAATCGAACGAGAAGGTCGGGGTACTGGTCGACGGCTTCGATTCGTACGTGAGCTACGCGTACGCCGCAGGCACCGAGCTCGAATTCATCGTCCTGAAATAGCGGGATTGCTTGCGGGTGCCGGGCGTGCGGCTGGGCGCAGTGGCCAGGGCTCGGCGAGTGGGATCCGGGCGTTCGGTCCGCTTTCGAGCAAGGCCCGCTCGCAGTCCGCGAGCGTCAGACGGCGCGGGCCGAAGACCGAGGCGTCCGAGGCGTCCGAGTCCATCAGCGAGCTGGCTTGGTCGACGCCGTAATCGTCGGGATGGCCCGGCATATCGAGCAAAATATGGCCGAGCTCATGGGCCAAGGCATACGAGCGGGGCCCCGCGCGCAGCGCCGCGCGGTCGATGATCACGGTATTTTGAATGCCCGCACCGTCATCGTCGATGAATGATTCGCCGATGCGCCCCGATTGGTCGAAGGAGGGCACGACCAAGACTTCGATCGTACTCGGATCGCCGTCGTCGAAGGCCTTGATCAACGCGCGCTCCTCGAGCGTGCCAGCGGCCGCGTCGTGCTCGACGAAGTGCGACAAGCCGTTGCCCAGATCGACCTCGCCCAAACACACGCCCAAGGTCGCGTCCGTCGTCAGGGGCAGGCCCGCTTCGGCCTCGGCGGTGACGGGGCGCCCGTCGCGCGCGCGGAGCAGCACGTCGATCGCACCCGCTGCACCGGAGGCGATGCGCGGATTGGGGCTAATGCGTGGCCGGAAGCCCTGCTTTTCCAGGGCGCGCACCAGCCGTTGGGCGACCACGACAGGCGCCTCACCCGCATGCGTTGGCAGCTTCACGCGCCTGCCCTGCACGCGTAAGTTGAGCTGCCCGCCACTGGCCGGTAAGCCCGAGTCACAGCCAATGGCCACGAGCTGAATCGGTGGCGGATCGACCAGCGCGACGTCCGGACCGCTCGGCCCTTGCAGATCGAACCCACACTGCGCCCACAGCTTGCTCGCGGCGTGGACCTCGCTGAGCGCGATGCTCAATGCGCTCGCGCTGTCGCCACCAATCGCCGCGGCGCCCCCCGGCGCGACCCGCAACACGCGCACGCGCAGCTTGACCGCGAGCCGCTCGATCCCGGCAAAGGCCGGGCTGTGGGGCGCGCCGACGGGCCAATTCGCGAGCAGGCGCCCGGCGACTTCGACGGACAATTGTCCGCCCAAGTCGGCCTCCAGGGAGCGATCGCGCGCGGGCGGGTAATCGCGATCGAGGTGGTCGGGAGTGAGCCGTAAAGGCGCGCTCGCCCAGCACGAGGCGTTCGCCCCGGCCCCCGGCGGGCACGCGGCTGGGGTCAGTTTGGGCTCGGGCAAGGTGTCGAGCAACTGACCGTTCGAGCGGCGCGTGCTGACTCGGACTTGCGTCGGCGCGTTGACGCCGCCGCTGAACACCAGCCGCACGGTCTCGCTATCGGTGGGGCCCGATTCCGCGCTGGGCAGCTCGCGGCTGAGCGCTACGTGGTCTTGGGCGGCGTTCAGCCAAGTGCCGTCCGCGCGCTGTGCGAACGCGCGCAGGGCAGGCTCTTCTGCCCGCGCTTGCTGAGTCAGGCAGAGCCCAATCAGCCCGAGCGCGAAGCGGCGCATCATTCGCTCCAGCCAAATTGAATACGGCGCACGCTCGGTTCGCTGGTGACCTCAGGCGCATTCTTGGCGTGCGCGGCTTGGATCAACGCGCCCCAAGCCACGGACGACAAATGCCGCGAGCTGACCAAGGATTTCGCGCAATCCACGGCCCATTCGCGATCCCCCACGTCGAAAAGCGCGGCCACGGCTAGACCGCGCAACGCTTCGCGCCGAACGCTGTTGGCCGCGACACGCAGCAGCTCGAGGGGCCGCGGGTCGCCGTAGTCCCGCACCAAGTGCAGCGCTGCGCGCACCCCGGATTCGTCATTCAACGGGCCCTTGGCCAGGGTCTCCAACATGGCGCGCGCAGCGGGCGCCTTTTGGCGCGCCAAGCGAAACAAAAACGTCGTATCGCGGTCAGCGCTCGGACGATCGCTCAGGCGCGCGACCAGCTCGACCGTGGGCCGGATCGCGGGCGGCGGCGAGGCCAAGGACAAGGCCCAAACCACCATCGCCCAAGCCGCACGTGAGCTGAGGGGGCCCTGGTTGGCGCGCGTCGACGCATCGGCGAGTGGCCCGCCATCGCCCGCACGCGCGGCCACTTCCCCGAGCACGAGCCAACGGCCGAGATGGCGCTCGGCCTCACGCAGCACCGCCAGGGCCGGCGCAATCGCGGGCGACAGGGGCTTTGACCAGATCAGCGGGACGAACAGCTCGAGACAGAGCGCAATGCGGTGGCTCTCCTTGATTTTGGGGGCGAGCAAAGTCACGTGCTCGCCCCCGGACTCGCCGCGGGCGATGCGCGCGACCTCGCCCGCGAACGCGACGTGCGCATGTCGACTGCGCGCCACGTTGGCCAGGGCGTCCGCAAGCCCCGGATCGGTCGTGCGACAGGCCGCCGACAACGTGGCAAAACCGCCGGATTCTTCAGACTCCAGCGCCTTTTTGAAGCTGGGTGTCGCGCGCCGATCGGCGATCTCCCCGATCGCCCGCACGCTCGCTGCATAAAGCGGGCGGTCGAATGAGGCGCGCTTCACCATCAGCTCGAAAGCGTCCAACAACCGTTCACACAGGGGGGCCGAGTGCGGTGCCACTGCGCGCAATACTCCCGCCAGCCGCGCTTCCTGCGCCGGGCGACGTCGCAATGCGGCGCGCAGATCGGCCCCGAGGCGCGCCACCACCTGCTCGTCGATCACGTCCGCGCGCTCCGCTCGAGTCACCATGAGCCGAGTCGACGACGCTAACATCCTTTTGGGGCCTGCCGATTTTCGAGTTGTAGTACGCTCTGTCAGTGCTGGAATGAGCGCGCGCCGGAAACAGAAATCCAGGAATTCGAGAGCCAGGCGAAATATCGCCACTCGCTCGGCGGTGTGCTTGCTTTTGCTCGTGGCGCTGAGCTGCGCGAAAGAAAGCGATCGCCCGCCACTTCCTCCCACCTCCGGGCCGGGCGTGACACAAGCCCCCGGATACGGTGACGGCACGACAGCAGCGCCAGCGCTCGCGTCGTCCCCGGCCGCGCCGGGGACGGCTGCTGTCCCGGGCGCGGCGCTGTCGACGCCGGGTCCGCTCGCGCTCGGCTGCACGATGGACGCGCACTGCATGACCCATCGCTGCAACGTGGCCTTTGGCAAATGCGCCTGGCCCTGCCAAACCGACACCGATTGTATGCCGGGCAACGGCTGCGTCGCCCCCACTTGCCTACCCAAGCTGAAGTAAGCTCGAGCGAGCCAATGACAACCCAGGTTCTCACGGAATCGGACTATGACGCCCTCGCGGCGCCCGAACTGCAACGCCTGATCGCGAGCCTCGACGCCCTGAGCGACGACTCGGACAATTCACTCGAGGCCGAGCTGGCGAGCGACATTTTGACGATCGAGTTCGCGGACGGTGCGCGCTACGTTTTGAACTCGCACCGCGCCGCCCGCCAAATTTGGCTGTCGGCGGAGCGCTCCGCCTGGCACTTCGACTACGTTCCAAGCTCCAAGAGCTGGGTTGCGGCCAAGAGCGGCGACGAGCTGTGGACGACCGTCACCCGCCTGCTATCGGCGAAGCTGGGCACGGCCGTCAAGCTCGCCTAAACGCTTTCGACGTGCAGCCGCAGCGTCTCTTCGCCGATCGCATGCTCCTTGGCCGCGTCGTGCTTCGCGAAGCGCACTTCCGGAGCCAAGCATTCCTGACTCAGGTGCTGCTCGCCGCTGCGGGCCACGCCTAGCAGCCGCTCGCTACCCTCGATCCACAGACGAACGCGCGCGCTGAACTCGAGCCCCAGCTCCTTGCGCGCGGCTTGCACGCGGCTCGCGACCTCACGCAGCAGGCCCTCGTCGACCAGCGCTTCGGTCAAGGTGGTGTGCAGCACCACCACGCCAACGCGCCCCGTTTCCGCCGCAAACCCAGGGGCCGCCTCGGCCGTCACTTGGATCTCTTCCGGGCCGAGCTCGTACTGCTCGCCTTCGATCGTGATCGACACTTTGCCCGTGCGCGAGAGATCGGCGTACAGCGCGCTGCCGTCGGCGCCTTCCAGGAATTTCTTGGCCGCCTGCACGTTCTTACCCAAGCGCGGGCCGAGCGCGCGAAAGTTGGGCTTGATGCGGAAGGCCACCGCGCCATCTTCATGACCCGGATACATGAAGCGCACCTCGTGCACGTTCAGTTCTTCTTGGATCAGCGGCTTGTAGTCGTCGAGCCGCTTCCACAGCTGGGCATCGTTGAACACGACATCGACGCGCTCCAGCGGTTGGCGCACTTTGAGCTTGTTGGCCGTGCGCACGCTGAGCCCCAGGCTCACGATGTCGCGCACGCTGCGTGTTTCTTCGACCAAGCGATGATCGATCAGCGCTTCGTCCGTTTCCGGAAAGCGAGCCAAGTGCACGCTCGGCGCATGCCCTGAAACCTGCGGGAAAACCTGCAAGTTCTGGTAGATCTCCTCGCTCAGGAACGGCACGAAGGGCGCGATCAGCCGGCTCAGCGTGGAGAGCGCCTCGTGCAGCGTGGCATAGGCGTCCCGCTTGTCTTGTTCGAGCCCCGGGGCCCAGAACCGCGAGCGGCTGCGGCGCACGTACCAATTGGACAAGTTCTCGGCCAGATCGACCAGCGCCATGGCCGCGTCGTAGCTCATGTACGCGTCGAGTGCTTTGCGCACCGCCTTGGTCGTCAGGTTCACTTCGCTGACCAGCCAGCGATCGAGCACGCGGCGCTCGCCAATCGCATTGCCCGCGTGCTCCGGGTTGGCCGGACTCCAACCGTCGATGTTGGCGTAGATGGTGAAGAACGAATACACGTTGCGGATTTTGATCAAAAAATCCTTCTGCAGCGTGCGCACGTTGCGCAGCGAGTGACGCGTATTGCTCCAGGGCGGCGAAGAAGCGTAGAAAAACCAGCGAAATGCGTCGGCCCCGGGCGCGGGCGTGTGCGGATCCTCGCACGTGACGCGTTGCTCGAAGGCGCTGCGCGGCACCTCGGCGGGCATCGTGCCGAGCCCGGTGACAATCGGGACGGTCGCGAGCGCGCTCTGCTCCTCGTCCGAAAGCACGAGCACGCGCCGCGGCAGCTTCTTCAGCACGCGCAGCTTCACCGGGCGCGGGTGCTCGGCGCGATCCGGGCGGTACAGAATCACGCTGGCACCGTCCTCGAGATCCATGCCCTCCAGATCTTCACGCGCGATCAAGGCTTCACCCGTGGCTGCCTTTTGACCCAGGGCTTCGCTCAGCACCCCAAAATCCATGCGCACGCGATCGAGGATGATCTCCGGGGGAGTGTAGTTACCCTTGCTCTTGGCCTCTTTCTTCCCTTCCCGGTCGCACACGTGCCCGAGCACGATGCACGTTTGGAACGGGTGCGGCAGCTCTCGCATGCGCTTCAAACCGAGGCGCTGCTGCGTGTCCTGGTCGAACAACAAGGACGAGATCATGAGCAGCGAGTAAAACCAGCCGCGAGTTTGATCGATGGCTTCGCTGATGAAGTCCGCCGGGAACGCGGCATCGAACTGGGCCGTGGAGTTGGGCTGATGCGGGAAGCCCCATTGCGCAAAGGGCATGCAGCCCGAGTCGAACCAGCAGTCGATCACCTCCCCCACCCGCCGCATTTCCGCGCCACACGTGGGGCACGGGAACGTGACGTGGTCGATCCACGGCTTGTGCACCTGCAAGTGCGGGCTCAAATCCGGATTTTTGCGGCGTTCTTCGTGGAAATACGCGAAGGCGTGCGGGTTGCGGGCTTCGATCTCGCTGATGCTGGACGGGGCGTGCTTGTGCTCCGGATCGGCGCTGCACGTCCACACGTTGAGAGGCGTGCCCCAATAGCGCTCGCGGCTGAGCGCCCAGTCCACGTTGTTCTTCAAGAAGTCGCCGAAGCGCCCGTCCTTGATGTGGTCGGGCAGCCAATTGACCGCTTGGTTGTTGGCCAGCGCGTCATCGATGCGCGCGGTGGTGCGGATGAACCAGGCAGGCCGCGCCAATTGGATCAACGGATCTTCGTCCGAGCGCCAGCAGTACGGGTACTCGTGGCGGTAGATCTCCTCGAACACCAACAGCTTGCGCTGCCCCAGCTCGGCGATGATGTCCCGGTCGCAGCTCTTCACCCAGCGCCCGGAAAGTGAGCCAAAATCAGGCTTGAACTCGCCATTGGGCAAGATAGCGCACAAAAGCTCGACCGAAAGCGGATCGCTGTAGCGCGCGAGTTGCTTGCGGTGCGCATTGTGATCGTCCTCGCCGAAGGCAGGCGCGATGTGTACGACGCCGGTGCCGGTATCGAGGGTCACGAAGTCCTCGGCGATCACCCGCCACCACAACGCGTCGTCCCCGCCGGCCTTGAGCGCCACGCGCGCATCGCCCAATGACTTCGCATAGAAGTCGAACGGCGGACGGTAGCGCTTGCCGACCAGCTCGCTCGCTTGCAGCGTGCGCACGACCGTCAGCTCGTGACCGAGCTTTTCGGCCAGCGCTGCGCGTAGCCCACTGGCGACGATCAGCTGAGTCACGCCCAGCTCACGCGCCACCGCGGCCTTTTTGCCCTTGATTTCCAGCGCTGCCCCAACGGTCACCACGTCGTACTGGGTGTTCGGACGAACCGCGGCGTAGCCGTTCGACGGCAAGGTCCAAGGCGTAGTCGTCCAGACCACGAGCGCGGTCTCCGGTTCATCGACCAGGGGGAGCGTGACGTACACGCTCGGATCATCGACCGTTTTGTAACCGAGGCCGACCTCCGCCGCGGACAATGCGGTACCGCCCTGCGCCCACCACCAAACGACCTTGTGGCCCTGGTAGAGCAGCCCCTTGTTGAACAGCTCCGAAAGCGCCCACCACACGCTCTCGACGTAACTCTTGTGATAGGTGACGTAGGCGTCGTCGAGACTGACCCAAAAGCCGATGCGCGAAGTCAGCCGCTCCCACTCACTGGTGTAGCGAAAGACGCTCTCGATGCAGCGCTTGACGAACGGCTCGACGCCGAACTGCTCGATCGCGGCCTTGCCGTGAATGCGCAGCTCTTTTTCGACCTCGACCTCGACCGGCAAGCCGTGCGTGTCCCAGCCACCCTTGCGCAGCACCTGCTCGCCGAGCATCGCGTGGTAACGCGGGAACAAGTCCTTCATCACCCGCGTGAGCACGTGGCCGTTGTGCGGCAGCCCATTGGCCGTCGGCGGACCCTCGTAGAACACGTACTTCTTCGCGTCCGCCGCACCCGCCTCCAAGGCCTTCTCGAAAATGCCGCGCGTACCCCACAAATCCAGAATGCTCTGCTCGTATTTGGGGAAATCGAGCTCAGTGGGAACGGCTTGGAACGGCGGTTTCGTCATAGCGGGATCGGGCCTGTTGCGGGGCCGTATACCATACAGCGGAAGCTGGGGAGCCCCCGTGCCTCCCACACCCCTAGCCGCGCAGAATCCCCAGCGCAGCCAGCAACGGCCCTGGATCGGCCTCCAATGCGGCACCAATCACCGCCACGCCGGCCGCGCCCGCGCTCAGACAGGCCGCCGCATTGCCGGCACCCACCGCCCCCAGCCCGAACCACGACTGCTCAGGGTGCGCCGCGCGTGCGCGTTCCAGGGCCGCTACACCGAGCGCAGGGCGCCCCTTCCTGGCGTCGAAAATGGGCGACAGCAACAACGCATCGAGCTCAGCCTCGACCGGAGCACGGGGATCGTGAGCACCGCGGGAGAGCAGCACGTTCGGACCCAAGTAGCCACGCGCGTCAGCCGCACTGAGCCCAGTCTGGGGCAGATGAAAGGCGTCAGCACCCAAAGCGCGCGCGAGATCCGCGCGCTCGGCAACTCCGAAACGCTGCCCAGTGCGCGCCGAAAGCTGGGCCAAGCGCTCTGCCAGGGCCAAGCGCTCGCGGATCGGCAGTGCGTAGTCGCGCAGGACGAACAGCACCTCACCGGGCTGCGCGCTTTCCGCAAGCGCGCCGAAACGCTCGAACATCAGCGCCGAAGCCACGCGCGTCGTGTCGGTAAAGGCGATCAAGCGCGGTACGGGCCTAGCCATGCGCGCGCCGTGGAATGCAGGCAAACAGCAGCAATGCGGCCCCGATGGCGAGCAGCGCGCCCAGCGTATCCGCGAACCAATCCCAGATATCAGCAGAACGATACACGGTCAGCGCCTGACATAACTCGAGGAGCAATCCGAGCAGCGACGATGCCCCGCAGCCAAACGCGAGCTTCCTCGCGAGCGAGAGATGGGGGCGAAACCAATGCGCAGCGCGCGCCAGGAGCAACGCGAGGCCGCCGAAGGCGAGCGCGTGCAAGAGCTTATCGGTGGCGACGTAGCCGACTTCGGGCAAGGCCCCGATATGTATCAATCCGCCGTAGAAGATAGCGCTCGAGTACAGCGCGGCGGGCAGCACGTGAGTTGCGAATGTGAGCGGAGTAGGGGAAAGCTCGTTGCGGTCAGAAGGCACGAAGGATTCTCGACGTGGGGTCGAGTTAGCCTGCCACAGTTGTCGCCGCCGTGCGCCTACCGCCCCTCTCGCGGCTTTATTCAGCGATTTCCTCACCGACCCCGACGCAACTCGGCCCGAGCGCTCCTGATATGGTGCGTTCGGGCCAAGGGGTGACGCGGACGGACCGCGCTCTGATCAGGACGCGGTCGGCGCGTCAGCAATCACGCTGACAGGCGCTCCGACGCACGACCGAAGAGGTCCGGCGTATCCGCATGCTGCACGCCCAGCCGGCGCTCGTTCTCGAGCACGCCATACACCAGCGACAACGCCCGCTCCGTCGCTGCATCGCGCGTGGCGCCATACGCACGAACACCGGGCAGCTGCGGCACCTCAGCGAACCAACGGCCTTCGAACTGCTTTGCGCACTCAACGGTGATAGTCATGGCGACGAGGGGGAGTATGGCATTCTGAAACGGGTTGACTAGAGCAACGGCGGTCGGGCACGTCACTAGTAACGCGTTGGAATAGCTTACAAATTTCAGGCGACACGCCCCGCTCACCATCAATTTACACGACCGTCACAGAGCGTCACGCAAACGTCACTGTTGGCGATCGGGAGCCCTATGGCGGGGAAATGGCTTGTGAAGCGCGTTCCGTTTCAGCTTATGCGTATTCCGACGTGATCCGATCAGCGTTCCGTGTGCAAGAGGTACATGGGTAACACTCTGGCCCGGGCACATGGGTGACAGGTGTCCGGGTGACATAGGTGACATCTCAGCCCTCTCCGCCTTTTCCTTATTTCACCCTGGCCCAACACACCACAGGTGGACGAACGAGTCCGAGCTCCGGCCTTTCGTCATCAAGGAAGCCGAGGCGGACGTCAGCAAAGAAAACATGGTGCATGCCATCGCGCTCTTCGATTCCAATCGACTCGCCCTCGAGTGCGTGTCCGATCGTGACCAGCGCGCTCTTCCAGCGAATCCGCCCGCTCGCCGCTACTTTGCGAACGGTGAAGTGAGCTGGGTATTCGATACTGCCCAGTCGACGAGGGAACTCTCGCACGGACGGCGTGTAGCGCGACGCAGGCGTTTCGTCGTCGATACCCTCACGCGGTCGCTCCTGATTGAACTCCTCCTGAAACGCATCGAAGCGTGTCTGCTGCGTGCGCGCTGTCGATGCAGGCGGTCGCAGTGTTTCCTGCTTCAGCGTCCGGTGCATGCGCTCGTGCCGCCCATTTTGCTCTGGGTGGCCTGGCCCAATGCGCTCGTGGCGAATTCCAAGCTTCACCCACCAGATGGAGAGCCGCGACAAGCCCCCCGCACCGCGGCTCGCAAACGGGGTCCCGTTGTCGGTGCGAATTCGTTCGGGCAAGCCATACTCGCGGAATACCGGCTCGAAGACTGGTTGAGCGCGGACCGTCTTCGTCGACCTCAGCGCCTTGCAGCGCAGGAGCATCCGGCTAAACGCATCGGTAATCGTAAGCGGGTAGCAGCGCAGGTAGTCGCCTGTTTTGAAATCGCCTTTGAAGTCTGCGCACCAGATTCGATTGGCTGCGTCAGCCTTGCGTATTCCGGTCTGATCCGATCAGCGTTCCGGCGACATTCGATCGCTGATTCCGACGGCATCCGATCACGGTTCCGGAGCATTCGATCAGCCGTTCCGGTCATTCGATCAGCGATTCCGCTGATCCGATCGGCTGGGTGGCTGAGCCAGCAGCGAGCGGTGATGGTCGCGGCCCATGAGGCGACTATCCATGCGCAAAATTCGAGAAGTTCTTCGGCTCCACTCGGAGCTCGGCTGTACGCACCGGCAGATCGCCGCGGCGTGCAGCGTCTCGCCGGCGACGGTCAGCGACTACCTCAGCCGCGCGTTGCGCGCAGGGCTTGGCTGGCAGCAGGCGCAGTCGCTGAGCGAAGCCGAGGTCGAGGCGAAGCTGTTCGTACACATCGGCCGCAGCGAGCCCGACGTGCGCAGTGCGGTCGACTTTCCTTGGGTACACCGTGAGCTCAGGCGCACCGGCGTGACGCTGCAGCTGCTCTGGAGCGACTACCGACTCGCGGCGCAGCAGGCAGGACGGCGTCCTTACCAGTACAGTCAATTCTGCGACCTGTACGCCTCTTGGCGCGGTCAGCAGCGGCTCAGCATGCGCCAGACGCATCGGCCAGGCGAGAAGCTGTTCGTGGATTACTCGGGCAAGAGGCCATCCGTGACTGACCCGGTCACTGGCGAGCGCGAGGTCGAGCTGTACGTCGCTGTGCTCGGCGCGAGCAACTACACGTTCGCGGAGGTCACATTCTCACAGACGATCCCGGACTTCACCGCCAGCACCGTGCGTGCATTGGAGTACTTCGGGGCATCGCCGAAGATCGTCGTTCCCGATCAGCTTCGTAGCGCCGTTGCGCGGCCTGACCGCTACGACCCCGACATCAATCAGACGTTCAACGATCTGGCCCAGCACTACGACATGGTCGTGATTCCGGCCCCGCCCAGAAAACCCAAGGGCAAGGCCAAGGTCGAAGTCGGCGTGTTGATCGCGCAACGTTGGATCCTCGCGCGCTTGCGCAACCGCACGTTCTTCACCTTGACAGAGCTCAACAACGCCGTCTCCGAGCTCGTCGATGAGCTCAACGAGCGGCCCTTTCAAAAACTCGAAGGCAATCGTCAGCAAGCATTCGAGACCATCGACCGGCCAGCGATGAGGGCACTGCCTGCACTGCGCTTTGAGGTGGCGGAGCGCAAGAAGGTGCGAGCAAACATCGACTACCACGTCGAGTTCGAGGGCCGCCATTACAGCGTCCCCCACCAACTGCGCCAGCAACACTTCGAGCTGCGCGCTACGCCCAGCATCGTCGAGCTGTGGCATCGCGGAGCGCGTATCGTTTCGCACCGCAGAAGCTACGGGCGAAAAGGCACTCCAATCACGGTTCCCGAGCACCGGCCGAAATCGCATGAAGAATACGGCGACTGGCCGCCCGAGCGTTTGATCGGTTGGGCCGCGACGTTCGGTACGCACGTCGAAGAAGTCGTGCGACGCACGCTCGCCCAATACCCGCAGCCCGAGATGGGCTACCGGCCAGTACTCGGCATCATTCGCTGCGCACAGAAACACGGCGCCGAGCGCATGGACGCGGCCTGCCTGCGCGCGCTTGCTGTCGCCGGCCAGAGCGCGCCGCACCGCAAGTCCATCGAGGCGATCATCAAACGCGGGCTCGACAGCGCTGCACCACAAACATCACCTGTTACACCACGCTCCAACGCGCACGAGCACGTGCGCGGCCCGAGCTATTTCGACAAGGAGGAAGACAGTGACGCTCGACGAAACCATCAACAAGCTAACGACAATGAAATTCCACACTCTGGCTAAGGGCCTGCGGGAAATTATGGAACTACCCCCGGATAGACAGCTCGCGTTCGAGGATCAGCTCGGCCTGCTCGTCGACCAAGAGTGGACAGAACGCGAGAATCGGAAAGTCGCTCGCCGCATCCAGGAGGCGCGTCTCAGCACGCGCGCTGTGCCAGAAGAAATTCTCTGCGATGCCGCGCGCGGGCTCGAGCGCTCGCAGCTGCGCGACCTCACCACGTGCCAGTGGGTGAAGTCGCATCACAACGTTGTGATCCTCGGAGCCACAGGAGTTGGCAAGAGCTTCCTCGCAACCGCTCTAGCTCAAGCCGCGTGCCGCCAGGGCCTGCGCGCGCTCTTCGTGCGCGTCTCTCGATTGCTCGAGCAACTCGCGATTGCGCGTGCATCGGCGGACTACTCCGCCGCGCTCGCGCGCCTCGCGAAGATCGACGTTCTGGTGCTCGACGACTTCTTGCTCGCGCCCATGACCGACATCGAACGCCGCGACCTGCTCGAGGTACTCGAAGACCGGTACGGCAAAACATCGACCGTGATCACTTCACAACTTCCGACGAAAAGTTGGCACGAAGCCTTGGGTGATCCGACTATCGCCGACGCCATCTGCGACCGGCTCGTGCACAACGCCCACATCCTGCCGCTCCGTGGCTCTTCGATGCGACGCCAAAAAGGTCTCAAGCCCCAGCCAGATCCCAAACCCGCAGCCTGATCATCATCCCGCTCGTCGCTCCGCTCCGGTCTCTGATCGGATCCTCCGGAACGAGTGATCGGATGCGCCCGGAACGCCTGATCGGATGCAGCGGAATACGCACGCACTCGCGCTCGACGGATCGATACGGCCCAACCGGTCGGCTCTGAAAGGCTGATGCCGCGACGCTGCGTAGGACGGCCCCTTTTTGCGGCGCTTCTTTGCAGGTTTAAGACGCGCGACATCGTCGGACGGGTCCTTACTGCGAATCGCTATTTTCGCGAGGTAGATGGACAATTATGTGGGTGACCGGCATGGCAGTGTCTGCGAGTTGCTGCAACGTCTGAACAACCTGAACTGCTCGCCTAAGGAGCCCGTCGTCCCGCCAGCTAAGTTTCGTTGTTGGGCCCCCGCTTTCGGCGAGATGGCCGGCCGCGTCGCGGCTCAGGTGATCTAGGTATTTGTGGACGAAGGATTCGAAATCGATCACCTCGGCATAGGTGACTAGGATTGCAACAGACGCCCCAGTTGCATCGTATCGCGTCACCATGCGCTGAAGGTGTTCGTCTACGTTTGACCAAGCAGCGTCGCCGAGACCCTTACATCGGACCGCCTCGAGTATCGCAAAAGGTGCGTCTCCGGGTCGGCGAAATACGAGGTCTCTGCGACCGCGTTCAGCCGATAGTTGGCCTGGTAGTCCTCCTAGATCTTGCTCCGATACGGCCCACTGAAATTCGGCGACTCTTTGGCGCAGCAGCGACGTCAAGAATGCCGTGTAGGTGTCCTCTCGACTCTGCGCTGCATCTGAGAGTAGCTGTCGTTGGTCAACAAGCTGGGAGCATGCCTCAACGCAGATTCTCGCTAGGAAATCGGGGAGCTCTTGCGAAAGTGGCAACGCTCGGGTCAGCCGCCTCGGGGGCAGCTCTCGATGGGCCGCAACAGCTCGCCGAATTGAATCGTCGTCACCAGTCGCCGGTCTCGAAGCGCCGAGCTGAGATCGCAGGTTCCGCACTTCCTCCTCAAGCAGCGATCGGTTTTTGTCGACCAGCTGCTGCCGTAGCTCGGAGAGTTGAGCAGCGAACGCGGGGTAACAGACGTCGAGGGCCTCGAGACGTTTCCCTAGTTCCTCGAGCTCCTTAGTCGACGGGTCATTGCGCAGAATGCTGTACGTTGCGAATGAAAGGCAGAAGTCGGCCTTGAGCACCGTTGGAAGAGCTTCATAGTCAAGCGAAGACAAGAGGGCCTTGGCTTCTGACAGACGATCAAGATGTGCAAGAACGTCGGCTTGCGCGATGGTAGTTCTCGGGGAGAACTCCATGGCTTGAGCTCTTTCATAGGCGGAAAGGGCCTCACTCCATTTGCCTGCGAGCCCGAACGAACTTGCGCGCTCAAACTCGACGTTGCCACGACCTGCGACGTTTAAAGATCCGTCCTCGAGGACAGTTAGGAAGGCGGCTTGTGCGCGCTCGAAGGGCGCTTCGAGTTGAAGGCCCCATGCGCCGGCGATCGTCAGTGCCTTCGCAAACTGCAAGCGACCGTAAGCGTCCTTTTCTTGCCTAGAGCCCTCGTAAGCAGTGATTGCTTCTCGGAGT
>Ga0247774_1000465_pt1 | contig 20102 bp, 17 predicted proteins | sample UWRJL001104B6_FD_179933 | JGI IMG/M metagenome (GOLD analysis project Ga0247774, IMG submission 179933) | Plant litter microbial communities from Arlington Agricultural Research Station in Wisconsin, United States - UWRJ-L001-104B-6 | ecosystem: Environmental > Terrestrial > Plant litter >... | reverse complement strand
GCGGGTGGGGGGGGGGGGGGGGGGGGGGGGCGAGAAAAAGAGCCTTACGATGTCCACAATCTTGCTACTCCCCCCGTTGGCAATAATCCGATTCGCAAAGTTCAAGGCCGAGCCATAATTCTTGGCCCGCGCCGCCTGCTGCATGGCACTCCCTAGGGTAAGCTGCCGGTGCGGCACCTCGATCTTGGGGATGGTAAAGTAGGCCGACAACTCCAAACTGCGCTTCTGAAGCTCCGGGTTCTTGGAAACCTGGTCATTGCTGCCCAGCTGTCTCCGCGCAAGCTCAATCGACATGGCCTGGGCATACTCGCTGGCCGACGCGATGAGCTTCTTGGCCTCGTCCACCTCGCTCTCGCTCGACACGGCATTGACGAGAATGGCGTGCAGAATTCCCTTGAAGGTGGTAATGCCCTCCTCGAGGTGGTTGTTCTTCATTGCTGTGTAGCCCTTCTGCACGTCGTTGGAGGCAAGGAAGACAAGATCGCGGGGTACGATGGGCAGCACTTTCCGAGGGTCGGTTTCCTCGACCGTACGGCGGACGTAGTTGATCAGTGGTGGCAAGCCCTCGGATGCCGGAAGATATGTCTTGCAGGCCTGGTAAACCTCCAAAAAGCGCGGCTTCAGAGGAGCAAAGTTGACGGCGCCGACTTGGCGGTTGAGCAGCTGCATGGCAGACTCGAAGGATCCACCGGCTATGTGGTCCACGGCAAGGGGGGAGTTGCGTGCCCACAGTTCGGCCTCGCTGCTCCCAGCGCCGCCGGCATCGGTGCTCTCGACGTTGACAAACTCGCTCTCCACCTCGGGCACCATGTCATCGCCCATGTCCCAACCAGCGGCATCGTCCTCCTCTTCAATCTCGGCCGCGGCAGCGCCGTTGTTGGCGGCCGCCTCGTCTTCGTCTACGTCCATGGCGTTGCCAGGAGCAGCATCGTCCTCGAGCGACATGCCTTCCACCTGGCCGAGCAGTGCCTTTTCGAAAACTGAAACGGATGTTGCCTTGGTCGGCCAGTCTTTCCTAAAAGTCGGGACGATGGGCTTGGGTGGAGTAAGAGCACCGCCGATAGTTGGCATCGAGAATTGGTCTTCCGTGAGGCCTGTTGCTTCGAGAATCGACTCGCATTCTTCCTCGAGGCCGTGCGCCTTCGCAGTCATATAAGCCAAGGGATACAAGTCGATCTCCTTGAACATTTGGATCCGATCCTCAACCTCTCCCAGATACAAGGCGTTGTGGAACCGCGACGTAAAGTCTCCCCGGTGCTCGGCAATCTTGGCCATTCTCGCCAGCTTGGACATGTCTCCCGTGCACAGATAGAGGAACGAGAGCTTGTCAAACTGCTTGAGCTTCTGGTAGCACATCTCCACAACCCGGTGGTTGCCGTGCGCCAACGCTTCGGTGCTTAACCGAGACCACAGCTTGGGCTTGTCTAATTCCTTGGCCATCTCGACCGCCACGTCCAGATTGCCACATTCGATGGCGAGCTCGAACCTCGTCGTCGGATCTTGCACGAACTGCAGAGCAATCTCGGGATAGCCCTTCTTCTGGAGATACGAGATGATGGACTGGCCCACCAAGCTTGACGTCTGGATAATGTGAAGCATTTCTTCGTAGTTTCGCTTCACTAGCGCCAGCTTGAACCGGTACTCGGTCGGATCAACTTGGAGAATCTTCGGCTTAGCCGAGCGGTCTAGGCAGAACACGTTGCGGCCCTGCACCCGCACGAGATACACAGTCTGATCCAAGGTCCGGACGATGCCGTTGTCGCCGTTGAGCAACGTGTACTTAATGTGGTTGAGAGTTGAGTAGAGCAACACCCCAGAATCGTCCCACGTCGCACTCTTGATCCTGATCGTTTCGTGAAGAGAGCTGAGCTGCTCCAACGTCTTCGAGACTATCGTGATGTTGTGCTTGCTGAGCAGGGCGGCGGTCCTTCCGTCGTTGGTCCACACCACGTACTTGACTCCATTGACCGCAAGCTCGGCAACGCTCTTCTTCTGTTGAATGTCGTACAGGTGCACCGCCGTCGGCGTAATTATGAGGAGGTTCCCGGTACCGCCAAAGTAAATGTCAGTCGTGCCGTGGGGAGGCTTGAAAGACTTTGTAACATTGTTGGAGAGATCCTTGATGTCGACGGTCTGGCTGGCGGTGCTGAGAACAGCAAAGCGGTTGCGCGCCACAAAGACGGCCGAGTTTCCAGCGCCCCTCTTTGATTCGGGCGACTCGATGGCACCTGCGCCTTCCTTTGGAAGATTGATGAGCTCATAAGAGCCTTCGTTTGCTGTCGTCGTCACGAGAATGGAGCGATCGGCCGGGTTATACGACATTGTCCGCAGGGGGATCCACGGGCTGCCAACCCTCTTAAGCACCAGCTGAGACGGGCTCTCCGTCTGCTTCTTGAAGTCGTACGACTTGACGTGCTTGTCTTTCGTAATGTAGAAGAGCGTGTTTTGGTAAATGGCATGGGCAGGTCGTTCACGCTCGAGCTTGAATACCATGACACCATTATCGTGGCCAGCAGCAAACAGGTTAATCTCGGGGTGGGCCGCAATGACCCAGAATCTCTCGTTTTCCCTTTTGAAGGACTGTACCGCAGTCCTCTTGTTGAGATCCCAGACCCGGATGGTCTTGTCCTCCCCGACCGAGAGGATGAGATCCTGGTGAGGGTGGAATACGCACGACGACACGTTCTGGAAGTGCCCACGGCAGGTATCCACCTCCCAGGCCTTGGTCTCGCTCATGCGCCAGAGCTTAACGAGCCTATCGTCACCGGCCGAGACAATCAGTGGCATGGTGGGATGGAAGGCGACCCAGTTGACTCCCCTGTCATGACCCTCAAGCACAAACTTGACCACAGCGTCGGTATTCCCAAACATATCGGCCTGGTTCTGGTTCGCTCGCGAAATCTGCTCCTCGAAGCTCATCGAAGTCGGCGCCGAGTGCTTCTTTCGCAAGCCGGAAATATCCCAAACCCTCACCGACTGGTCCAACGACGCCGAAACGACGAGATCTTCCTTGGGGTGGAACTGCGCACACATGGTGTAGTGGTTATGGCCCGTCATTGTACAGACTATCCCAAGTCAGCAACCCGCCCGCAGAAACGCACACAGAGACACGAAGCTCCATACTCAGCGATCGGTTCTGCCAGTTCCATATCCGAATCGTCTGATCGTCCGAAGAGGACAAGATCCAAGGAAGCTCATGGTGGAAGAATACCGTCCTAACGTAGTCGAGGTGACCGTTCAGAGTAAACAAGCATCTCCTTGCCTGGTATGACCACACCTTGATCTTGTAGTCATCGCCGCCCGACACAAAGAGGGGCTGCGTCTTGTGGAAGTCGACGGCTCGAACGGGTCCATCGTGTTCTTCGAAGCGGTCAATCAGGGTGCCCATACGATAGTCCCATAGCTGGATGGTAGACGAGTGGAGAGAGACGAGTATCCACGGCCTAGCACATGTCAGATAGGTCCAGAGACTTGCGATATTCGGTGGAGGAGCGCATCGGTGACGTACCGCTTCGGGTGGAAGGCAATCCCCTTTGCCCTCGACGACTTGGACTCGAACTACAGACTTCGTAAGCATTTCCCAAGAGCCGAAGTCGTTTACCGCCAATGCCAGTACACACCTTCGTTAGCATGCCCGAGGTAGCCATTTTGGCGGAGGTTACGTGGGAGCTCCCACCAAAAGCTAGGGACGAATTGCAGGGCTACTTTATAGTTCCGGGGTGAAAATAAACTTTGAAACCAAATGCAGACTAGTACTAGATACGTCGAGGCATAGTGAGGCAAGAGTGCCCAGGTTATGCCGCCAGCCTTCACTTGACGGCAAAGAGAAACCCGTCGTCGCAATTCGGTAAGAGTGGCCTGCAGTCGTTGTGGGCGGATGCGGGCTGCGCTGAGCTTCACATTCCAGGCGCCCCTCACTACAGAAATCTGGCTTGATGACATCCGAACTTTAGCCGGAGATTCGGCGGCTGCCTGCACCTGTAGCCTAGCTGCAACTTCACCAGGGAAACAGTCTCAGTCACAGGCTCTGAGGACGCAACTACGCTCACGACTCGAGTTGGCAGGGTGTACAGATATTTGCCTGGCTAATGGAAGTCATGCTTTGATTCATCACGTGCGTTGTCTATGCACCGAGGGCAACTTCGCTACTCCTTCGCCTCCTTGTTGACCACGCCCGCAAAAGGATTATACATGCCCCTGTCATCCTTGAGCTTCTTCAGCTTCTCTACTGCCTCATCGACAGACACAGGCTTGCCGCGATCCTGTGCCGAAGTATCATCGCGATACCGAACGTTGACCATGCGGCCCTTCACCTCCTCATCACCAACAACAAAGATGAAGTTGTACTGAGCAAGCTGAGCAGACCTGACCTTCTTTTGCAGCGTGTTGCCGCTGACATCCACTTCGACATGCATTCCCGCATCCCAGAAGACGGTCTCGAGCTCTTGGGCGTAGTCGTAGTAACCCTTGCCGACGGGCACAATCATCTACAAGAGATTAGCATGAGGCACATGAGCTTTCAACGTATATAGGGCATGCGGGGCGGGGGGCGTAAGATGGTGCTGATGAGGTTAACTTACAATCTGACGCGGCGACAGCCAGTATGGCCACCTGCCGCCGAAATGCTCACAGAGAATGCCAGTGAACCGCTCGATACTTCCGGCCATGGCACGGTGGATCATGACAGGACGAGCGCATCCAGGGGTGAGGGGCCTGAGGTACTTGGCGCGATTGGCTTCGTGCTGCTCATGCTCCGATCCGCCCTTTCCGGCCGCCGAGTCCATGACTGCCTGGGGATCCTTGCTCTTAAGCTTCGGCGCTTGCAGAGGCTCTTCGTCCTTTTCTTCCTTCTTTACCGGCGCATCGCCCACCATGTATTCGAGGTTGAAGCTCTGCGGATTCATAAAATCAAGCTGAAAGGTGGCCACCTGCCACTCGCGTTTCAAGGAGTCCAGGACCTTGACGTCGATCTTGGGGCCGTAGAATGCGCCATCGCCCTCATCTAGTTCCCATAAAATGCCCGAGTTCTCCTTCAGCTCGTCGAGAGATTGCTTGAGCATGGCCTCGGCGCGGTCCCAGGTCTCGAGTTCGCCGAGGTACTTGTCGGGGCGGGTGCTCAGTTTCAGTTTGTAGCTGAAGTTAAGCATGCCGTACATTTCGGAGAGAAAGTCGAACAGGCCGTCCATCTCGCTCTTGATCTGATCTTCCCGGCAGAAAATGTGGGCGTCATCCTGCTGGAATCGCCGCACTCGAGTGAGGCCCGACAGCGCACCGCTAGCTTCATTACGGTGCAAAACACCAAAGTCGGCAAGCCGAAGGGGCAGCTCCTTGTAGGTGCGTTCTCTGTGGCCAAACATGAGGCAGTGGCCAGGACAGTTCATGGGCTTCAGCGCAAACTTGACCTTGTCGACGTCAATGACGAACATGTCGTCTTTGTAATATTCCCAGTGACCAGACTGCCTCCAGAGATCAGCGTTGTACATGTTTGGCGTGTGGACAATCTTGTAGCGCCGCTTCCGGTACTGCTCCCGGATATACGCCATCAAGTTTTCATAGATGATACCGCCGTGCGGCATCCAGAAGGCGCTTCCCGGAGACAGCGGGTGGAAAAAGAAGAGCTCCTGGTCGGTGCCGACTTTTCGGTGGTCTCGTTTTGCTGCTTCCTCAAGAAATTTCTTGTGCTCGGCCATGCGCTTCTTGTCGGGGAAACTGACGCCATAAAGTCGTTGGAGGGAGTCGTTTTCTTGCGAGCCAAGAAAGTATGAGGCGCTGTTCTTCATGATGGCGAACGATTCGATGCGGCCAGTGTCGGGAACATGTGGGCCGCGGCAGAGATCAATCAACGGCCCGTTCCGGTACACCGTGGTAAAGCTGCCGTCGGGGATCTTGTCCTTGATGATGTGTTGCTTGTACTTGTTGTAGTTGAACATTTCCAGAAGGTCTTCCTTGGAAAGCTCGAGCCGCTCAAACTTTTGCTTCTCCTTGACAATGCCCCCGACAAGAGTCTCAATGGGCTTCCAATCCGACTCGTGCACTGCCGCGCCGTCGGGGAGAGCCATTTCATAGTAAAATCCACTCTCGATTGGGGGCCCGATGCAGAGTGAGCATCCCCACCGCCGTTCGCAAGCTTCACCCATGATGTGCGCGCTCGAGTGCCAAAATACCTGCTGGCCTTGTTCGTCGTCAAAGGAGAGCAACTCAAGCCTACAGCTGGCCTCGAAGGGCCTTTCCAGATCCCAGAGCTTGTTCGGGTCGCCGTCTAGCCGGGCAATGACGGTGCGTTTGTACAAGGAGTTGGAGATGCCCCTCGCAATGTCGGCCGGCGAAGTCTCCCAAGAGGTTCCTCTGCGCATTATTAGTCCATCAGGTACGATTCAAATTCCAAATGTCTCCCTGGACACGAGTAAGAGCTCTTACTCCTTGATAGATCCATCCGGCATGGTAATCTTAATCGGTTCGCGGGGCCGCTTGGCCACATCTTCGTCGTACTTTTTCTTGAGACGCTCGAATCTGTTTCAGGGAGAGTTAGCCTGCGCCATACCAAGAGCCCAGTCAATACGAGAGCCCCTCACATTTCAATCCGGTGCTGGAGGAAGGCAGGTGGAGGATTCAGCTCGAGTGACGCTCCGTCGCCAGCACCTCCCTTTGCCTTTTTCTCCTTCTTTCCGCCCCCGATGGCGACTTTTTTGACGCCTTCGGTGACGGAGTCGACTGCCTTTTTCGCAGAATCCATGATTGCAAATCAATTGGGTTCTGTCGTTCGTTGCGGTCGAGTATGTCAGTTTGAAGTTTGGAGTTGGGGCAGCAATTCCGACTGACAGCCCCGCGGCTCGACTTTTAAGAAAATTGGTGGTGACTCAAGCGGTCCTACTATCTATCCCCTACCCTTAAGTGGCTGTACAACCAACTGACTCATCCCCCACATGCCGCGCAACAGTGAGCCACGATGAAGACAAAATATTGGAAGAATTTCGAATGCAATTCAACTGTCTTAGGACAATTTTATTTCTCATCCTGGTCCGATTTGAGCTATACGACGTAGAGTTCATCCCGCCCTTGGAAATCTTCAAGGGAGCCCTAGCGATATTGAGGTTAGAGTTGCTGAGGGGCACAACTAAGACACTGTTAGGGTAGGGTAGCGGGGCTGATTTTCTCAAATTTCAGCCGAGGATCTTCCGGCCCATTCACTAAGCCAATCAGGCATGGTCAATGGGAAAGCTTCTGCACGAGCTCGAATTTTTCAAACTGTCCCCTCCAAGACACAAAAAGAGCCTCCAAATAAAGGATCACGAGCTTTCTAAGCCAACACAGACACAATATAAGCAAGCCAGGAATCAGATATAATTACGCATTTTTCATATATATCTGGAGAATGTCGTTCAGAGGAGGTGCGCCCCGCGGCCGGGGAGCCCCTCGTGGAGGTAAGCCTCCTCAACCTGAGCTCTCACGTTTCTGCCTTTTCCCACTCCTGTCTACGGGATTGAAACACCTGCATGTGCTTTCGGGATCATACAGCAGTTAGAAAGAGACTAAAATTATTCTCCCTGCAGGCCGAGGTGGAGGAAACTTCAACCGCGACATGGGGCCCCCCGACCAGGTCCTCGAGATGGGAACCTTCATGCACGCCTGCGAGGGCGAAATGGTGTGCGAGTCCATCAACCCCAAAATCCCCTACTTCAACGCGCAGATGTTCCTCGAGAACAAGACGCCTATCGGCAAAGTGGATGAGATCCTCGGGCCCATCAACCAGGTGTACTTTACCATCAAGCCCTCGGAGGGCATCCAGGCTACGTCCTTTCGAAGCGGCGACAAGTTTTACATTTCGAGCGACAAGTTGCTTCCATTGGAGCGGTTTTTGCCCAGGCCGAAGCCGCCTCCAGGAACGGCCGCGAGGGTGAAGAAACGTGGTGGTGGGAGTGGCGGCGGCGACTGGGGAGGCCGTGGCGGACGTGGCGGACGAGGCGGATTCTCAAGAGGCGGAGGACGGGGAAGTCGTGGTGGGTCTGGAGGGTTTGGCGGACGGGGCGGCGGACGTGGAGGCTTCTCCGGTGGCCGAGGTGGTGGTGGCGGTGGCTTCTCCAGTGGTGGCTACTCGGGTGGTCGAGGTGGTGGCTTCTCGAGGGGCGGCGGACGAGGAGGTCGTGGTGGTGGCGGCGGCTTCAGCAGAGGTGGCCGTGGCTAATGCTGGAAGTCCAAGCCTTCACGGCTCTGGCCATTTTCTTTGTTTGCACCGATGTCCATATCCAGGGGTTGCGACGGTGTCATTCGGCGTTTCGGGATGAGAGGCCTGGTAGGCAAAATATTCATTCATCACTTTTCTTTGCGAAACAGACTCTCGGGCAGCTGTGGATGCCTTATGCGATCTCGGTGTCATGTCACGGTGTCTGAGCTTGCTTTACAAGATGCCTGATGTTTGGTATGATATATGAACAAATTCAGTATTAGGAGGTTTGGTAGTAAGTACCATCACATATGCAAATCCCTTTCCTCGCTATGCATCCGAAATACCAAGCTATGATGAAAACATGCATCCCGTTCCTTCATGGAGAAGGCGAAATGCCAACAGCAAGACTCCTCCTCTTCGGCCTATCCTTGGCCTTCCTCCTGCCAATATGCAGGGTCGCACCCTCTTCCGGGTCCGCCGGCCAGAGCGTATCCGCCAAAGCGGCTACGGCCGCTAGCACGAGCCCCAGCCCCGCCAAGCCCATAGCGTACCACAAGGCTGCACGGTATCCCTTCTCGACGTCCTGGCCGCTCTCGTTGACGTATGATTCAATGGTCCCCGCAATGCCCAGACTCACAGCCACCGAGGTGAAGATGGCGGCCGTGACGAGACTCGTAGCAATGCCCTGGTGTTCCTTCGGTACTGCGTTGGAGACCAAAACGGCGGCGACGGGCGTAGAGACGTTCATCCCTATCGGGATCAGGACAATGGACAGGAAGGTCTGGATCCAGAAGATTTGGTCCACGGGGGCAAAGGCCATGAGGGCGCTGCCAGCTAGGAATGCCGCCATGGCGATGAGCATGACCCGGTAGGGCGTCACCCTTCGCAGCAGGAAGGCGACCATGACGCTGGCCAGGAGCCCGACGACGGGCAGTGCCGCAAATGAAGCGGACGCGAGAAGAGGCGACCACTTCCGCAGGACGATGAGGAACTGGAAGGTATAAAATACCCACGCCGAAAAACACGCCCACCCAACCGTCGTGCAAGCCAGGATGAAGAGAGTGGTAATGTTCAGCGCCGCCGTCGGCAGGAGCGCATACTTGGTTCGGCTCTCGACATACAAGAAGCCGGCCATGAGGAGCATCCCGATAATGAGCAGGAAGTAGATATACGGCGTGTTCCACCCCGCCACCGGCGCCTGATTCCACGCAAACGCAATGAGCGCCAAGCCGGAAACGGCCAGAATCATGCCTGGGACGTCCAGCAGCTCCACGTACCGCACGCCCATCGTCTTGGGGGTCGTGTGGTCGGCCGGGAGGACAATCATGCTCTGGCACGCCAGGGTGACGCACACGGCACCGAGCACGAAATACGCCCATTCCCACGACATGAGCTTGGCAAACAAACTCGCCATCACCGCCCCGACGACAAAGCCAGCCGGGGCAGATGCGCCGAACAGACACATGACGAGGTTCCGCCTCGGCCCCAGAATGTAGGCCCTGGCCAGGAGAGCCTGTCCGTTGGGAACCACCAAGGCTGGTCCAATCCCCTGGACGGCGCGGCAGACGCAAAAGTAGACCATGCCGTTGGCGCCGCCTCTTTCGACGTACGGACCCAAGCCCGCGAGGACGCTCCAGATAGAAAACCAAAAGAAACCAATGACGAAAATCCTCTTCTGCCCGAAAAGACTACCGAGGCGGATTGCGGGGAGGGCAAAGGCGCCGGCAGAGAGTGCAAAGGCGGCCGAGTACCAGGCCCAGTGCGTCGATTGCTGGTTGTTGGCAAATTCGGTGCTGATCTTTTGCGCGGGGGCGAGGGCCTGGGCGAAGGATGCAAACATGAGGAGTTGGGCGAGGCAGATTACCATGACGAAGCAGATCTCGTGAAAGAGCGAAAAGGGAGGGCGGCCGTCCGAGAAGCGGGAGGTTCGCTTCTCCTCGTTCCCCTCGGTTCCTCGGTTTCCTCGGGGGCCGAATCCGGCTTCCCACATGCCCAGGTCTTGCGTGACCGGGCGAGAGTCTCGAGACCCAACGTTTGCTATGGAGCTAGGGCGGTAGGGCATATATCTCGGAATCGCATCTAGCATTTCGGGGGGCTTGTTTGATCGCGACGAGCCGGGCATTGAAATGGGTTGGCTGAAAGCCATGACGGTTGGGGTCGAGTCGGACGATGCTGGCCATGCGGTGCCTGTAGTGTGCAGTAGTGGAGGGGGCAAGGGGGCATCGTCAGGCGGCGTAGGCGTGACCGTGTTTATCGTAGCCGTCGACGGCTCCGGGACCGGATATGCCTCCTGCGCGGGAGGAACCGGACTGGCCTGTACGGTTGGCCACTGTCCATGCGGCCATGGCGGTAGGGGAGGGGACCCTTCGCTCGCGGACCGCGAGTGTTCGGCGGTTTGGAAAGCTTCCGTCAGGTGCCCATTGCCGTTGCCGTTGCCGTTGTCGTAGCCGTTGTCGTTTTTCCCATACTGCATGCTTCCTGCTGGCCCGGCCGACACATGACCTGCTGTTGCCGGTCTTGCGGGCAGGTGGTGATGGCCGTTGGAGTCGTTGGAGTCGGATGATGGGTTGCTCGGGTTATAGCTCGTCGACGGCCTTCGTATGCTTTCCTCCTGCTCACGAAACTGCAATCGGGCCTCCTCTGTTGCGGCTATAAGAGTGCGGGCGGCTCTTTGCATGGCCTGGTCGGCCGACGTTGTTGAGCGCTGCGAGCGTTGTGATACCCTCTTGTCGCTTCTCCGCCCATCTTGTCCTTCCCTTTCCTTTTCCTCCATTTCAAAGTAATGTAATCGGCTCCTGTTCTGGGTATGGGCTACCGGCTCATTTCCCAGACCATTCCCCACAAGTTGAATGACTTTCCGAGCTTCATGGGGCGCTCAAGTATAAGTGGGTGGTGCGTCCAGAGGTGAGGGTGGTATGTCCAGAAGTCGGTGTAAGGCGGACGCTCAAGACGGCCGCAATCGTAAGCGAGTCACGAAGGGCAATGTGCGTGAGTGCAAAATACCATTCCAAGCGTCCAACTCGAGGTGGAATCCGGTATTCGAGCAAACACAATCCCTTACGGAACGTAGCAAGTGGCAAGCATGCCCGGGGAACGTGACAGCTCGCTGGTGTACGAAGACTTAAGAGGTTCGGTGGGCAGGAAAGCTGCTCCGCCTCACGCGGTGGTTATTGGGGATGGTGACGTATAAGAAGCTTTGGAAGTCGGAAGGAATCCAAAAGAGCAAGGGTAGCCACTCAGAGCTGCATCTCCGTAAGAGGCTGCCCGGTCGTAAGGTATGATGGGCAGCTAGCCTGTGGCCCCATGCAAGATATACAAGCACGGAGAATTAACGGGGCGGGCTCTTGCTGTCGTTCAAGAACCATTCTCTTCCCGTCCTTGGTCCCGCGTGGGACGTAATAAACTTGCAGGGGGCACCAGGTATTTAAGAATCTTAAGCACGGAACTGGGGAGAATCCAGCCTCCAATTTAGGGCACATGGTGTCAAAGAAACGGAGCAGGAAGCCGGCCCACCAGCTGGGATGGTGGATGTCAGCCACGCTGCACTTGCACGCATGTCGGCCTGGGAATTGACGGCGGATCATGACCGACGGCTGAAGGATGGAATTGATGGCAGTGTAGGAGGTTGGTGTGCCGCCGCTTGTGCGGAAGGAATGGAACTGTCGTCGCGCACGGTTAGTGGGGCCCTTTTGCCCACCGCACCAGTCAGTGGAGCAGGAAAGGCTGATTGATGGCTGCGACGCATCTTTCGTTTGCTCTTGTGGGAATAAACGCTCTGCGTAAACCGAGCCTGCAGACTAGCAGCCCAATCCAACATTGATGGTGACAGCACAGGGCATCCATGCAGCAGCAGGTCGCCCAAGAGAGCTGTCAGTTTCAAACCCTTTTCAAGCCCCGAATGTGCGAGGTGGCCGAGGCATCGTGCCAGTTAAGGTTACCCTTTGCGATCTTCCCCACATCCTTCTGGATGCCCAACCGCATAGTCGCTCAAAGCAGTCTGGCAGATTGTGCAGGCGGAATGCCAAGTTTTGATAAGCGTCATTAACACCTCTAGGCTGAGAAGCCAGTATCAACTTCCTTTCTATTCGAGCGGGAGCAGATCACGTATGAACGGTGCCCTCTCGCGGAAAGAGAAGAAAAAAAAAATTGGCGGCTTACCAATTTCGTCGGCGTCTCAATCTGTGGGTGGGTTTACTGCACTTCCCTGGTAAACGTCGATCACCATTGAGCCAAATTCATCCAGTTGGTCCAGCCCATCGAGCTTCCAGATCGACCGAGCACAGCCACCTTTCATATGATAAGGAAGCCTACGCACAAAAGCGAGATGCTTCGCGGAAATGGGAAGGATGGGTGATTGCAAAGAAAGATTGAAAGCTGGACTGAAACATCACGGTCCGGACCTACTCTTGGTTTGGGAAAGAGGGTGCCTGCTACAGTAGTGCTGCAACGGAACCATTCCTGCTCCCGTCGGCTCGACGAGCTGATGAAAGATGCATGCAAGTTGCGAGGACTAGATAAATGGTCAAACTCTCTGAAACATGGTCTCGCAGCACTCGGGAGACGGTGTACCTCGTACTCTCTGTTGTGTAATTGGGTTTGAGAGGCCCGCGAAGATAACGATAGTCCCCCGCCTGTTGTTGGCGAGGAGGAAACTTTGGCGACAGAAGCAAGTGAGAACCGAGGCTGAAATATGCCTGTATGTGACGCGGCTCGAGATGTCGCTGGCGTCATGGAGTTCGTCTGCAAAGCGCAGACGCACAACCGCGGACCGCGACCGCACCTGCCAACACCTCCCCCGACCTATGAGCCTGGTCGCTTACCCGCTCCGCCGCAGGACCGAGTTTCGGCCTCGCAGCCCAGCTTTAGCGTCGTTTGCCGATTGGCCGCGCCTTGGGGCATGCATGCTGGGTTGTCTTGCGACTCTGGTTGACATTCCCAATGAACCACATCCCCATCCCCCAGATTTTCGTTGCATCCAAAGCATGGACGACGAGATTATGCCCGGATCTACAACCGGAATGAATTAATCGCTAACGTTTTTAAAGCTTTTTTGAGGAAGATTGTCGAAATTAACTTGAGATGAAGAAATCAAGCAGAAAGAACAATTGCACTCGCGTGTGCGTTGAGTGGCTGCTCTGATGACCGAAGTCCAAGGCTTCATTGCCGCCCCTCCTAAAAACGGTCGCTGCAGGGTGCTTGGAACTTTGGATCTTAAGCTCGACCCCTGCCTCAGCTGGCGGACGGCGGACTTGACAAAGAGGTGGACAGACACGGACCTGGCAAGGCCCCACTGACGATGATGACGGAGAGGCTGCCGTTTTCTTTGGTGGAGGGCGTTCGTGACCGAGACTCGGCGGATTCAGCTCCGTGGGCTCTGACATGAGGAGGTGAGGCTGAGGTTTTGTTGTCTACTTGGTACGGATACGGGGACTGAAGCAAGAAGAATTGCTTTTTCTCAGACCTGGCTCTGTTGTTTCTTACCTTCTTCCATTTCATCGTCTGTGTGTTTGTTTCGAAACATTGGGCCAGTTATGACCAGGTCTACTCGACCGCTCGAGCATTAGAAATTAGTTTCCTTGCAGGCACTAACTCGAACAGGTCCTGTGAGCGCTCAGCTCTCTAAGACCTTCCATTTTGCACTTGGCGTGGAACAGAAATGAATTGCCCTGAAGTAAGGGGACGCCTGAACGCAAACCCGTACCATCGTCAGCACATCTGGGCCAGCCTCCTTCGTCTCGACCTAAATCTGTAAGTCGTGAATATAGACCAGACTTCCTGCTTTCGAACCCCATTTTCCGTTCCGGCCGAGAATAAACGATCTACGTAGTAGTTACTCTATTGGTGGTCCGCCCCAACCACCACGACGAACATGCCGCTATGAATATCCACCTCTTTATACTGACGGATGCTAAGCAATAAACTTTACAGATCCTAGCATCCTTTCGTCTCCCGACGGTACCAAATGCATGAGACCCACACCTGAGTTATGCCGAATAAGTCTCCAGGGTCCCAGGCCTTCTGCAGGTGGCTCTCAGACTTCTCCAGGCCGGCTATCGGGTTAAACCTCGCCAGCGTGCCTCTTCTTTACTGTGCCACTTTACCTCCGACTCGTGGCGTCACAGCTTCCCCTGCAGCCGTCGGACTTGGTGTGGAAAATACACTCTTTCTTTCTTTCTTTCTTTCTTTCTCTCTTTTTCTTTCTTTCTATTCCTGCTCTTTGTTTTCCGTTTCCACTTATCGTAATTGTCCATGGCATTAGCTCTGGCATGGAAACCACAACAAACACCATCGGTGCGATCAAGCTGAGGCGTCTGGTTGGACCCGATGCATCGACTCCAAAAAAGTATGAACGCTATCTACCTACCCATGTCACAGCAAAATCCGGTTCTGGAGCTCGGAGCCAAAAAGTCTGGGGTGGACGGCATTGATATGCACTGTTGACCAGCAGATGTGTAACCAACAACACGAGCCACGAGTGAAAGGGAAACAAGAAGGGTCAAAATTATGGGCCGCAAAACGGCGGCACATCAATTCTTGGCTTGAAGCTTCTAGAGTGCGCATCACCCGGTGTCGAACCCACGGATGTGTTCGCTCATCACCTGTCGCGTACCGTCTTTTTTTTTTTTTTCATTGTTCGTAACACGTTAGCTAGCCAGCTATGTTTCGTGGCGAGTCAGCCGGCTTTGCCCCATTGCCTCCCACGTCGTACCAAAACGGACAACCGATCCTCCAGGAAGGATTCAACTTTCTAAAAGCCGCCTTATCCTTCGAGCATCCTAAATTCTAATTCCAAAAAAAAATTCAAGAACGAAGGATGATCGCAGCACACGTCATGTCTCACAACTACTCCCCCAGCTGCTGCCTCCTGCGCTTGTCGTTCTTCAAAGCATTGGACGGGAACGGCAGGCCCCTCCTTCATCACAACTTACACCCGATCTCGGCTCCTCATTGGCTCCTCGCTACTATTCTAAGGAACATCACATGGTGGCAGCGATACGCAAAGCTGACTTGATCCGAACAATGACAGCTTGACACTCTTCTCTTTTGGCACAAACTTGGCACAAAGGTGCCTATTTGTACGGAATGGGAAATATCCTTCTTCATTTTCGTCCTGGCATCTCCCACTAGTACCTACCCTGCTGTTACCTCGACGAAGAGAGGCACAGGGTTGTACGGCACAGCTGTCCCCATTTGCGACACCGCCGAAATCAAAACGTAAATATTCCTTTTTACAAAGAGGAGCCGTATCCAGAAGGGCTAAGCCACCATCCCCAGATGCCGTTGCCCCAGTCGGCAATCCTCACCGAACCTTCCGGTCCGCGTAATCCCTTAAACTTGCGGCCAAGCAATCACGGATACCAGCTCGGACTCAAACCTGAAACGCAAAGAACCAAGAGAGCACCGCGAGGAAGAGGACTGCCTTGAAAATATGGCCACCTTGATAACAATGTAGAGGTTGATGACTGACTGAATGCTAAACTTTCCGTGCCTAGTCCCCTTCAATATATACAACTGGAAAATTGGCCCCAAAAGAGGCCAACTTCTCTCGGGCAAGCTCGATGCAGTTGACATTCTCATCTCCTTGCATCCGTGCCCATCATACCAACAGCTCAAGTTTGCGTCCCGTTCCTCGGTGTCTTCGGGTATTGCCCCGGTATGTGAAGGTTTGCAAGTGTTGGGACGCTGTCATTCCTGACAGTTCCTTTCGTAGGCCTCGGGTCACGGTCGTCCTCGAGTTGCACTATCCCGTCAAATAGATTCGACGGTTTGCGACCAGGCTCGGCCGCGATTCCACTGGGACTTGGAAAGTCGCCGTTGGCGCCTTCGACTTCAGGCCCCTGTTCGGGCATAGGCAGAAACTTCATCTCGTCGCCTTGCTTCGCCGGTGGGCCTCGGAGGCTGTCGTTCTCCACCATGGAGCCATTCCCGTGGTTTCCTTGCTCGGGGACGCTCTGGGGCCTGGACGAGGAGACGGACGAGCGGATATTCGTGACGCCAGTCCCGTAAACATGCGAAGCGCTGACGGGCCGAAGAGGCTCGCTCGTGTACTGATTTAGACCACTCTTCCTCGCCTCATCGGCGGTGATGGCAGCACGGGATGGTGTCTCATCCAGAGGCATCCTTGTCGGGCTGCCATACCCCAGGGGCTCGTTTCTTGTCGATGCGTAACCTCCGCCGTCCTGCAGACCTCCACTTGCCATGGCAGCCTCATAATCATGGCCGCCCAGCCTTCCCGAGCTTACGCTAGAGGGCGAAATGGGAGCCTGTAAGCCTCGCTGCGCATTGACTTGGAGATCGGATGGGAACCGCCCACCTGGTTGAGGACGGCGCGCCGCTACTTCTTGTTTGGCGGCGGCGCTGACGTCTACTTGCGAACTCGCCGAGAAGGGCTCGTCGTCGTCTTCGTCAACGACACCGCCGTCGCTGCTCATCGAGTGTCGTGACGACCGGCTAACGCTCCGGGAATGTCCCCGAACAAAGTCGTTCCGCTCTTTGAGCGTCTTCTCCGTAAGCGTCTTGATGTCTTCGTACCAAGCCATCATGGTGTCGTGGGTTTCGGCTCGGAACACCCAAGTGTGGCCACGGTGCATGCCTCCTGCCTGCCGTCCCTTGAGAATAAACTTCTGCGATGACCCTCCTTCGGCAGAGTGGGAGCCGAGCTTCTGTTCTGGAAGATAGAGCGACATGACGGGCGCCTGGGCCTTATCGGCCGACTTGAATTCATGGAGATGGGTCGGAGAAAGTACATACCTACATCTCGAACGTTAGCAATCAAGGATCCGGATCGCTCCAGGCACCAAGATCTTGCTTACCAGCCTGCCGTGTAGCTCTTCAGGTACTTGCTCTTGCGCTCAAGCAGCCCGGCCCGGATTTCCTGGCATGCTACATGATCCCGTCCAGGGTAGTGAATGTGCTCCGAAGACCGTATCGGAACCTCTGGGTCCACAAACTGGTCGTTCTTCTGCGTGAATTGCACCCATTCGCGGTCTTTGGGCATCGTGATGGGCCCGAGCCGGAGCTCCTCCACAGCCGCGTATGCAGTGTCTGCTTCGCGCTTGAGGATGTTTGCGTAGGCATTGTAAGCCTTTTGGATCTCCCCTACAACGATAGACTCGAGTTCGCGACCGGAGGTCTCGAGGTTTAAATATGCCTGGTGGAGTAAGCAAGCGCTCTTATGAGATGAGCAAAACCCACTTTCATCTTACCTGGTGGAGGTAGTTCTCCTCGTCAATCTGGCGCTCTACCTGCCTGTCTACGGCGAGGCGTAGCAGGTAAGGATCTTGCTTTCCCGTTGTCATGGCCGGATCCAAGTCCGTCTGGCCAAGCACGTCCTGGAGGGCCTTCACCGCCCGCCGTGTGTTCTCCATCTCCTTGTCCACCGAATTCTTGAAATCTCCCGAAAGGTTCTTTATTTCCTTGATCTTCTGTTGCAAGTCGCTCCGTAGGCCCGTCAGAGCCAAGATGACGTCGTCCTCGATCTCTCGTGCCCTGTTGGCGTCCTGCACCGCCGCCTTGTTGAAGCCTCGCAATATCTGCATGGCATCATCGATACCGCCAGACGCCAGGAATCCAGGGGGGTTATTGAAGTGCATCGACACGTTGGCCAGCTTCACCGTCGACTTCGATCGATGTTCGTAATGAGCTTGGATCTCGCGGAAGTACGCAACTAAATCTTTCAGGAGCTTTCGCCATGCTTGAAACCGATTCGCGAGTACATCGGTGGGATTCGCCGACGTCGGTACGGGGCAATGAAAAGCGCTGTGCGCCTCGTCGGGGTCCGACGTGGACTGCAGAGCAAGACTCATAACGCTCCCAGCCTTCATGCTCCGGCGGCTGCCGCTCCTCTTCAGGCTCGTCGACCTCCTCATCGACGGCTTCTTCTTCAGCGTATTCGACCTCGTCGGCAAAATATCATCGTTGCCGCCGTTGGACACGAAGGAATTGGATCGATGCATGCTGTTGTGCCGTGATGGTCCATCGATGATCGAGCTTCCTCGCTGCGTCGCCTCCCATTCCTCAGTAAACCTTCCGTTGGCTGCCTGGCTGGTGCCCTGCTGCAGGCGCGACGCGTCGGTGGGCTGGATATATGCGTTTTGTTGATGGGTTGGATGTGAATTGGTGATGGTGTTTGCGACGGTCTGGTCCTCGGCCGTAAATGGCGTCTGTGGCGTCTGCGGCATCTGGGGGAAATAGCCCGACGATCGAGACGGTGGAGCGTTCATAGCTGTGGTAGTGCCGCTGTGTGTTCCTCGATCTGGCATGACGTTGCCCACAGGGGGGGAGACGACCCGAAGCGGGGATTTAGCTGTGGCCACTACCGCCATAACCAGCCTAGTGCGGTGCGAGTTTCCTCCGTTGACGCAATGACGAAAGAACGGCAAAGCTAAAAGTGAGCGCGCATCCCCTCACCTCACCACTGTGCTTTCAATCTTGCGATGAATGGCAGACTCGTCAAAGGGTTCGGACTGACGGAGTCGACATGGAGAAGAAAGAGGCTGCGTTGCGAGCGTCCTATTTCGCTTTGTGGGGATCCTCAGGCGCGGTCGGCGTCGCCGGAACAGTGACAATAATAAGCTTGTTGTTCAGATCGGCAACTTCAAAACAAGTCGCGGCCGAGCTGATTGCGACCCGTCTGCTCGTACGAATCAGTCTTAGGTTTAGGTCGTGTGTGGTAGTAAACCTCGAGAGATTTAGTGTCTGTGTTTGCAATCACCAGTTGACCTGCTAAACCTCGCGGGCAAACTATGACGCTTCTCGTGGAAATCGTGGGAATTGATTTTGGTACAACTTAGCGAGCTGGTAGCCTGAGCATAAACCGACACTCACAGAGCGTCAACTTTGACGGAAAACCAGGACGATGAAAAGCTAGTCAAAATGCACAGGAATGAGAAGCCAGGGAGGAAAATGGTGAGGAAGAGGAGAGGTTCATTACCTCAAGTTTGATGTTCTTGGACTTGACGAAATCAGGCTTCATGGAGCACCAGCTGCGTGTTTGCAAACTGGTGGAGGGCGCCAGCGAGCAAGCACCAGGTCCAGGTACTAGAGGGGTAGCGGCCTACGGGCCGTTGACCCACTGTATTTAGAGGCGGTATCGTCAACCCCGACCCTGGATCTTCACACGTACGGGCGCCTGCTCCCTATCCATTCCCGTTAAAGTCAGGAAGATCGGCCAACCTCTGCCTCTCTTGCTCTAGCTCCTTCTCTAAACCGACGATGAAAGGCTTCCTCCACAGGTCACTAATCCATTGTTGAACAGTTTCATCGCTTGTGATCTCAATCTCCGTCCCTGACGCAATTTGCCCCAGGACAGCCAATGTACTTGTAGAGACCACTCGTAGACTGAGCACAGCAACACTGTAGTTCAAAAGCTTGTCATCCCCACTGGTTGAGCTCCTGGCCACGTTCGGCAATCGATGACGTAGTTGACCGCCCACATTCAAGCCCCTTGTCCAACCCTGCCCCGCCACCGACTGCAGCGCGGAATTGAACCTTCAAAGTTTACCTGAGCATGCAAACGCGCAGTGGGCGCTTCATCTTGCCGTGAAGTCGACAAGCCTGGACCTCTTTGTACCCTTGCTGGTATGGAATGCACCGCTTCACGAGTTGGATGCAGCTTTAATCGTAGAACCCCAATCTCGTCTTTGAATCCGTAGCTCTTGTTCCACTTGTCCTGCCCCCGCCCATTGGCGAGGTAAGAGTCCGTGCAACAGACTCGGCACGACGATGGAATCAGACTTTAGTTGTCACGAGTGCTTCCCGTGCCGGAGAGGAATCGGCTCATTGGGCTCGAGCAGTAAGCAAATTCGGCCTCTACATTCTTGGGGCCTTTGTCGGTCCTTAATTACTCCGCCCGGATTGGACATGCCAAGGATGATCGGGCAGGCCTCGGCGGGGTACACAGCACAGCACAGCACAGCACAGAAGATGTATGAAGCTT
>Ga0247774_1000464_pt1 | contig 20106 bp, 14 predicted proteins | sample UWRJL001104B6_FD_179933 | JGI IMG/M metagenome (GOLD analysis project Ga0247774, IMG submission 179933) | Plant litter microbial communities from Arlington Agricultural Research Station in Wisconsin, United States - UWRJ-L001-104B-6 | ecosystem: Environmental > Terrestrial > Plant litter >... | reverse complement strand
GTCCAGGTAGGATCTCCTGTGCATGTTACTCGATACTGGCAAGTACAACCTATCGAGAGGACTTTTATCTCCATCTGAATGCCCCTGGCTACGAACATTGTTTGGAATTTCTGGATTTCATCGTACTTGAAGGTACAGCTACTCTGAGAGCCCCGCGCGATTTTGGTTGTGAGGACTTGGGCAAGACCTCTCTCTACCCGTCCCGAGCGAGTGACGCCAGCAGAAGGGCATGACCCGCCCGATACATTCCCATTCACCGGCCCGAGTTTGCTTCCATTCTCCTGTCGACCTTGAAATCTATAGAATGAGATAAAGATACCTCTGTAGGTGTGTGCTATTTGGAGTCTTATCAGCATGTCAACTCGTCGCGTCTTGAAGCAGTAGTGTTGCATGTGGCATGTGACGTGCTCTGTCGATCGCGTCTTGGATTTCTCAGACTTCTCGGGCTTCAATGTTGCTACGGCATGCACGCAAGCATGCAGGCACCCAGACAAGCAGAAATGCAGAGTATGGGGAGAGAGCAGCGAGGCTACTTCGTAGGGTGAATCCAGCCAACATGGCAAATACAGTTTCTGGTTCCTGCTCTGATGAAAAACGGTCAACTCGACTAGCTAGGAAAGTGGCAAAAGTCTCCAAGAATCCGAGAAGCGGGGCTTCGGATAAGCGCCAGGTGGGCGGCCACTTGAAGTCTCGCCTCCTGCCCCACCGAAGATGCTCTCTTTCGCTTGCCGGAAGATTCAAAGCCTTCCGACCTCCGACACCTTCTCATTGACCTGGAGATAGTTAGCCTGCTGTCTGATAAACATGGGTGGGGGCAAGTTTGCAGACGCGATAACTTCGCTCTTGGATGCATACTCTAGATGCATTCATCTTCTCGGGAATCTGAATCCGAGCGGGCGCGAAAGCGACGAACTGAACCAGCTCCAATCCACTGTTCGTTCGGATAGGACCAAAGTGCGTCGAGCATTCGCATCAAGTTCTCGCACCGACGGAAGGTCATTCGAAAGAGGAGACAGTACGTCTTGATGCCTCCCGAAAAGTGACAGAAGGGCTGCCGAATTTTGACAAGCGCTTAGAAAGGTCACTCTCCTCTCTCAGGGGCATCGTGACTAGACTCTCTCAAGTCACGGATAGGATAGTTGGACGATTTGCGAAGTCTCGAAAAGCCGATCTTACTTACGAGTCTCTTGCATTGCTGTCCAACTCATCACGAGCCGATGCGCTACGTACCATGAGCAAACTCTCGTTCAGATTGAGTAGGCAGTCATTGCCCGTCGAAGAGATGGGCCATCGGACTCATCGTAGTCATCGCGGCCATCACGCTCATCGCCAGAACGCCAACGAGGAGAGCCACGGGATGCGTCATAAGCGGAAGGGTTCCACACATTCCAAAACGCCTTCCTCGAGCAAGCAAAGCGTTTGCTCTAGCTCTTCTAGCAACCGCCTTCACCGGTGCTCTGCGGGATGCGAAGGTGGCCTTCGTCGAAAGAGTGCCGCTTCGTTATCCCGCGCGACGGTATCGACTGGAAGCACAAACCTGGGGGAGGTGAGCCCGGAGAGACGAACCCGCACGCCATCATCGACGCCCAGAACTCGCTTGTCCAGAGCAACACTGGCAAGTACGGATACCTCTTGGTGCACATATGACGTGAAACCAACCTATCCCTTGCATCCATATGCGCCAGAGCATAAATCCAGGGGGTTTTTAGGCATATTCAGACGCTAATGGTTATTCTATCTATGATCAAAATATCCTGAGTCCTAAAAGGTGACATCACTCATGTGCTACACACTCCTGTTACCAGTGGTCTCGGCCAATGCGATAGGTCAAGACTGACCAGGTGAGGACAGCCGAGTCCAGTGCGCCTTGTCACGTTTGAAGCTGTGGCCGTAAATTGCTGTTCGAAGGCCGCACAGTGCCGAGAGGGGCCAACCCGCAAAGTGCCCCGCACCGCTTAGCCGCGCTTTTGCCCCACCGTCTGCCACACACTGGCTTTGACGTTTACATCAAATTTCAAGCAATCACACAGTTCCGGCGTTGTTTTTGGAGCACCGGCTGTACAGCTGCTCAAATCGAATGCGATGGCTTCATTAGCACGACTATTGCGAGCGGCTACTATTGAGGACCACGAGGAGATACTCAATGCTGCAAATATTGCCCTCAAAGACTCCCCCGATGACGCTTCCGTGCACCGCGCTCGGGTGGTTGCCCTTCTCAAGCTCGACCGGTTCGATGACGTTCTGCGAGTTCTAGACGGGACCAGTGAAAAGATGCGAGCAGCCTGTGTGGCCGAGAGGGGTTATGCTCTGTATAAAGGGGGAAAACTGGAAGAAGCAAGGGCATGTTTGCCGTCGCAACTAGCCGGCGCCGAAGAGTCGTTGGCCATGTCACACCTTGTGGCTCAGGTTGCCTACCGGAGCGAGAACTTCAAGTATGCTCACGAGATATACCAACATCTAGCATCCAGGGTCGGCCAGGGATCTTTAGAGGAACGGGACCTGATGATCAATACGACGGCCGCATTGGCCCAACTCACGTGGCAAAACCGTGGGGCTGCCGACATTGCCGTCCCGGGCAAGTTGGATACTTTCGAACTGGCATATAACGCCGCCTGCGCAGCCATCGCCTGCGGTCGACTGCCCAGAGCTTCCTCGCTCCTTGAGCGGGCAACTCGGCTCTGTGATAGCTCGGATTTGTCCGATAGCGAGAAACAGGCCGAAATGGTTTCTATCATGGCGCAACAAGCATACGTATACTCACTGCGAGGTATGAAGGCGGAAGCCTGGGCTATCTATGGCAGACTAAGCGGGGCCATGTAAGTTCCCCAGGCCGTCATTCAGCACTCCGTGCTTGCGGTGTTCGTGAGTGAGGGGACATTGGCTAACGTGCATTGGCTCATTTAGAGACGGCGACGATGAGGCCATGGCGCTCAGGAAGCTCAACTCTGCGGTGCTACTTGTCGATGAGACGAACCCGTTTCTGGCTTTGCGAAGGGTAGACGAGGCTTTGCCCAAGAACACGACTGCCATGTTCAGCTACCAAGAAGCCAAGATAAATCGACTCAAGGGGGTTCTCGAAATGAGAGGGCAAAAGCTTTCGGGTGTCGGGTCCAGAGCAGGCAGGTTGGGTGGGATAAGGATACCACAACTGTCCCTCGTCACGGTCGCGGCAGAAGTACGAATTGTCCCCAAAAGCGATCCACTCAGAACGTGCCAAAGGCTTTTGAAGAGTCGACCACTCGACCTAGGCTTAGTCCTTGCTGCCGTCCAACTCCACCTCTGGAAAAAGAACACCGGGTCGGCGATAGGCGTCCTCGAATTGTTTCTTCGTAACCTCGAGAGCAAAGACGGCCCGGAATATGGCCGTGTTCGCTTCCTGCCTGGACTGGTTGCCCTAGCCGTCAGCCTGTATCGTCTTCATGGGAGGAGGCAGTCGGCTAGAGTTGAGCTGGCCAGGGCCGCCGAACATCACGCAAGGGGAAAAGGATTCCTGTCTACAAGTCTTTTGCAAGAAGCCGGCCTGGAGCTTGTCACGTCTGTAGACAACGAAGACGCTGCTGTAGCAGTAGGCGCGTTCGGCCAGGTTCTCAAGCTGGTACCGGGCGACGCTTTGTCAATGGCGGGTAGCGTGGCAGCGACTAGCACAACAGGCGATACTGTTGATACAGGGTTTCTCGATCAACTTCCTGCGGCAGAGGAACTGGTTGCCCGCACCAGCATGGCATCACTCCTCAACGCTGGGGTGGTATCCGCTGCCTCGAATGTGGGCCAAGCCAAGCGCAAGGAGGCACCGAGTCAAACGGAGGCGTCGACAAAAAAGAGGAGAAAAAGAATACCTAAGGATGTCGAGGAGGGTAAGCGGCCGGATCCAGAGAGATGGCTGCCGCTCCGCGACCGGTCCTCTTACCGGCCCAAGGGGAAAAAGGGAAAGAAGAAGGCCAGCGATGCGACACAGGGTGGCATGGTCAAGGAGGAGACGCTTGAACTGGTTGGTGGAGCGGGCGCTGTCAAGGTGGAAAAAGCACCGAACGTGTCTTCCAAGAAGAAGAAGAAATCGAGGAAATAAAACGACGCGAATCATACCATGCATCATAGCTTACCTTGACACATGCCACGGCTACTGCATTACACGGGTTGGTCGCAGCTAGGCAGAAACACATGGAAAGAAAGACGAGCAAGAATCTGATGAATAGAATAGCATGTATTCGCCGTTCATAGAGGTATGTTAATGCTGATGCTAATACCGGTTACATGATGGCATGCCCGGCTGGAGGTTCATCCCCCGATTGACCATCTGCCTCGCGGTCTTGTCCTGCATGCCCTCCCTCCATCCCCGGCTCTCGGTAGAGCTTCGAAACTATTCTCCCTGCCCGGGTGAGTGGTCAGGCGAAGCCACAGCCCCCCTGTCGCGGGTGGGTGAGTCGATATCGTGTTCATCCGTTGCCCCATCGCCGTCATCGTCGTCATCGTCGTCGTCGTCGTCGTCGCTCGAGCTGTCATTGTCGATTGGGGGCAACGGAGTCCGCCGGCCGTCGGAAAAGCTGACGGCGACTTCGCTGTCCTCATCAGACGGTAGTGCTAGCCTAGGGCCGGCGGCCGACGTTGACCTCGAATACTTGCGGTGCAGTTCCCTGAAGCTCCGGGCCGTGGCCGTGCTGGCACTGGCTGCCGATTCCCTTCGGTCACGGCAGTCGCGTACATCGGGTATGTATTCGTCGCCAGCATCTCCCACGTTCAGTAGAGACTGGTCATCGTCGTCTACATTATCGGGCGATAGCGGTGGTTCGTCCCAACGACTCTGCTGCCGACGTATTTTGTCGTCTTGAGAAATGCCGTGTAGTTCACTACTAAAGTTTATGACCGACGCTTTCTTCCCATGCACCACGAAGCTGCCAGCGCCTCTAGTCAGCTTCTGAGTGTGTTCTGACGTAGTGTCGTCAGCCGCAGCACCGGCCCCGCCATGACTGGCTAGCTCCTTGCCCTTCTTGCTGCGGTGATGGGACAGGTGGCCGGCACCCTCCCTAAGCGTTCGCTGTAGACTTCGTCGCAGCTTGTTCCTCTCCAGCTTGTCTGGTGTCGGCCGATCGCCAACTTCGCCGCTGCTTTCAGGCGCTATAGCTGCCGCTGCCGCTGCCGGCGCCGCCGACGATGCTGCCTGCCCACTATCGGTCGATTTTTGCACCAGAAGCCCCGCCTGCTCCAGGAGATGGCGCTCATCCGAGTCGATTTCATGCTGCTGGCGCCTGCCAGGGGAGAGGGAGCCGGCGGGAGGCGGGCTGGTGGAGACGAGGCTGCTCGAGACGGACGGTTTCCGGGTGCCCGCGCCGGCAGCGGCTCCTGTACTGGATGACCGCTGCCGTGCTTCTGCCTGGCCAGCCCCAGGCGGCGGCATTTGCACGGAATCGGTGGCCTCGATGTCCTCGTCCCTCAACAGAGGTCGTGGTGGCGGCGACTGCTGCTGCTGCTGCTGCTGCTGTTGCACCCGGGAGCGCAGCGAGGCGGCGGGATGCAGTCGAGGACTTCTCGGCTTGGCTTCCGGGCTGCTACGGTGTGCGGACCCGGCTGCGACGTGCTCCGCTGAACGGAAGGCCGTCTCGCTGCCAGCTGCCGTGGTTATCGATGAGGTAGGTGAGCCAAGGGCCACGCGCTCCTCGTCAAGATCCTGGGCCAAAATATCCCTGTGGCAGCGAAGCTTCCACATCTCCATCCGAGTCCACTTGAGCTGTGCCGACATGCGCGCAGCTGCCAGAAGCAGTGCATCACGCGTCTTGGCTTGTATCGGTGCCAGCATCTGGAGGTGGCGGGCGTTCCGCAGCTGCACCTCAAGCTGCTTCTCCGACCCCGACAGCTTCTCGTCGGCATCGGCGATCTTCTGTGCCATGATGTCCCGCCGCGCAGCGAGAATGTCTTCGGCCATCTTGTGGTCGATGCGGCCCCGTGCAATGCTCACCTCGCCCGTGGGGGTTTGGACTAGCTGCGTGGCGTCTGAGCTGTCTAGTCGCCGCATACCGCGACGACTCTGCCCTTCATAGTGGCCGCCGACGACGCCACGCATCCTCACGCCCGACGTGCGGAAGGCGGCCGCGTAGTTGAGTTTGGCCAGCCAGTCGTTCATTTCATCCTCGTCATCCGCCAGCAGCACCTCCTCGAAACCGCCATGCCGTACATAGACAAAGGCATGCTTGTGTTTCTTGTATGTCGAGTCAAGCAGCGCCACGGCGCCGTCGGTCGAGATCAAGGCGTCAGGCTTGAACTGATCAAGGGGGGGCTTAAAAATGACGGGGACGCCATCGTTGCCTTGCTTGACGTGGGACTCGTGCTGGTGCATCAAATTCTTGACCCAGGCCGTGTTCCGGAAGAAGTACAGCTGCGCGCCCGTGAGGATTGCACCCCATTCCTGCCAAGGTGACCTGGTCTTCTTCTTCTTCGCGTCCTTGCGCCACAGTAGGCCGACCTTTGTGATTTTGATGTCGACTATTCCTGGATGGGCATCCTCGGGGTTTGTAGCCGTTTTTTCCGACATGAATGCGTCTGGCCGCGATCGTGCCGACACAATCTGCAAGATACCCGTCTTGAAAAATGTGTTCTGCAACTCCTTAAGGTCCAGTGCCTTCGCACTTCCCAGGTAGCTGTAGTGGTCATCAAGATGCATGACATCCTTGAGGCTGGGGCGCAGGGAATCGAGCTTGCCGTCAATGATGAGCGTGTAGGGATCCAGAGGTTCCTTGGACGATTTCCGGGGCCCATCTGACGGACCGCCAGGAAACATGGTCTTCCTCCTTGTCTTATGCGCCACGATTCGCTCGCCGTTGATGTCCAGATCATCCTCGACGTGGATGAAAGGCGTGTACGTTATGTTGTCGTAGAAGCACTCGAGAATCTCGTCAAAGATGCCCTCGCCACCGGCGTTCTTGAGATAATCGAGCTTGCCCATTTTGTACTTGTTGTTCTTGTTGAACACGTCTGTGTGGAGAATGAGCAACGAAAAGGCGATGAAGTAAGCCTGGTCAGGCGTGGCGTAGATGCCAGGGTTGCATTCATGATAGCGGTTGGCGAATGCTTGGAGACACCTATCGATCTGCTGGGTCTCCCGCGGAAGTTCGGCCTCCATCAGCAGCTTTCGAAGAGCTATATCCATGGGGTCGCCGAAGAAGCGAAAGCTTCGCATGTAGCTTCGCAGCACCGCCGCAGAAAACGAGTCGGCCCCGCGCGACAATGCACTTGCAATAACGCCACGACTCACCACCTCTTCGAGGCGGCCGAGGTACTTGGCTGGAGTGTCGTCGTCTCGCCGCTCTGGCAACACCACTTCCCGGGAAAGCTGCATGGAGTTGTTCTGAGACGTGCCCGAGCCAGGCGTGGCTGGCGTCATGGTGCCTTGGCGGCCGAGGCCGATTTCTGAATTTTGGCGGAGCCGGCTGAGCCCGAAGAGATCGCCAAAGCTCTTTCGACCAGTCGATGACGATGTGCGGGTTGTTGGTGGTACAAGGTGTTCATCAGTCGAGTCTCTGCCGACCGAGCTCATCGTTGATGACCTGCCCCTGAGATGGCGTGGCAGTCTTGTGGGAGACGATTGACCCGAATGCGTCGAGACGGGGCGAAATAGAGCACTCGCCGGGGAAGCGGCGTGCTTGACCGCCGTGGCGGGTGATGCCGTCGATGTAGCCGTCGCCATCCTGCCGCTCCGAGAAGACGATGGCCGCGGCGTACCCGGCCCGGACAGTGAGGCACGGGGAAGAAACGTGGCTGCGAGCGACGAGCTGGATTCCGAGTCCCGTGATATCCCCACCGCGGTCTGCCCTTTTTGGCGAAGATGCGATATCGGGAACAGCGGCTCCGGCACCTTTGTCTTTCTCCGCGGCAGGCGGAAAAAAGTTGTCGTAGTAGTGGTACGGACGGTTTGCGTGGTGGTGGTGGTGCTAGCGTAGAGTCGCTGATGGCTGGAGCTGGCATCAGACCTCGACGACTCGGATACGCGGTTGGCGGGAAGCGCAAGTACTGTTCCCTCATCCTCGCCGTACGCTGGCGGGTGCATGGCCGGAGGTGCAGATTCCACCTCGGTAAGGTCTAAAGGCGGCCTCTGACTCCCTCGGGTTTGTCTTTCTCTCATGGATCCGCCGCCCGTCTCGGTGGATTCCCCGGACCGACGAAGCCGTCCAGCTAGGCGGATGCGAGAAGGCTTCTTATGGACGGTATCGAATTCCATGGTAGGGGCTGTTGTGATTATTTCGGGCGCTTCGTCTCACTCGTCAGTCACGTCCTACCACAATCACCAGGACCATCACGACAGGAGATGACGGGAGTGGGAACTGGGAGCGGAGGGGCGAAACTCACGTGGGGCCGGCAGGGGCGGCGGCTTTTCCGCCTGCTTTCTCGCTTTAAGGGAGAGTTGGGGGTCTGAGGCGTTTCGAAAGCGCAGCGCAGAGAAGCGGCGGTGCCTGTGCGTCTCTTCTTGTACGGGGGGAGAATCCGGTCGCGCGGGAAACGGACTATCATCGTCGCGGTCCGACATTTCCTCGTGAGAATGGGGACTGTCTTGGATGACTGCATCCCCAACATCGTCGCCGCCGTCATTGGCGCTCACGGCATCCGAATTCGACATAGTTTCCGTATCAATGGCCGACAGCAGCACAGGCGGCAGCTGGCGCGGTTTAGACGACGATAGTCCGAACGTGTGCCTGCGAATGTCGGTCTCGCTGGCCATATTGCCGCGACGGCGGAGGAAGGGCATTGCGACCACGGCTCATGATCCGATAATCCGGATAGACGACTCGAGAAATAGAAAGCGACGACAATGGCTTAGAAGTCGAAAGTAACGGCGCGAGTTTGCTAAGAAAGCAAGTGAGCACGTCGCAGGGCAATCCAATTCGGACCCAATCGCCGCCACGCGAAGGCGACGGGTGGCTTGAGACGAAGACGCGGCCTTACGAAGTTCTCCTTGGGATGCTCCTTGGAATGAGGCAATCCATGTGAAGGCCGGCACGCGGATACAGTACCAGCTTGCTGTTATCGATTGATGGAATCGAGCCAAGGGATCATGTTGGCAAGGTTATTAGAGATGCAAGGCGGGAAGGTGCGAGGTGCTCGTAGAGTACATTGACAAACTCCTCAGGCAAATAATCGGTAAAGGGGCTGCGGGGCCGGAGCAGCTTGGCAGCCAAACAGGGAAGCAAAGATATTGCTAAGGCTTCTTTGGTGAATAGGCTGCACGGTAAATGTCTGGAATAATTCGCCTAACTTGGAGCTGGAAGGTGGGGAATGTGGGGTAGGCTAGCGGTTGAGCCAATGCCAAATTTCTGCTTGGATTCTGGAAGGACGCCATGACGAAAATCGCACTGACAAGGAAATCGCAATGCCGCATGAACGCCGTAGTGTTCGTAGCACCGGCTCGACATTCCTCAAAACCCGGCAGAGGCGACAGATTTGCCGGCATTGACAACTCACCGCAATATTCTTGTTGCCACTTCCATCATCCCGTCTACGTTTTGTCGATTACGAGACCAACGCCCTGACGAGGCAGGGAGGACGGTGAGATCACACGATGAAGCTTGGACAGCTTCTGCGCTTGGCAAGCTTGAATCTCGTCGCGATTGTGAAGGCAAGGCGCCAAGGGAGGTTCGAAGATGTTGCCTACTCAATCTCAGAGTCAGAGCCGCAGCGGTGGGAACGATACCAGCAGATGATTGTCGTCCGCTTCAACTTTACCACAGCAAGTGAAGCAGCTGCCGTTGAGAATGTCATAAGGAGATTCCCCAAGGATGTGTGGGCACATGGCAAAGGGTTTGTCGATATTGGAATGGATGAGAAAGATCTTGCTCCGGTCCTTAGCGTCCTTCCCTCATCGTTGGGTTCGGCTCACACGACTCTGATAAACGACGTCGCGTCGCTCGTCCAGAGCACTTTTCCAGCGGCCTATCGAAGTCGCCATGCCGCTACCGCTCCCATGATCCAGGAGGTGCTGCTGGACAGTGAATCGAGATGGACTCGAGCATGGCTTACAGAAGATGATGCAATCTTTTTTAAGGACTATCAACCACTCTCTGTCAGACGCCCCATGCACCACCCATTCGCAGTGCCGCTAATGGCGCATCCTGTTCTTGGTCCCTTGACTGAAGAAGCTAGTGATGGATCGTCGCTAACATGTGGGTGGAATAGGTAATAATACGGTGGATGCGGTTCATAGAAGGACTCTTCCCCTCTCTTGTTAGCGTGACAAGCATCGGCACATCATACGAAGACCGCGACATTCCAGCTCTGAAGGTCAGCGTCAAGAAGGCATCGCCCGAATCACCACGCAAGACATTGGTCGTGACGGGTGGACTTCACGCCAGGGAGTGGATCTCCACCACAACGGCGAATTATGTGGCCTGGTCCTACATTACTCAGTACGGCAAGGACCCCATCGTGACAAAGTTTCTCGACGAGTTTGACGTCGTCTTTATACCCGTCGTCAACCCTGATGGCGTCGAATACACGTGGCAGGTTGACCGGCTCTGGCGCAAGTCCAGACAAGACACAAGCCTTCGCTTCTGTCGAGGCATGGACCTGGACCGCGCCTTTGGGTATGAATGGGATGGAAGAGGAGCCGCCGGCGACCCCTGCTCGGAGTCGTACGGTGGGAGCGAGCCTTTCCAGGCCGTCGAGGCCCAGCAACTGGCCCAGTGGGCGAAGGCCGAAAGCGAAAATGGCGTCGTGTTTGAAGGACTCGTCGATTTGCATTCCTATTCGCAGCAGGTTCTCTTCCCCTATTCTTATTCCTGCTCTGTGGACCCGCCCAATCTCGAGAACCTGGAAGAGCTGGGTGTTGGTCTAGCCAAAGCCATTCGGCTCTCAAGTGGCGAGATATACTCGGTTACGTCAGCCTGCGAAGGCATAACGACTCACGACAAAAGTGGTAGGCAAGTAAAGCTATCGCCACAAGTTGAGTCAAGTGGTGGCTCGGCCATTGACTGGTTCTACCATGAGCTACATGCACGCTATAGCTACCAAATCAAGCTGCGAGACACAGGCAGCTATGGTTTCCTTCTCCCAGCCGAGCACATCATCCCCACCGGCAAGGAAATATTCAGCGCGTTCAAGTATTTTGGTGACTATCTGCTCGGGAACAACGGGATCGAGACGGCCGACGTTTCAACACTGGCTGCAGATGAGCTAAGATAGGTTATTGGGATGCCAGTTCGCAAGCAAGCCCTGGCGCATCGTATATAATTTCTGGATCGGGAGTTTGAGCGAAAGGGAGCCTATGGACATTGTACAATCACTGTTACAAATTGGGACGGTACTAGTAGACACGGCAGTTCATGGCAGTCTGCCACTTGAAGGATAAACACTGTTCATGAATCGTGATATTAGAGTTCCTTGTCCCATGCATTTTGTACCGCCACGCTGTCCGTTAAACAAACCATGAACTCGGTGGCCTTGGCCCTGATGCTGCACCGCGAGATGGACAGCAGGGCCGGAAACTTCGCCGAAACGTTCAGCCGGCGAGACCGGGCGTCTTACTATACATCCTCGAACTCGACGTCTTCGTCGCTCTCGTCCTCATCGTCGTTGCCACCGACTGCGGCCGGCGGCGATTCCACCTTGACCTTTTTAGCCGGTCGGCCATCGGGATCCGCCATGCCAAAGGTCGGCTGGGGCACTGTATTGGAGGCGGGGGTGGCCCGAGCCGAGTTGTTCTCGGTCGCCAGTACGTCCTCAAAGTCTTCATCATCTTCCTCATCTGATCCGTACTCTTCTTCTTCGTCTTCGAGATCCTTCTGGGCTTGCTCTGCCTGGAGCGTGGCGAGGATATCGTCCATGGCTTGGTGATCCCTGTCGGTTAACGAAGCTTGCAGAGACGGATCCTTGACATCGGCAGTTTCCTGCTTCGGGAACAGTGACGGGCCATTGTTCCCGGCAAACGACTCGCCCGTGACGGTACTGTTAGACATCCACGACGGGAGGGCATTTTGCTGCGCTATCTTCTCCTTTCTGGACTGCTCCGCTGCTCTTTCAGCCTCGGTCGGGCCATCGGATGTTGAAATGTTGACAGCCATCGACTTAGGTCCAACATTGGTCAACCCTTTGACTGCCGTAGGCCGGTTCGCGTTCATGTCCACGGGCACCGACTTGACTCCCGGGTTGGCTGCGTCCCTTATAACGGGACGGGCATGGGACAGAGCCACCTCGAAATTGTTGGCCGGGATGGGGGTCTGGTCTATTTGCTGCAAAAGGGCGGTCATAAACTGAAACTGATTATTCAGTCTGGTTGCCTTTTCGTGCCCAGCCGTGTTACGCTCGAGATCATGGACCAATGGGTGGTCGCAGGTATGGCAAAGGAAACCTTGAGGCGAAAAGCGGTCGAGAACTTCCATCTGAGTCCATTCTGCCTTGCAGTTGGGACAAAAGTATTCCTTCTTCTCGGAGACGGGCACTGAGTTTCCTTGTATTTCCTTCGTTATTGTGTACACGCGCCATTTGATGCCATCGATGGCCTGTCGGTAGTCGATGAAATAGTATATTCGGCTGACTGGCCGCGTTTGGCCGTCCTTGAGTTCTGGCCGGTTGAACTGGCACAGAAAACGCGCCTCCTTCAGTCTCGCCACGAGCTTATGCAGATCTTTGGTGTTCAGTCTGACGATGTAGGCCAGATCATCATCTCGTAGGCTGAAGAGACAAATTGAGTTAGCTACTGTCCAGCTGCTGCCAAAAGAGCCAGCACGAAGCTCGAGACGAACCAAGAATGATAAATAACGGCATCGACAATAACAATTTCCCGGGTATCGTAAAATGCTCGCACCACCATCTTCACCAACTTTTTGGCGAGGTCCATCTTGGCCGTGTCTAATGGTTGGACGGTCGCGGAGCTTGGAATACGGCAAAGGCACAACAGAATTTGGCGTCAGTCCCTGTGGACGAGGCACAAAGTGGCCGAACGCAATTCGTTCGATGCACACTTGGTCCTGTGTACGATCTGCAACCTACTCTGCCGCGGTAGTATTAATCTGCGCTTCTGGAGCATGCCAGTTGGACCTGTCAACGAAGCAGGTGGGGTATTGCTCGGGCGGAGGCGACGGGTGTGGACGTAGCCAAAATGTCGAGTGCAAGGAACCCACATCGTTTCGGCAGAGCTGCGGAGAAAAGAGCTCATCAACAACCGCGTCACATCCCACGAAGATCTCGTCGAGCCCGAACCAGCGCTCCATGACCTTTGGTTCTACCTTTCCTCTACTTTCCTCTAGTTTGAGCTTGCCAATTGGCGTCTCAATTCTGCAATGGCGTCTGGTTTCGGCCTCAATGGCGGTGAGTAGCTTGGACCAGCCGTGCCGGAGCTCAGCTAACCATCGTGTACCGACTTAGGCCCCGGCCGGTGCTTTCCCTTCTGGCAAGAAGTTTTGGCCTGCTATGTCGTAAATTCGTCTGCCGAGAATAACGAAGGGGCTAAGAAGTGCGGTGCAGCGCTGGAGGACTACTACGAATGTCTTCATCACAAGAAAGAGGTACGGCACATGGTCCCGTTGCTCCCTTCATGTCAACCCTACAGGTGGCGCCAGCAGTGGGTTGCTGACCATGTTTGCAGGCTGCGAGGGTTAGGGCACTCCAAACCGCCTACCGAAAGGCGGAAACTTCAACCTCTCGGGACACTGCTCCGACAGTAGGACAGATACGGAGTCTTGGGCTCTTAGGGAAGGAGGAGGAATCAAAGAAATTGCTCGACAGCTAAAGAATGAGGCTCGGCTGGATGCGCATATACGTGGTTGGCAGTCGGCCAAGCCTTTCGAGAGTGTTTGGAAGGGCAGCCATTACTTGAATGCCTCATATCTCACTATTGCAATTTCAACTGTGACTCTCTGGAGTCTGGTGGCGGCAGTGCTGTCTACCACTTTCCAACGGCCAGTGATGTATATTATGGATTTCTTGGTATTGGATCTTTGGTGAAGCTATTCATATTCGGAGATGCTACCTTGCCAGCAAAGTACGACGGCAGGAGGCCGAAGGCAGGGAAGCAGCGCCTGAGGTGACTGGTGTATGGTCGACAAATTGGACGGTGCATAACGCTTGCCGTTGGGAATGCGTAACTCGACGTTGAAGTGGGGAAATGCTCCAAGTTTACCAGCGACTCACCAAGACAGAAGCCGGAGACCACCCTCGAAAGTCAGAGTCCAGTTGTCCACTCCTTCGATGCCTTCAAATCCACTCTCGTATTTCGCGCTCGATTATGCGCTGTAGTGACGAAAGATGCCTTGCTTTCGAGGCATTGCCATTTTCATTGGCAGCGAGTCCGGGACAAAGAGGCTGCCGGAGTTTCCCCATCCAGACTCTTCGTCTGTCAATCTGCCTACCTCCGCTGAATCCGAGCCGCCATTCAAGCCAGTCTCGTCTCTACCGTCCTTTGCTACGGACCCCGACCTGACCAGAAAACCCAAACTGATTCCCAGGGTCAACCCTCGAATCTCGGTATATGTTCCGTCTGTTCCAGGTAAGCGTATTCAACTTTTGCACCGCGGTAGTGTCCTTGGGCTCTTCGGGATGCTCCCGTCGCTAACGGACCGCCTATCATAGGAGCAAAGTTTTGGATCCAATACTCCATTGCCCAAATGCTAAAGCCACCCTGCCAGCTCTACTTTAAGTTGTATCTAAACGGGCGAAATATCACGAGCTGGGGTATCAACCCGGCTACAACAGCCTCAGGCACGGTAGCCAAGGCCCTGTTCGAGCCGGACCATCGGTGGCAATGCAAGGATGACAGAGGAAGGATCTTCAAGCCTGACGGCATTGAAGCTCGCTTCTTCCAATTCCTCCCAAGTGCCGATGGACCAGGGTCGTCCGCTGAAGAAGGGGGCGTCATCGAGGTGCAGGTTTTCAGAGCCAAGGGGAAGAAGAGGCGAGCGCCTAGGCTTGGCGAGTGTATTGGCCAGGAAAGGTTTGGGATATCGTGAGTGTCCGCCCACTTCCTCATTCCGGTTGGAACCTGGGCGAGCGCACTAACATGAGGCATTTAGAACCCCATCAGGTGGACTGATGGACGATCCTGCGGACGCGGCTTACTTTGACTGGCTATTGACGGATCCAAAAGACGCCCCATACGCTTCCTTTCGCTTCCATTATCGGCCGTTGTCTAAGCTCAGACGTCTTAGCCTCATACCGCCAACCAGGGACCAGACCCCAATTAAATTCCTCATCCACCCAGTCTCTACCACCACCCGCAGCAATGCGGACGAAGTAGAGGTTCCGCTGAGCCGCCCTTACCTCGAGGAAGTAGACGTGGGCAATAGAAAAGGGGCGCTCGAGAAGAAAGCTGAGAGTTCCTCGATTAGTACCCCACCGGAGATTTTCTTAGCCGGAGGGGGTAGCATAGTACCACTTGCACAGCCCAGCAAAATGACCCGCGATGGCCTCTTGAACTCCCATCTCAACCGCCCCCTGCCCCCCTTACCCACCCGGCGTCCTGTTTCGCCAGCTCCGCGGGAACCTCCAAGGGGCTCACCATCAGATGCGGTGCCGATATCTCCTTCGCTCCATCGAGCCGCGGGTAACGAGGGGCTGCTCGATAGCGAAGTCAGGTACGGAGTCGGGATGGAAGTGGCTGTTTACGCAGGCACTCCCGACCACCCGTTAAAGCCAGAACTAGTTGACATCCTTGCTATACATTCGCGGAATCCAACCTCGGACCATGAGAATTCGGCTTCGCCGCCTACGCCCAAACGCAACCTCAACTCCCCTATCGGCAACCCAACTACCCACAAACCCATGGCGGGTGAAGGTGTCGAGCGCCAAGTCGCCAAGTTCTTGCCTGCAATGCCTAATGCGAGCAAATATGAGGGGCACACGCCAAAGGTTGGATTTTTAGACATATCGGAAGGCGAGTGGATGAGCTCGTCGGGTGGCTCTGGTCCAAGGACGACACATGAAAGTCTTCATCGCGATCCGCACGCTCCCACGAAGCGGACGGATGATCAACTAGCCATCAGCGGGAGCTCACCCCGCAGGGGCCTATTGGGAAACGACTTGCGCCGTATCCCCCTGGCAGGACCGAGCGGCGACCTCATGAAGAAACTTCGTAGCGATAATCCATTCAGAGGAATATAGATACAAGTCATGGAAGGCATATGGAGACGGGGGTGACGAGTGCATGACATTTTTACCTAGGCGTAGCTGCAGTTGCTGTGATTCAGAATCAGATATAAGCCGCCGTAGCTACTGTAGGATACGGTAATAACCAATAGGCTGTAACTACCACCATTTTTCACAAAATATTCTTGTCGGCTCTATCCCCAGTGGCGGAGCTGGTAGCATTCTCAAGCACTCGTCAGTCATAGAAGGGGTTCCGCACAAGTAGATGACGGAGCTACACTTGTCGTCCGAAGATCCTAGCGCATCAACCAAGTCTGGCAAACCGATGCGCCGGGGCATGGCATCCACCTTCCTGTTCCCGACTCGAGCGGAGCTCCAATCGCTAGAAGCGGCGAGGGTACCGGTAAGGAAGAGCCGCATCCTACCCTCAACGTGCGGCCCGCGGAATATGTCCAACAGATGGTCAATAAAGAGGATATCACACAGGCCGCCCGGAGTATCCGGCATCTTGGTCGAATAAAGAAGCTGAAGGCGAAATCGACATGGACTCTCTGCCAAATGCGAAAGCATGCTCATCAAGGGATTGATTCCCACGCCGCCGGCGATGAAAAGCACCTGTCGGATGGAGGACATGTCTAGCTGCTCGGGAGGAAAGACGAAGCTGCCTCCCACTCGCAGGCGGATAGTAGACCCTACGATTGTGGTAGAGGGCTGCCAGAACCAAACCGCGGCCGGGTTATGCGGCGACGCCTGAATTGCGAGCTCAACAAACGGAGGCCCCTCGTCACCAGAACTCCCTCGAGATTGCGTGCACGCCTTGGAAGGCGGTGACGTGATGGTGAACCCGCCAGGTTTGGGGATGCCGGGAACGAAGGTGTCGACCCACTGACCTGGGAGGAACTAAAAGCCAGGTAAGGATGCTGGGAAACAAGAGTTCAACACGGTCAGTGGATTGCTACCTACCTTGAGAGACCCTCCTCCTTGTAGGTCAAGCCGAAAAAGCCGAATTTGATTATTGACCGGCACCACCGCACATAGACGGGCGCTGTAACAGTCCTAGGTCGCTTCTATGTTAGTTGCTTTGATGGCAAGGCAGTGCAGGACAAACTTGCTCGTTGCCGCGGCTCGGCCGCCGTTCTCTCAATGTGGGTCGTTGCCTTGGTCGTCTCGTCAACAGGCTCTGCCATGGTTTTCATGAGCAAGCATAGCACGAAGGCTAGGAAAGAGATGCAGGGCTCCGTAACATAGTAGTATTAAATAGAGCCGCCAAACGTGATGCGTCACATGTGAGACCCCCATAAACTGCGCGCGAATTACCAACATCGACATGTACAACTCCATAATACAAAAAACCCGACGCCTGACTATGGAAACGAAGTTAAGCTAGCATGCTATGACAATTCATTGGAGTAATTCATAGATAGGCAGGCGGCAGGTGCCTGGTTGATAGCCACTTCGTCTGAGTCGGTGCCTTGCCTCTACACAACTTCCAGCGGAAGCACTCAGAACTGAAACCTTGGTGCCGATAGTATGCTAAATAACCGGCTCCATCTCTTCCAGTATCTTACAAACTGTATGCGGCGTGGCGTGGGACTGGGCGCAAAAACTACGATTTGTGTTTAGGTTCATCTGGAAGACGGGAGTGAAGCCATTGAATAGGCCGGATGTCCACCTGCCGCTGGATCATGCTGTAGCCACCATGTGCACGAACTGGACCGCTCGATGAACAGGGCGGGATGGCCTTGGCGTCTTCGGTCACGGTTTCTTCCAAAACCCTAAAGGTCAGTTGAACGCAACAGGGGGACCCGTGTACCTGCCTTTGCATGAGCCGGGCAACTGGAATTGTCGCATGCACCTTGACATGCTGCCAGAATCAAAACTAAGTCGAGTCGTTGGGCAAATTGGCCATGGCTTGAAACGTCAGGCGCTATGGGCATGTTGACAAGGTTGGCATCGCAGTAGTGGCATATCGAAGCCATGGGACCAAGGCGAAAATCAGTCAAGTTGAAAAGCTGCGTCAGGTGTCGACATTATATCTGATTCTGATTGTCTTCTCTGCTGATTGAGACTGCGGGCGCCGCATCCATCTATGGCTGCGCTCGCATATCGTCTGCACTACGGGGGGTCCACCGGTGACGCCGGCTTCTGTTTGGTAAGGGACGTGCTTGTTGGTCTTTTGCGAAAGCTACCAAGAGTCCAGAGTCTCGAGTTTCTTGATGCGACCGACTATCACACGTCGTCTGCCTGCGTTTGATTTGCTCCATGCTGCCGTTCCTTGTCGCCTTCCGCCGCTGGTTGAGAAGAGAAGTAGGAAAGACGTAGCCGTCGAGATGCCCCTTTTTGATAACTTTTACCATCCTTTAGCGGTCGCACAAACTCCATGTCGGTTATCCGCCGTTCCGAGTGAAATTAAAAAATGAAAAGGGAAGGGGGAAAAGAAACAAGAAAATAACAAAAAGAAAAGCAACAGGGACAAGGTCCTGAACACCCCCATGCGCAACGCGAAGAGACCAGACCAGAAAAGATGCTGTCGTCGAAGCGCTATCCTGCGACCAAAGACAGTAGCAATGTACCTTGCCGGTTCGGCGGCGCTTGCTATGCCATAATTCGTCGCCGGGGCAACGGGACCTTATATGAGTCTGAGAATCAGCATGCAAGGTTGCAGACAACGGGGAGGTCTTGCTGGCATACCGTCAAGAAGTGAGCATTACCGGGATCGAGACTCCACCGAAGGGGCAAGGTTGCCGAAGCCTAGTATGGGTCCCTGCTAGCATCGGTGCGAGGAGCAGGATCACCGTAGCCAGGAGCAACAGCGCCAGCATCACGGGCTGGGCGAGGCTCGCGCTCACTGGGGCGGTCGTATCGATCTCGTTCGTACCCGCCACCAGGAGCACGCCGGTCCTCGCGTCCTTCATATCGGCCGGCTCGGTCCTCGCGGCCACCACCATATCGATCAACACGGCTGTAGCCTTCATCCCTTTCGCGGCGGTCAAAAGTGCGTTCGTCGCGGTAGCCAGCGCCGGCGCCACCAGCAGCACCACCAGCGCCACCACTAGCACCGCCAGCAGCGCGGTCGTAGCGTTCCTCGCGGTAGGCTCCTCGGTCGTAACCGCGGTCGTAGCCCCTGTCGTAGCCTCGCTCCTCATAACGACGATCGGGGCCGCCGCGATATCGGTAAGGATCCTCACGGCCGTAGCTACTTCCGGAGCCACCACCACCACGGCGGCGGTCTTCATACCGGTCGTTGAATCGGCCACGGGGGTCTATTGATCGGTCGTTAGTCACCCCAGCACTACCAGCGCAGAACTGTTGGGACTTACCTCGCTTGGGAGGACCAAAGTACTTTCCGGGAGTCGGGGTCCGGGGGCGCGCTCGTCGTGCCTTCTCAATGCTTAGGGTACGGCCCTCAATCTGCTCTCCTTGGAGGCCGTCCTTGGCCGCGTCGGCCTGATCCGAAGTCACCATCTTGACGAAGCCAAAGCCTCGGGACTCCTTCGTGTGGGGATCTCGCATAATCTGGCATTTCTCCACCTCGCCGTACTTCTCGAATAGACGAGTTACCTCGGATTCAGTCAACCTCGGGTGGATGCCCGTGACAAACAGGTTGGAGCCTGGGTTGACCGCGCCATCGCCGTCGTCCTTGGAGCCGCCGTCGTCCTTGGGAGGACTGTGGGAGCCACACGTTAGCAATCAGATCAATGTGATGTTGCACGGTAAGCTCGGGCAGGGCTGGGGAGTAATCAAACTTACGCGTCTGTGTTTGTGGCGGGAGATGCCGACCGACGACGGCCGCTGTCCGTGTCGTCACGCATCTGGCGAGGAGATGCGCTGCGTGGGTCGCGCTCGTAGCGAGGACCGTCGTCTGCATCAAGAGAAATAGTTAGATGAATGAGTCGCGAGTGGAAATGGCGACGATGCCCATGCTGTTTCGCGGAGGGCTGGGCTAGGCGACCATGCGTCGCGTCAGGAGCCTTGCCAGGCTCGTTGGGATAGACGTACCAGTGGCCTCGTAATCCATCGCCGTAGTGGCCATTTTGCTGCGTCCTACAA
>Ga0247774_1000463_pt1 | contig 20115 bp, 21 predicted proteins | sample UWRJL001104B6_FD_179933 | JGI IMG/M metagenome (GOLD analysis project Ga0247774, IMG submission 179933) | Plant litter microbial communities from Arlington Agricultural Research Station in Wisconsin, United States - UWRJ-L001-104B-6 | ecosystem: Environmental > Terrestrial > Plant litter >... | reverse complement strand
TAAAAAAAAAAAAAACATACACGATGGTTCCTTTTTTTTGTTGAACGGCAGCAGCCTTGGCCCGCTGGATTACCCACACCGCCCCGACTCCTCTCAGCATAGAGGCCCCTAGCACAGAAGCTCCCTACCCCTAGTCCAAATCAAGAATATCAATCCCGTGATCCCATTTTCATCCCAAGCCTTGTCCTATTGAGTCGTTGCACTCGTCCTATTAGCCCGGTTGCGATCGTGTTTGCCGCCGAGAAGCCGTCTTATTTCCGGCGGCCCTCCGCGTGCGAGACCGCTCCCTACCGGACATTCACCTTCTTACCGCCAGCTTTCAGACGTTCCTTGCAATCCTCACAATACCATTTCACTGCGCCACTTTGTTAGCCTGCCTCGTGACCTAGTAATATGAATGTCGGAATTCTGCGACTTGTTGCTTACCATTTTGCTTTGGAGGCACCTTTAGGCCAACGCAATCGAGATGGAACCACTCGCGCTCGCACCCGTCGGCATCACAAGCCACCATAGCGCCATAGCTCACGCTATTGCAGTGGCAATATGTCGGCTCGTCCGCATCAATATCGCCCTCCTCATCATCCCCCTGAAGGCTGCTGTTGGCATCGTCATCAGCCGTCTCCCTAAGTGATAAGGCCTGCGCTGCTGCGCTTGCCCCTTTCTTGTGACTTCGTTTTGCCGGTGCATCGGAGGCACGAGACATGCGAGACCGCGCCGCTTCCTGGAATGTTGCTAATGCCGGCGTCGATGGCTTGCTTGCTCTTCCGCTCTTGGTTGTCACCGTTGTCAATATCGTGGGTGGTGGTAAGACATCGGGTGCTGGCTCGCTCTTCTTCTCCACTTCTTCGGCCTTCGCCGTCTCCTTCTTGTTCGGCACGTTCAATTCCTTATCTGCTTCGGCCGGCTCAGGCTCGTTCTTAGAGTTGCTGGCCGCGCTGGTGCTGCTGTTCTCTACCTTGCTGAGGCCGCTTGGCTCTTTAGGGGGCTTCGGCTCGCCAGCTGACCGTGGCCAGCTTGCCGGAGGGGCAAGATCGGGCGTGCCAGGCTGGACGCCGTTCGGCTTGTTGGAGGCGGAAGAGGATGGCCGCGCTTTTCCGTTCTCGGCCGGCCCCTGACTCGAGCTTTGTCTTGCACGGGCGGCCGCCGGTCGTGGAGCTCCCGCCGGACCGGGAGAGTTTCTCGCCGGGACTTTGCTGTCGGGAAAGGCACCCAACACGGGAGACGACGTCGCGGACGAGGTTCCTACACCGTTACGGCTGCACGCTACTTTTAGAATGCCCATCCTGCAAAAACACGCCCGGGTTTCCACACGTACCTCTTCTTAGTTTGTGTTGGGCCACTCGGGAGGGCCTTTCGCTTCTTCTGCGCCTCGGGAGCAGGCGTTTCGCGAGGACTTGTTGTCTTGATCTTGGTGGTCGTGATGCTAAACACGGTGGCCATGGCTCGCTCGGGAGCCGCACCTCCGTTCGCCGGCTTTTCCACTTTTCGACGTTTGGCTGGCGGGTTTCCGTTGGCCGGGGATCCGGACGTGATGCCCAGGCCGACTGATCCCGACACCTCTGCCGTCTTGCGCACCTTGCTGCCGCTTTGCGACTTCTTCCCCTCCCCCTTGTGTTTATCGTGGTCGTCGAAATCCGACTCCTGATGTCCGTGTTGGTTCTTTGCATTTTTTTTGGCTTGGACAGCCTGCTTTCTTGACTCGCTACGGGCGGCTACTTCTTCAGCCAGCTGCTGCGCTGCTGCGGATATGTGTGGCAGGCCGTCGCGCCGGCTTCGCTCGTTGTGGGAGGGCTTCCCAGCTCGGTTCTCGGGGTAGGCCCAGTGTTTTATGCTTCCGTACTTGGCCTCGTCGCTGAATTCCTGCTCGAGATGTGGCCAGACGTCTTCAATCCGGGTGATTTGCCGCTGCAACGCCTCGTTCGCCGTGGAGATGACGTGGTTTTTTTCTTCGAGAGACATGAGCATCTCTTTTACATGCTGCGCTGTGGTGTGGAACAACTGCCGCCTGGGCATGTTCGACTCGGCGTAGACTGCCGCTTTGTACGACTCGTCCGTGACCGGCAAGGGCTGGACGTTGTGGTCGAGTGGGACTCCGTTGATAATATTCCGTGTGCCCGGCTGCTCTGTAGCGTCCGCCCCATCGGAGGCATTGGTGTCGGTCGGGTTTGGCTTGGGAAATGGTGCGTTGAAGCACGCCTCGACGAGCCGGTGGAGGGTGTCCTCGGGGACGCAGATCTTTGCGTCCACCTCCTTTAGCAGTGTAAAATGTCGAACGAGCTCCTTGGGCAGAGCCGTAATTGAGTCGGCGAAGTGCGTTATGGCAGGGAATATGTCGATGGGCTGGTCAGGAGCGGGACCGGCATTGGCGTCTCTTCCAGTACCCGATCGCGAGACGCCGGACGCCCTCGGCGGGTTTGTTCGCGTCTGCCGCATGGGTTGCGACCGACGACTTGCCGCCGCATCTGCAGCAGGAGGCATGGCCTGTATGTGATGTTAAAATCTCAGCACAGGGCTGGGCTGGTCGGTCGTGGGCAGGACGGCTCCTGGTCGTTCCTCGTAGACGGATCGTCCGTCCTCGTTCCGGGTCGCGGGCGTGTCGAGAGAGGAGCTCGCAGAAGGCGATGGGCAAGAGACTGAAGAGACTGAAGCTGGATTGAAAATCGCCTAGGGCATCCTGCGTCGTAGACTGCTTCTCTGGCGATTTGGGAGGTTCGCGGGTTCATGGGAAGCGGGTTAGAAATGTAGGGTGAAAGGTTTTGGAGGGCCGCTTCTGCTTCACTCCCACACGCTAGTGCAAAATGACCTCTTCTGCAGGAGACCGCTCAGCGATTCTGCCGTTCCGTGCGGGCTGGTCGGCCGGGGTGTGGAGGGACTGGCGGCGTGGGTGGAGTCCCTGCGCACTGGGGGTTCCAGAAGACCGCTCGAGTTTACGCAGAGTTTTTCCAGGGGCATGGCGACTCAGCACCGAGCCCAGGAGTTTTTTCGGGAGGCTGATGACGCACTTCGCCGAAGGCGCGCAAACCGCATGGGTTCTGGAACTTGCGGTTAGGGTTACGAGGTTTCAACTTAGTTGTTCGAATACAGTGTACCATGCATTGCGAATCTGAACCAGCTCTACTTTGTGAGGTCTATAATATGCCAGTGTCTCCTTCTCTCGGTCGTCTACCCTGTCTTTAGTGGCTCAACAAACATGAAACCCGGTTCAGCCTATCTGGTCACATGGGTCCATCTCGTCGTCCTCACCCGGATGTCTGAGAAGCTCGAGCCGGCCGGCCGGCTTCGATGAGAAAGTCGCGTCGTACTAAGCTAAGACCCTGCTGCCTCGGTTCTTCATCCCGCCCTTCGCCTTGGCAGGTGAATCCTCTCGCTCCAACTGCTTCTGCCGCCACTGCCATTCCAGCAGCACCGGTATAAAATGCTGGAGATCGAACTCGGGCCAGAGGCACTTGAGGAAGAAGACGTGGGTGTCTTGATGACACTGCCACAACATAAAATCGCTCAGTCTCTCGACACCACTCGTCCGTATGAAGATATCGAGCGGTGGGTCGGCGGCAGTGTACATGTGTCGATCAAGGGTCTCCTCCGTGATTGTCTCGGGATTGGGGAGAGCATTTCTAGTCGAGGACCCTGTTCGGGCAAGGAAGTTTGGAGATGGAGAATCTGGTGGGAGTGTTGGAGACAATGATCTATCATCGTCTGACTTGCCGTCTGCCGATTCGTCTTGGATGGTGGGTAGCGTCTCAACCATATCGATATCTAATTGCTTGGTGAGGATGTTTCGCGTGATTCGAGACTGCGAGAAAGGCGTGGTCCGAGGCCGAGGAGGAGCAAGGTATTCCTCAACCGTCGCACGCATTGCCGATGTCATCTCTTCTCGAGACGTGTACGGGAAGCAGATGTTGAGGACAGCTCTGTGCTTCTGGTTAGCAACCCTTCGGCAGTCGCCGATTGCTGGATTCAACGTACAGCTTGTTATCCTTTGTCATGTTAACCGCCTTATCGACAACTTCGAGCACATCTTCCCGGATCAAGTCCCTTTGCCCCAAGACTCTCACGCATGCACCGTATCGGTCAAGTACATCCCCATGCCGCGTAAGCTGCTCTAGCTTAACTTTTGCCAGCTGCATGAGACCATCCACCTCGTACTTGGGCCGGCTGAAGTTCTCGATGCTGAAAGCATAGACTGTGACCGTCTTGACTCCGCATTTGTAGCATATCTCGAGTACCTATATCACCTTGTCAGACAAGCACAACGACCGGTGGGAAATACCCTGGGGGGGAGGTGATATCGTACCCTCGCCAACGCTTCGAATCCATGGTGATGACCTTCGACGGTCTCCATCCTGCGGCTACGTGCGTATCGCCGGTTTCCGTCCATCTCGAATGCCACATGCTGAGGAATAGCTCCCTGCTTCAACGAGCCGATGAGGAGGGCGCGCAGTTGCTGTACGGCCCATTCTGCAGGCGGTGATGTCAAGATCCACTTTCTCAGAGACGACCATTTCTGATGGGGCGCCATCGTCGGTCGAGGCTTAACGAGCACCGCGCTGAAGATGCTTGGCGAGTCGGTGTTGCGGATCCTCGTGGAATCGCGGCGTTCTCGCTGGAAAGTCCCGTTTTAACCCCAAGTTTCCCAACTAGAGGGTTGGCTGAGATCACGGAAATGTATCTCAATCAATCATGACCGTGCCAAATGCCATGGTGAAGGGTGCAGGCGGCTTGAGGGAGCAGAGAATCAATTTTTTGAAGCTTACGAAGCTTTGGACGTCAGATTTTTGTTGACATGCTAGATTTAGTGACAAAGTTGTCTGGCGCTCCAGGGGCTAGCATTGGTCCGAATCCCGGGAACCCGTGGTCGTACAGCAGGGATGCGGACCACTCTGGCATCTGGTCAGTTGTTGGAGCTCTCAAATTTCAATCCTTCCAGCGGTCATTCAGCCTCAGTTTCAAAACTCAGTGGCGCATTTGTCGCCGAGGGCTCAAGTAGCACCGTACTTAGCAGGCGTGGAGCAGCAGCGGAGCCTGACGGGGCACGGCAGCTCAGACCAATTGGGCCAATCGATCGGAAATTTGAACACGACGACGTCTGCCAACGTCCAACTTTCAAGCTCCGTCCCAAATCTAAGTCTACAACCCTCACTGAAGGTTCTACTTTCTCCATCAAGCCTTCCGTCGAAAATCTAGATGTGCTTAGGTTCATCTAGTTCCTTGAATTGCAGCATGAGGTAGCAAACTTCCGCCACTCTTTTTTTAGAAGTTCAAATCTCGGACAACTAAAACCAAACCCCTCCAAGCTTCTAGATAGACGCAAGCAACAATGTCGTCCTTTGCGAATGCGCCGGTGTCGCGTGCGCTCCTGGTCGGTCTCATCGGCGGCTCGATAGGAGTAAGCCTCTTCGACGTAAAGCATTACTTCTACATCCTCGTCGACACCCACGTATGGCGCTACCAGCAGTTCTGGCGCGCCGTGACGTTCCAGCTGTGCTACACCAACTCGAGCGAGGTGCTCTTTGCGGGGATGGCATTCTACAACATGCGGGTGATCGAACGCATGTGGGGTTCTAGGAAGTTTGCTGTAGGTTTCCTAAGTTTGGAGAGAAAAGGCTGGAAAAGGAGAGGGATCCGTATCAGCTGACAAAGTGCGTGTCGCTAGTCATTCATTGCTGCAACTTGGGCGGCAACGTCCATCTTGACGCCCCTCCTCATTGCAATCCTCCGCCCCCTAACCGGCGGTCTTTTCAACTATCTCCCTGCCGGTCCGACTCCCATTCTCTTCGCCGTCTTGGCCCAATATTACTCCATAATACCTCACACCTACCGCTACCGGGTCGCGCTCTCCTCCGACCTGGCACCATCCCCGGGTGCGGCCGTCGGTGAGGACACATTCTCAGGACTTACATTTTCCGACAAGTCGACGCGGTACTTCCTCGCCCTCCAGCTTGCTCTCTTCCAGTGGCCCGGGTCCCTCCTCGGCGCCCTGGTCGGCTGGGCCGTCGGCCACATGTGGAGGAATGGGGTCGTGCCCGGCGCTATTACGAAGTGGAGAGTACCGGGTTGGATGGTCGGCATGGCTACACAGAAGAGAAGTAGCGCCGAGTTTGAGGGATTGAGGAGGAGGCTGGAAGGAGAGAATACGGCAAGTATGGCGTCGGGGGCGCAGAGGACGACGGGGGATGCCACGCAACGGAGAACGATGGGGCAGCAAATATTAGATCAGTTTCAGGGCGCATTGTGATGGCGGTATGTCCCTACCTAAAACAACAGTGTATAAATATAGAATAGAGAAGGCGACATTGCCGTTATATCGCTTTGGGAATTTGGTTACCGGCTTTACTACATCTCGCAAGACAGAACCGACTTCCCGACCTCCTTCGCTGCGGTCGCAATGTAAAGCACACGTGGAAATCTGCCTTCCTACACAAACTTTACCCCTCTGTCCGAGATTATCCCCATTGGGCTTTATCGAAGGCAGGGTATTGCAGTCATGTGTCGCAAGGTTCCCGTGCACGTTTAGGTAGAAATAGGTAATAAAACCACAACCCCCCCGAAACGGTTGTATGCGTTCTTTGGTCAAGGTTAGGCGGGCAGCGAAGCTACTGTGAACGTATGCGTCACAAAACGTCATGGAATCTAGGGCTTTGGGATCTAGTTCCTACCCCAAGTCCCCCCCGCCATCATGATCGCACGGCACTATAAGTATTGGGACTACTTGGTCCATCAGGGTCCTGACCAACTAACTCTAAGCTAACAAGGGCAGCAAACTTACTGGTTGTAGTGCAGTGTCTCGCCTCTACGTTGTCAAGAAATATTAGGTGCCATGGGCAAAGCTTGTTCATGTCAAGACGCGGACTTCAAAATGTCACTAGCGTTTGCTGCTGCTTCCTCACAGGCTCTGCGTTGTTGGGAAGAACACTGCTCTCTCCGGCAAACCCTTAATCAACGACAGCACGAAAATATGGAGATGGTAGTAAAAGTCTTGTTTTCAGATTCGAAAATAATGCTAAAGCAACAGAGAAACTAATTGCTACCGTGCGAAGCATCAAATGACATATAGAGCCAGTCCTTCCTTCTATAAAAACGCCATGCCAAAGGTAGCGAGGAAGCAAAATCAAAGTACTAGTGGATATCACCCTGCAATGCCCGCCCATGCTAGAAAACAGAAGCGCAAATGACATGGAAAAAAAAATGTACTGAGGCACAGTTTTGTGGCCGCTAGACACGGTCCAAGCAAGCCGTGTGTAATGGCGAGTGGTTCGAGAGCCAATGGCAACCTTCGGATTAAAACGGTGTATGCTGTATGATGAGGAGAAAGGCGGGTATTTGCATGGCGAATAAGCGCGTGAACAAATACGTTGGAATCGATTTGATGAGACGGTGCATTAGAATCGGTTGTGCTTGGGCAGTCGCTCTCGGGAGCGAAGACAGGGGAGGAACGCGCATATCCATCCCCTCCCCGAGGATCCAATTGGAGGGGGGGTGCTCCGTTAGATCATGCGAGCTTAGAAAGGAGAATCCGTGTCCATGGCGTCGATCTGATGGTAGGCCATGTCGGCCCACACTCGCCAATGTAGCACGCCGAGATGAGCCAGTCGAGTTGCCATGTCCTCGATGCCTCCGTCCTCGCGAGCTTCCTTCAGCGATGCATCGGAAACGAGGTCCCTTTCCCTATCCCGTCCACCATCCCACGTTTTCCCCGGACCATGCAGACGGCCACCCGTTGCAACCGAGAAGAGACTAACGCCCGAGAGGCCCCGAAACTGCTTAACCCGCTTCGCAAGCTCGTCGAGGAGCTTCTCCTGGAAATATCGCTCAAGCCTGTTATACTTGTCCGACCGGATGTCGAACAGCATGGCGTTGAGCTCCACTTCGAACTGGGGCAGTTCGCTGAGCTGGGCATTGGTGAAGCGCAATACCTGCAAAGCCATCATCGGTGCTAGTGACTGCCAGCGGCCTTGTCGGCTTGTGGGCGGCGTTGCGTGGAGGATCGAGACAAGCGAGTTGTATAGTTCTCGGGTTCGGACCCTCGATTGGGCCGAATCGGCCGGCTTCGTAGGAAGAATCAACGACGACCGGGGAGACGAGTTCGCAGAGCTAGAGGGGCACAGAATCCAGCTGGATGGCCGTGATGAGGCGCGAGAAGGTGCCGGGGACGTGTTGAAGTTGAAGTCTTGAGATTCGTCGAGGTTCTGGAAAGCGAGGCGGACGCTATTTCGCTGCTCCAGCTCCTCATAGGCAATCATGCAGATTTCCAGGTTGATGGCATCCAGCATATCTGACCTGAGCTTGAGCAGTCGTTCTTCGTCGAAAAAGCCGAACGTGTTGGGAAACGAGTCCTCATTCGACGGCAGCAGAAGATGAGTAAGAGCCTCAAAGAAAACGGCCATGTCGCCAAAAGCTTGACGTTTCTCTGGAGTCGCCAGAGCGGCCGCGTAGTTATGGTGGGCATTGCGGTACCACTCGGTTGACGGGCTAACATCGATCTTCCGAGTGTCACGCTTCCTGCGGAAGTACTTCTTCTCAAAGTTAACGGTGTCATCAATAAGCTTGGGACGCATGCAGCGAATCTGATGGTTGGCCACATCGAGCTTCATGGCCTCCAACACTCCGAGGAGATGACGCATCCCCGCAACCAGCTTCTCCATGTTGTTTTCCCGGTTTCCTGCCGAAAGCATTTCGTACGTCTCATCCACCCAATCGTCCCGCATTGGTGCGCAGTGAGATTTGAGGACGCTCGAGAGCCACGATGCCAGCTTCTCCAAGTCCGCAATACCCTTGCCAAACTGCTGCATCAACAGCTCAACGTTCAGTCCTTCTTCGAGATACTCGCGATCTCGCTCCGGAACCAGCGTCTGAATAATTTCCATGACAGCTTTGAGGAGAGAGGGCAGACACCAGTTGTTACCGGTGCCATGCTTGGCCTCAAAACCAGGGCGATCCACCACGAATTCAACTAGCTGCTCCGTGAGCGCGTTCCAGAATTGGTTGGCCTTTTCCTGCTTCCGCTTTCCCTTTTCCCCGTCCAAATTCGGTCTGAAATGAAGCTCCGGGTCGAAATTGATGTCGTGCCGTAGCTTTGGATTGTGGAGAATCTTGCCAACATCCAACTCGCTCAGCGTCAGCTTCGTCACTGGCGGCTCCAGTCGCCGTGTTGATAAGGCAAAGTAATCACAACTCGATCCAGCAGCGCCGCTCGATTGATAGCCGGAGCCCGATATCGCCGAAGTTGCTGGTGATGCGGCCCTCGAGAAACGCTCCTCTTGCCGGGGCTGTGATGCTTGACCAAAACCCATTGCTGCAGGCTGATCGTCCGACCGACTATTTCTCCGTTTTTCCCCCACTTCGGTTTCCGCTCTCGTTTCGTTGTTCGGGTTGGGTCTGGACGGCGATCCTCCGAGCGCTCCTCCACCCGGACCTTGTTCTGTCGACATTTTTTCGGACCCTCGGTGAAAGATGTCCTCCACCTAGAGATGTAGGGTCTAGTCCTGGGACACCCGAAACTAGAATAGGCCACAAGCGTGGTTGGCACTACAGGCTCCCGAGGGACAACAGTCAGTATGCGCAGGGTGGACGGGGCCGGACAAAGGCACGGCCGGGTGCTGCCGAGTCGTAATTTGAGCTGCAACCTGCAAACACTATGCCGAAGAGGCCACAAGCGGTCTCGTGAGGCGGGTGTTTGCAGGGTCGTGTGGTCGTCACGGGCGAGGGAGCAAGACAATTCGGTGGCGAGCGCTGCGGAGGTACCTTACATTTCAGATATGCCAGTCACTAATTCTTTCCCGATACGCCGGTGGTCCAGGGTGAAGCCCAAGGCGAATGGGTGGTTGCAGTTGCCCAAGGACACGCAGAGGGCAGAAGATGCAGCTGAATGACGGTACGAAGCGAATCTAGCATGAGGGAGGTGCGACAGGGCCAGGATAAGTGGCGAGAAGACAGCCTTCTAATTTCGGGGACGGTGAGGTCCTTGTCACGTCGGAGGTGACACGCTCTAGTATCTTCTTTCTGGCGAAAGCCTTCGGCTGACGGAGGATTTTGAAAATGGTGACGGTTTTTATTGACGTGTTGCAGAGTTGTCGATGTGAACAATGATGCGTGGGCAAAGAATCTAAGGGACAGCCAAGGAGATCAATGAGAAGGTCTTGAAAAGGAGTGTTAACTTTAAGGAGAGGACGCGACTTGAGAAGTCGGAACGATAACAAGTTGAGTAGGAGAAGAAAAAAAAGTGAGAATGGGGAATAATTATCGAGATGACCACGAAGCAAAAGAAAGGAAAAGGGGAGAGAAGTCAGAAACTAGCAGCGGCGGCATGGGAAAAAAGAAGATCTTCAATAATTAGGACCTGACGGCCAGTACATCACCTGCAAGCGGAACTAGCGGGGGCATGCATGTACCATCTGAATGTCCGGACAGGGGGGTGTGTGGCAATTGTGTGGTGTGTGCTGGGGGAAGTTGGGACTGGGGGGGGGGCTCTCCGCCCTGGGCGGATGAGGGTGTTAGAGCCTGATTTGCTGATGTACCTTGATGTACTTTGCCTCCGCTGCAAGGTAAAAAAGGACCATGATGCATTCAGCACCAACAGTTCAAGCCTGCGCTGCAGCACGCCTCTCCGCCTCGTTCTGTCCGGGTCTGCCCAGCTCTGACTTTGTCCGAGTGCTTGCGACTTCCAGCATGCGGCTTGCTGTTCCCCCCCACTGGCGACAGTTCGTGAATCACTAATACATTCTCAAGCGCTAACAGGGACGGCGTTAGAGGGTGTCGCCCCCCGCGGTGTGTGAACGCCTACTAATTTCTGCATCGTATTCGGTCGATAAAAGGGCACGCCGTTCCGATGCTGTATGGATGCCAGTCAATCGTGGCAGGCAATCTGAATATGCGTTCAATTCGGAGCTGGTGACCTGAACTGCGTGGCAACGTGACCAGGAAATCCAGCATACTTGACTACTGCTACAAACCTCGCCCATGGGCGGATTGCGACTTATTGCCTCTCTGGGGCACACATTCCTTGCTCGAGACACGGACGCAGGGCCAAATTTGTGCCATTGCAGGCAGGTCGAGCTTCGCAGGGGAGATTTGCGTTGCTTTGCGTGCCATGTTCCGCACACGCGCAGTGTCAGATTCAAAGCACGGCCAGCACCATTCTGATGACTGAAATGCCTCAGGAATTGGTGATGGATGGCTCCGAGCCTCCGTAGTGGGTACCGGCATCTCGCTGCCAGCTCCCTGATCGCCAACCGTACACCATACTTAGCACCACGTCTGCAGGCTGGTCGTCTACGCACCGGCCACGGCCTGTCCATTTGTCCATGGGCCATGGTGACGGGGTTTGCCTCGTTGGGGAATTCGGCGCGGATTGCAGTTAAATGGCTGGTCCTTGATGTGCGGCGCCACTACTGCACTGCATCCCCCAAGTTAAAGCACTCGTCTCCTCGTATTAATTCATCAAGTGCATCCACAGATATCAGTTGCCGACTCCCTGCAGTCACAGACCACACGTCGGTCACCTCAACTACTTGCCCACCATCTGCGATTCATGATCTTGAAGAAAATTTTCAGAAACACACAGCAACGTCAGGAAGGTTGTGGGCGCCTGTCCCAGCTGTGGCGTTAGAGGCGATATTATGGCGTGGTGATCTAGTCAAAGAGGCGTGAAATGGCCGACCTTCATGCCCTTGTTCTCGTCACCAGAGCCATTTTGGGCTTTGAGCGATTTTGCCAGGGAGAACCCAGCATATTCTTATCAGACATTGACATTTCCTGACTGATAGTGCGGCGAGAATCCAATCTGAGAGTCGGGTTGAACTTTGAACGATGTGGCTGGCCATGGCCATGAGATTTTTTTTGGTGTTTTTTTTTCGACTCGGGCATTTATTTCTACTTCAACCCGACGCGACAGAAACGAGGCAACTTGCAGCAGACTGCATTTTGGTCATGGAGGCACAGTCGTGCAGCAGGATTCGCAGCAAAGGAACGTACAGGCACGACGGATTACCACTGGTTGCTGGCAGCTGGACGCTGTTTGCTCGCCGCTCGCCTCTCGCTGTCCAGCGGCCGAACGCACGCACCCCCAGCAACCGCCAACGATGAATGAATGCATCGGCCTTTTGCTACACTCTGCACCTGTCCCGGCTCCGTTGCTACTTCTGGAATGAGAATACTTATCCCTGGCTTGTCATTGGATACGGCGGTACTTGCCCGCCACAACATGGCTGGCCAATCCTCACTTTGTCCGACTGCCAGGTAGGCCTGTCTGCGAGAGTCTCAAAATTAGAAGCCGAATTTGAAGACTGTGATTCGGAGCCTCGTCGGTCCAGTTCCATTGAAGCCGAGCTTTAAAGGGATACCTTCTTCACCAGCCGCTAACGCAAGTAATTGAGTTTCTCTGGACCATTTCACCAGATTGGCCTAATCGGGGTTGCTTCAAGCTGTTCACCCGTTGTTCAGGGATGCACTTGTGGAGGACGGTGGCCATATACTTTTGACTCATGCTCGTGTAATTTACCTGCAGTCTCAAGGCGTCGGTCGAGGAGGGCATGACTACACTCACCAAGACGAGAATCGCTATTGTAACTGTCTTGGTGGGCAAGGATCTGCGGGGGCACCCGAATTTCCAGAATCATGCGCCGCTGATCCCGAAGTTCGAGAAGTCTTCTCTCCACGGATCAATCGATCCTCCCGCCGTCAGAAAAGTTCCACTTCTTTCCCTTGCATTGTGGTCTTTCCAATCTTGCCTGTTGATATATCCCAGGTGGCAGGGACTGGAAGCCGCAAAGTCTGGCACGGTTAGAATGTATGAACCTTGGCTTGTTTCGATGCTGCCCCTTTTTGCTAGTCAAAGTCGCTGTACAGTAGTGGATTGTAGGTGTCGTAATGCGGCGGTTGGCGACCGGGTGTGGACGGAGAGAATAAGGCAAGAAGGCCAAATAGGCCCTAAAAATCCAATGACAAACGTTCATAGAAATCCCGCCCAGCCCACCACTACGCTATCTGCACCAGCGTCCTTTTTAGACTGGTCCTGCGTGCCCCGGTCCCCACGCTTCCGCCCCAACTTTCTTTTCTCGCCACTAAAACGGAGATGGTGGTTGCTTTCTCGCTCGGCAGGTGCGACGTACTTGCTCTTGTCCATCCATGACAACCAGACATCGCCAGATGCCTTTATTGGTGTCCACCTTCCACGTCTGACGACAAATCGAGGACGACATATTTAGATAGACTGCCAGGCTGCTAGTGTGTGCGTCTTAGGTCTTTCCCTTTAGAGTGCCTCGAATTTCCTATTTCCGCAGAGGTGGTACGTATTAGTGCAAAGGTACAGAGTTAGCAGCAGTACAGATCTCGCCAGAACACGAGGTCGACCCCACCCTAGCCACAATGGCGAGGCTGCGAATGGTGCCTCTGGATCAATCCCGGTTTCTCATATCTGGCTCGGGGATCGTGCTCTGATACTTGGTCCTCTCTGATTGTAAGCGGGTTCGGCCTGGCCGGAATGCGGCAAACACGATCAAGGCACTAAAACATCATGAAGAGAAGTTGCCTCTTGGTGGCCCTGCGGTCATCTGAGTCCTCCGAAAGGTCTACCTACTAGTGCTACCGCCTCTTACACGGACGCCTTCACGCCGGCGACTCGGCGCAATGCGCCTTCCCTGAACGAACACCAAATTTCATGAGTCAGCCACACACACGCGGCAACTTTTTTCAATACCTGACACGCATACCGTATCTCCCACGCTTACCATACAGGGCCTCGCCCAAAGCCAAGATGTGCCGGTTGGACTTGCATCTTTGGACTCGGAAGGCCGCAAAAGGAATTTTTTACGAATGGAAAGCGTAACTAAGTGTTAATCAGGATCTCGATTCATTCTCCCCGCAGGTCTCTGCCGGAGACGAGGCTCCTGTAAGTGACTATACGGCGCGAAAGCTCGGAATCCGGTTGGACCACCAGGACTAGGCCTGTGAATAGCCACGATTTTCCTATCGGCAGGCTGGGAACAATCGTCAATGTGACGGCTTCCGCCGTGGTTGAAGCAAGCAACCGGCGGGAGGTACGTCGAATTTCGACACTAGGACTATGAGGTCTGGCCAACCGTTGCAGTCCTTGAGTCGAAATAACACGAAAGTGGCGGCTGGAGTGTTTGGTCGTCGCGCCGTGCCAGCTCCTGCAACCTCTCTAAGATTCTGCAAATGTGGCGTCAATGTTCCAGCTTCCAACGCCACCCTGTATTGAAGCCCTTTGGGAGAAAATCAGAATAATCCCAAGAGAGACGGCGTACGGTGTTTTCATCAAAAAAAAATCTCAATCATCCGGAATCTCATTTTGGAGGCTTAAATATATACGGACAGTTTGTCGGGCATGGACGCACGTTACGAATTTCGTCTGAACTTTTGCATGTTAAGGCTTGTCCTACTTCGGAATCTCTGGAACCGCGTACGACTGCCGTCGGTCTTTCCTGGATAATGCCGGCCGATCTTTCAATCGACCCTTTCCCCAGATGAACATCAGTCATGGCCAGCGCGCGCCGTCGTTAGTGCTTCCAGAAGCTGGCTCCCAAGACGTCATAGTATCGGCCGGCTTTGCGCAGCGCTCTCAAGACTCGAACATGACAAAGAGTTCAGACAAGCTCCCAAACCCTTTATTGTAGTTTCGGAAAGTCGTAACTACCATCGTCAGTGCTGACCATAATGGAAGGGGAATACGACTCAAGAAGCGCCACGTGCATGAGAAATGTAAAAGTGGGACCCAAGGTTGGAGCGCACGCACTACATGACAATGGGCCAGTCGACCGTGGTCTTGGAACGTGCGTGCACCCGCTTTGGTGAATGACGAAAAGGAAAAGGTTGATCGTCAGCCATCTGCGAGATTCAAGATTGATCAGCGTCCATCCGTTCCGACTGGCCCAAACGCCCGAACGCACTCTAGGACTCGGAACACGACCTTACGAACCGAATGCCACCACGGAAGTCTCTGGCCGCGTCGGTCATCAGTCCAAGGTGAGGCATCGAGACCTTGGTGTGCCTGGACAACATGGGGATGGTGGCGGACCAGACGGGTTGGAGCAGGGCTAGGCGGGCATCGTAGCAATGCCAAGGCCTCGGATGCCATGGTGCTGCGAAGGTCTTCATGCCCTGCCACCCACCTCTTCAGTTGCTTGAATTGCCACTACAGGTCAGGCCCCAAGGCCCCTAGGCCCCTAGCATGCCTCTTGAGAGTTATCCGTCTTTCTCAGCGGATGAACTCGCTTCCTCGGTGTAAGTGGCAGACTGTGGCAAGAACGGTTCCGGGCCCGAGTTCGTTCAAGTCGTCTCCGCATTGGTGTGGGGCATTCCCGCGTGTGAAAACTGAAAACCCTTCTTCTGCCTTCCACCCGCCTGCTCCTTGCAGGCAAAAAACGTGCTCTTTAAGGGATTTCTCAGGTCCAGAACGACTCTAGTTGGCTGAATAGCGGAGGCCTGGGCCACCTGGCACCTATCATACGTCGGAATGCCCGTCCGGAGTACAGAGGTACATTACTTCCCAATTGTTATCCCTGCAGCAGTTTCAAGTGCCCCCTCACAACCCTGACAGCTGGAGGCGGCGGCGGCTGGCAAGGTTGAATAGACGTCCTCGGAACTTGGGAGGGCGTCCCGATTTTGCAACGGCGAGAGCCAGTGTCTGTTCCTGGGCAATAGGACGGCAAAGTTGGCCGGAAGTTAAGATGAAGCAGTTTCGTTTCTTTCACCCATGGCGGCGCGGACATTCGTTTGTTGCGCAGTGGCTCCGCAAATCGTTCTCCGTCGCCCATCCCAACCATTTGGTGTCTCTCGCACTGCCCAAGGACAGCGTGACAAGGCTAATGCAGCATCGCCCAGGAGTCTCGGAAATAGGTTTGGGGCCATCACAAGTTGGCTATTTGCCCATCCTACCATCCGACTGACTAGGTTGAGGTGCTAATAAAAGTATCAAACACATTCCCTTCAGCAACCCCCAGGATGCAGCTTGGGATGACTGCTTCATGTTGCTGCTTCACATGCCTGCACCATACCTTGCTTAGCCGCCAGCGCACCCTTAAAGGTTGCATGCTTTGGTGGGGTTGAGTTCCCTCCGTGAGAGTTGGCAGTGCACTTTGCAGACTGCATTTGTGCGTCAGCCAACACAGCCGCGTCCACGGACAGAGTCGGTCGCGAACATGAGAGGATATCCAGTTGGTGCCACTTGTTGTGCTAAAATCGGGGTTGGAAAGACTGGAAGGAAGCTTACATGGGTCTGGGAGAATACCCAGGCCAATCGATCGCGGTGCATGGCAGAACTTGAGCCCTGGCCTTGCAGCATTAGAGTCTATGCCTTACAACGCAAAACCCCATGCTGGCAGCCTGACACAGCTCGCCTCACGGAGTTAAATGCAGCGCGGTGGCCGGGAGGAGCTGTTTTCCAACTGATGACCAAGCGGGCTGGTTGTGATTTACATGTTGCATCGAACGAAATCGGAGATGCTTGTTTACCCAATTCAAATCGCGGTGTGCAGTCGGTGAGTGGCGACGGTCAAACCAATGCTACCTATCGAGACGACCGCCATGACGAATGGCGCCATACAACGCTACCAAGTAACTAATGTGTCGGCGCATTATTTGATGGGCCAGCAGAAGACGACAGGACGTGGCAAGATGGCGAGAGGGCTCGTAAACTTTTTTATCTCCCGCAGGCTAACCGCCATTACAGGCGATAGTTTATTCCGCTGGATGAGGATCGGCGCTGGAACTTTTAGGGAGGTCAGCTGGTCGGGTAGCTTCCTCTTTGGCCGCCGGATGTGGACTTCAAACCTTGCCGCCACATTGCCCCCATATTCCGTACCCCAGTCTCAATTGTGGATCGAATGACGACTTTCAAGATCGCCAAGAGACGAACGATGGTTTACGCCCTGGCGAGGTAGACTATTTTGGAACAGAGGCACTGCGTGGCTGTCACTGCCTACGAACGAGGTGGGGAAGATAAATCTCAAGTCCCAATAGCTTGCAAAACATTGAACCCCTTGAAAATGTCGGTAGTTCACCCACTAGTTCCAGGGACCGAAGTCCAATTGCCGGACAGGGATAGTGAATCGCTCCTTCACAGTCGTGGTTCGGCTTGGCGTTGCGAGAGCTGCCTCACATCACACTGTTTTCTTGATCCTATGTACTACGTCCCGTTCTTCCCGCACTCCTCCTGATCCAGGTTCAGGTTGACCAGCGGCCCATTGGGGGGGTTGGACCAGTGAAAATGTCTCGTCGTGGGTTTCCTTTGGACAGCGTGACAGCCTCGGGCAGACGGCTGCAGGATGGCCACCTCGAACTGTTTTAGCCGCATTTACCTCTGCCTGCAAGCTGCTGGGAGCCACCACTGGGACTGGCCGTTCAAGTTTCTTTTGCCATATTGTAAATGCAAGATGGAACCAGAAACGCGCATGATCACCTGCACGAAAGGGGAGAAAGGCCGAGGAGGAAAAAGACGCGTCGCAAAGCTGCCTCGCTGCGCTTTACGTGTCGTTCATCGTGAATCTCTTTTATCCGAGATGGTGAACCAAGGTCCCTGCTCCCCCGTCAGCTTGCCTTTCCCTCTGACAGGTCAGAAGACCTGGACCCCAGGTGTTGGTGATTCTTCCCCCTCTTTTTCGGTTCCCGGGGGCGTCAAATCGCTAATTAACTGAAAACCTTCAACAAGGCTATCTATTGGTTTGATTTGGGTCAAGCGCGGTGCAAGTCTTTGTAGTTGCTCTCTTCTCCAAACAGGGAGACGCCTTCCCCACACAGGAGAAACACTCGTACCGTTTCTTTTATCCAGGGCGCCGCGAGAAAAGCCTCCACACACACACATATACACATATCTCAAATCGTCTGATTGCCGTACCGGCGGACGGGAAAGGGAGAGGCTCTTCCCGGGCAATGGTGGAGGAACCAAGAAAAGCCGCGGCCAAGCGGTACCGATATCCCGAACAAACATATGGTTACTAGTACTACCACTGCTAACGTATGACCGTTCGAACGCAGGCATATAACTCGCAAGAAGGAAGGCAGGTACAAACGAGCAACAATTTACCTGGGTAATAACTCGTTTGGTTTCATCAAATGTCCGGACCCTGTCGTAGGTTCTCCGTCGCCATCAAGCATTCCTTTCTGTTTCTCACGCCCCTTCGACATACCATATCATCACTTATGGAAGAGTACTCTTGTACTTGGATGTACCGGTTCGTGTTCTTGCAGCTATAGTCGCTATCATTTGCTGCCGCTGAAGCCCATTAGCCCCATGGCATCCTACCCCTTTCACCAACTGCCAGACTCTTTCCATATGGACCGGTGAGGATATGTTCACACCGACGGATATTTACGGGTGATGCTCTGTAGTCGAAAGCTTTGTTTGCCGGCAGCAGGCCGTTTCGAGCCTTAGGCGCAGGCACGTTCTGTAGGGGAGCAGCCCCAAGCTACCGGCAGTACGTCGTCCGTAGCGCCAATTCCTTAAGCTCGATTCTACCATGAGGGAGGACCACAATGCCCATCCATGTCCACATCGTCACACATGGCGAAGCCCGGAAGTAAGGTCCATATCGTATCTCCCTCCCATGCTCCCAGGTTTGAGTAACGCCGGTTCGCGGGAAACCCTGAGAGACCGGCATCACCAACCCAACGAATGTGGTTCAATCGTTGTTAGGTCCGATCGTCCTACCTTCGAAGCCGAGGTACTACGGATCAATGAAGTTGACAGGTCGGGATGTCTGCTCCGAAACCCCTTCAGTGTAAGTCGGGGAGTCAGAGACTCTTTATATGCCAGTTGTCGAGGGCGTAACAAACACCAACCACCACAAGAGAGTGACGAAGACTTCGTGTCATGGCACAGGGTTGCCACTAGAGATATGCTCGAGTTGGACACTGGAGGAGAATGATAGCAGGAATGTTTCTGGGCGTTCGAGGAAGGATTTGAGAGAAAACAACTTCATGTGAATACTCAGAACAGTACTCTTCGTGTCGCCAAAGTCAATTCCAATTTCCCAAAGTAACAAGAAAGCCGTCGTGTTTCTTCTATCGCGATATTTGGTACACTAATCGATTGCAGACACTCCTTGGCCGCTGTGTTTAGTATAGGAGGAGGGAAGCCTAGGCCATTCCTGTTAGCGACCTGGTGGCGCGATCAAGAACCTGTACAAAGGTTCATCTAAGGCGGGCGGATCTGTAACGTACCGCCATGAGGACGCAACATATGCTTATGTACGGACTCAACCGTTCCCCTATTCGGGCGCATTTCCAGAAGATGCCGGTGAACCTGCTCGCACGCCCTGGTCAGCCCTCCGTTGCTTGAGCCCGCCAACGCGAAGCCGTCACCACGTACCCGTCCTTGTTTCTATCCATGATTGCCGGAAAGATGGCGTGTGTATACGTGCTCGTACATATGAGGAGGAGAATGACGAGGAGAAGACTCTGGAAGTTGAACAGGGCAGTCTGCAGCAAGAAATTAGCTTTTTCATTCTTCTCATCTGTGCAGAATGTTCGTTCCGTACCATGATGACGACTGTGTTTCTATCGATGCGACGCGAGTATTTGTAGGGAAGCAGTCGCAACCACGATTCGTTTGCTATTCGAAATGCACGCGTGTCGTTCTAGGTTGAAATATGGTAGCCTTGTCTCCAACTCTTTTTTGGGACAGGTTTGCGCTGGAATGGGTTCGGACCTGCGACGTAGCTCTCTATTTTCCCGAAAATTTGGCGACCGGCCTCAGGCTGGCTGCTAGGCGGTTACACAAGGCTCAATGGGTTCTTCCTCGTATCTCAGGTCTCTAGTGCCCCACGCGTCGGCGACCTGCAAACCTGCAAGCAGCTCATGGCACTCTAATTTTTTTTAATTTTTTTTTTGGAGCAGCAACGAACACTTTAGACCACCCAGTTTTGCCTTGTTTCAATTTTGTGGCCGGCAATCTCTCGATTGTTAGGTTGCCGATGAGGTGACACGATCAAGATCTTGACCCGGCAGACGTCTAATCTGTCGACTCCCATCATCACCCAGCCGAGGACGCTTTTCCGCACAACCTTTTCGCCCAGGGACCTACGGCCGTTCGCGCAATCGCCTGGATTGTGATATCCTTTTATACACACATTCTCCATTATAAGTCTCCCTTGCCATCCATCA
>Ga0247774_1000461_pt1 | contig 20125 bp, 7 predicted proteins | sample UWRJL001104B6_FD_179933 | JGI IMG/M metagenome (GOLD analysis project Ga0247774, IMG submission 179933) | Plant litter microbial communities from Arlington Agricultural Research Station in Wisconsin, United States - UWRJ-L001-104B-6 | ecosystem: Environmental > Terrestrial > Plant litter >... | reverse complement strand
TATTATCTATTCGCTGCTGGCTAACTTGCTTTTCCAGCCATGCGTCTGCTAAACAGGTTGTCTGGCTCAACCACCAATTGTTGGTTTCAAAAAGAAAGTTACCGTGTATATCTTGCAATAAAACAATGGTAGTGGCTTTAAAGCAAATCTGTTCTTGATGTTCTTGCCAAATTCCTTGCACATAAATTAATCTATCCAGAAAAATATAACGTTGAATCAGGGTGGCTTCGGAACTGCTGTAAACATTACCGGGGAGCGGAAAGTAGGCGCCATCACGACCATCAAGATGCGGTAAAACCTGAAAATAGGTAACAGGAGAAACATGAATGAGATACTCTTCTTCACTGCGACAACGAATCGTAAAAATACCTGCCCTCGGCTCCTTTTGAGTAACCGTACCCAGTATCGTCATGCTTTGAGTAAAATACTTCTTCATAAGTGTTTTCACTCCTCGATCGCAACTTGTTTATCCGCACCCCCAAAAGCGGCAAATTCCTCCAGAAGTTGAGGGATTTGTAGCCCCGCTATGATGGATCGTGCAGCCATAAAAGAAACAACCCCAAGCCATAGAAATTGGCTATCGTGCAATTTCCAAGCCATGAATGCCATTGGAAAAAAACCAACGATCGCAGATAGCAAAGCACTGTTCCGCAATATATCTCCCTTGGTTAAACCCAGAAAATATCCATCAAACACTAAAGCAATAGCACAAAATCCTAAAACTGGTAGCAACCACAACACATACTTATGGGCTAGATCTGTCACTTCTTTATGATTGGTCAGAACCCCAAATAACGTATCTGGAAAGGCTATAAAACAAAGGGCAAACAATAGGCTAGCTACTAGCCCAGTTCCCAAAGCAATTCGGAGCATAGAATTCAGTTTTTCATAAGCTTTCTCGCCAAAAAATATCCCAGTCAAACTCTCAGTTGCGAAAGTGAAGCCATCAATGCAATAGCCAGCTAATGTCACTACCCGCAAAATCAATACATTCACTGAAAGTTCTAAAGTGCCAAATATTGAACTGAGTTCGGTGAGCAGTGAGAAAACTGTAATGAACGTCAAGTTACGAATTAAAAGATCTCTATTGAGATTAAACGTCGCTAAAAGTGCTTCTTTGTCTAAAATCCTTGCAGCAATGCTAGGAACCAAATTCAGCAAACCCGTCAAGCAAACAAAAACAATCCCCAGCAGTAGTGTTAAGTATTGGCTAGCGGCTGTGGCTAAACCCGCACCTGCACTTGCCCAGCCCCAATGAATAATAAATAGGTAATCCAGGACAACATTTGCTCCATTGTTAATCGCTGACAGCACTAGCACCTTACCGCTTTCCTCGCGCCCCAGAAACCAACCGAGCAAGACAAAGTTAAGTAGGGCTGCAGGCGCGGCTACTATTCGCGCATTATAGTAGGCACGTCCGGCAGACTCCACATCAGGATTAGCTGTTAGGACGGCAAAGCCCAGTTCGCACAGAGGTTGTTGCAGCAAGAGTATTACGATGCCACTCACAAGTGCAAGCAGACTATTACGCAAGAGGACCAGCAAGAGACTTTCTGAATCTGAACGTCCTACTGCTTGGGCTGCGAGTCCCGTAGTACTCATACGCAAAAATCCAAAAGTCGCATAAAGATAGTTGAATAAAATTCCTGCCAAAGCCACACCCGCAAAGTGTCGAATATCTGGCAGATGACCCAAAAACGCCACATCAACTAGCCCAGCGAGGGGAATCATGATGTTGGAGACAATATTGACGCTCGATAAACGAAAAAAGCGCCAATAAAGCTCGTTATTACTCGGCATATCGATCTCTGATGAATTCATAATTTTGTCTCTGATAACACATTATTTCGCTCTGAGATCATGTCATTCTGCCTACGTCTATGAAAGTCATCTGAGACTGTTTTAAAACAAATTGGAGAGACTTAGCCAAGACCTGAACATGGGGAGACGCCATCATTGATGTATGAGTCCCTGGAACATTATGAACCACCACAGGGATATCTGCCAGTTTCTCCCACCCTAAAGTTGGATTCTGACGACTCTCGATCGCACGATCGCCGTCACCCTTTTCCAGTTGGTTCTCATCAACTCTGAACAGATGAATCTGGGTTTCGTAAAGGATTTGGGGCAGATAGCGCATTTGAGAGTTCGCTTTGAATACCCTTAACAGTCGCTGTATCTGCTCCGCTCCAGCTCCGGCGGGAAGCAGATCCGCCTCTTTTAATCGCTGGGTGACATAGGTAATTTGTGTTTCTAAGTCACGGTTTTGCAGGTCATCATACGACACTTCTAACTTTTTGCCATAGCTATCTTCTAGCAGTTGAGCCATCTGAAGCAACCACTGGGTATCATCCCAGTCCTGACCTAGTATGGAATCGTCTACACTAGGAGCAATAGCATCGAAAATCGCCAAGAGTGCCACCTCCTGCCCGCGTAGCTGGAGTTGTTGCGCCATCTCGAAGGCAACCCATCCCCCAAAGGAGTGTCCTCCCAGCCAGTAAGGGCCTTCAGGTTGCACTTGACGCAGCGCTTCAATGTAACTGCGTGCCATTTCCTCAATGCTGCTGTGGGGTTCCAGCTTTCCATCCAGTCCCTGAGCTTGAAGGCCGTAAAATGGCCGATCCTGCCCTAAGTGGCGAGCTAAATCGTAGAAGTAGAGTACATTGCCACCAACTCCGGGGACACAAAAGAAGGGGGGATTGGAACCTATCGGCTGGATCTGAACGATCGCAGACTCTATTGAGGTTTCAGTTCGAGCAGACAGCAGTTGAGCCAGTTGCACGGTAGTCGGTGCCACAAACAAGGTAGATAGAGGCAGTTCGTACCCAAAGTGCTGCTGTATTGCCGCCATCAACCGCACAGCAAGCAAGGAATGCCCCCCTATCTCAAAGAAATTATCCTGCACGCTCACAGGCTCCAAGCCCAGCACGCTCTCCCATAGGCGTACAAGTTGTAATTCTAGGAGCGATCGCGGCGGAACGTAATTCTTATCTGTACGCGCTGCATGATTTAGACTGGGTTTTGGCAACGCTTTCCGATCGATCTTGCCATTCGGGGTCAGAGGAAACGTCTCTAGCAAGATAAAGTTTGCAGGTATCATATAGCTCGGCAACCTTTCTTGCAGGAAGTCTCGTAATTTATGGATTAGAGAAGATGTTGGCGACTGGGGGACAACATAAGCAACGATCTGCTTCTCTCCAGAGGGGTTGTCTGAAGAAACAACAACAACCGTCTCGCGAACTTGACTATTTTGCCGCAATACTGCCTCAATTTCTCCTAGTTCAATCCGAAATCCCCGAATTTTTACTAGGTAATCGCGGCGACCCAGATATTCTAATTCACCATTAGCTCGATAGCGCACCAAATCTCCTGTCTTATACAACCTTTCTCCAGGAATAGTGCTGAAAGAATTGGGAATAAAGCTTTCAGCAGTCAATTCTGGACGGTTAAGATATCCCCTTGCCAAACCTGCACCACCAAGATAGAGTTCACCAGGCACACCAACAGGCACGGGCTGTAAGAACCGATCGAGGACGTAAGCTTGTGTGTTGGAGATTGGTTTTCCAATAGAAGGCGATCGCACGCAATCTCTGGGGATAAGAGCCATCGTAGAGTAGGTGGTGTCCTCCGAAGGCCCGTACAAGTTGTAGACCTGTGCAATAGAGTCTTTCTGATAAAGGCGTTGCACAAGTTGTGCAGAAAGCGGCTCTCCAGCCAAATTGATCGTCCGTACCGAATCGGGGATACCGTTAATATTTAGCAATTCTGTAATTGCAGAAGGAACTGTATTAACCAGAGTTACCGCCTTTGTTGCAGCCAATTTTGTTAGCTGGAGTACATTCTCCACTAAGATGACTTTACCTCCGCAAATTAGGGGTAAAAACAACTCGAAAATCGATAAGTCAAAACAAATCGAAGTAGAGGCTAAGACCCCATCAAGTTGGCTGGGCGGAAAAATAGTTTGTGCCCAATGCAGAAAGGCAACAACACTACGATGTTCAATTGCCACTCCCTTGGGCAACCCGGTCGAACCTGACGTATACAAGACGTAGGCTAAATGATTATTAGTTAATGGCTGGGTTAAATTGGTACTTGCAAGACTCTCAATTTCAGTTTGAGAGCGAGCGACATCAACCGCCTGAATTCCCGATTTCGGTATCTTTGACATCTGAGATAAGCTCTTTAGCACAACTTTGAGCTGAGCATCATTCAAAATCGAGGTCTGACGTTCCTGGGGATAGTTCGGATCGATGGGAACATAAGCTGCCCCAGACTTGAGAATCGCCAGTAGCCCTATGACTAATTCCGGCGATCGCTCCATACAAATGCCTACTAAACTCTCCGAGCCAACGCCCAATGTTTGCAAGTAGCGGGCTAGTTGGTTGCTGCGCCGATTGAGTTCGCCATAGGAAATTTGTGTTTCCTCAAAGCTGAGCGCGATCGCATCGGGTGTTCGCTCAACCTGCGCTTCAAACAACTGATGAATTAATTGTGTTTCCAGATAGTCGCTTCGAGTATTATTCCACCCCACAAGCAATTGCTGGCGTTCCACTTCGGTGAGCATCGGCAACTCTGCTAATCGTTGGTGGGGGTCTATTACAATTGCCTCCAAGAGCATTTGAAAATGCCCAACCATTCGCTCGATAGTATCGGATTCAAACAAATCTCGACTGTACTCCCAAGACCCGACAATTTGCGATTTGGTTTCCTCCAACAACAAAGACAAATCAAACATGGCTGTAACATTTTCCGATTGCAGAGGAGTCAGGGTTAGATTGGACAAACCCAAATCATCCAACACGGGTGCATTTTGCAATGCAAACATCACCTGAAAGAGTGGATTGTGACTCAAGCTACGCTCTGGTTTAAGCGCCTCAACCAAACGTTCAAACGGAATATCCTGGTAAGCGTAGGCATCTAAACAGACGGCTTTTGTTTCTTCAAGTAGCTCTAAAAACGCCATCTCGCCAGAGGGCTGAGTCCGCAACACCAAAGTATTGACAAAAAAGCCAATTAAAGGTTCTGTTTCACTGCGAGTCCGATTAGCGATTGGAGAACCGATCGCAATGTCTTCCTGTTCGCTATAGCGGAATAACAATGCGCTAAAAGCTGTCAAGAGCGTCATAAACAGCGTTGTCTGTGTTTGTTGGCTTAGTTCTCTTAAGCGACGGGTTAATTCCGGTGACAGTTGAAACCTGATGCGATCGCCCCGAAAAGTTTGTATCGGAGGACGAGGGTAATCCGTTGGCAGATTCAGCAAAGCGGGGATACCTGCTAACTGTTGCTGCCAGTAACTTAGCAGCCGCTCTAAAACTTCTCCTTGCAGCAACTGACGCTGCCACTGAGTAAAGTCAATGTACTGAATCGGCAAGGGAGATAAAGGCGAGTGAGATTGCTGACAAAAAGTTTTGTAAAGGGCGGTCATTTCCCGAATCAAGACCCCGATCGACCAACCATCGGAAATGATGTGGTGCATTGTTAACAAGAAAATATGCTCAGTCGGATGCAAACGCAGCAATTTGGCACGAAACAGGGGACCATTTTCCAGATCGAAGGGATGTTGAGCCTCCTGGCCTATCCACTGTTCTACTTCAGTGGCTTGCGCAGTTGCTGGCACGTTCTGGAGGTCAATAATTGTTATGCTGGGTTCCATCTGCTCAGCAAGCACCTGCATGGGCGTTCCATTAACGAGCTGGAACTTTGTCCGTAACGTGCCATGACGCTGCACAACTTCCCGCAAACTCTGTTTGAGAGCCTCAACATTCAGATTGCCCTCGATCCGCACAGCGGCTGGCATATTATAGGTGGCATTCGCACCTTCGATCTGAGACAGGAACCAAAGCCGTTGTTGAGGAAAAGATAGAGGCACTTCGCTGCTGTACTCAGCAGAGTGAATGGGAGAGATAGAGAAATCTGTATTTTGGTTTCGTGCTAGGTCAATTTTTTGATGCAGACTTGCTATTGTGGGCGCTTCAAACAGAGAGCGAACAGGCAATTCAACCGCAAAGATATCCCGAATCCGCGAGATAAGTTGGGTTGCTAGCAGAGAATGTCCCCCAAGTTCAAAGAAATTATCCTCAAGACCAACTTGCTCGATCCCCAAAATCTCAGCCCAAAGATTGGCTAGCAGTTCTTCTGAAGCGGTTTGCGGGGCAATATAGGTTGTTGCAGCACGATCGCGAGACAAGGTGGGAACCGGCAAAGCACGTCGATCGACTTTGCCGTTAGAAGTAAGCGGCAGAGACGACAGTAAGATAAACGTTCTGGGAATCATGTAGTCCGGTAGCCGATCTTTGACAAACTCGCGCAACTGAGGGGCTAGGTATTGTGTCAGTTTATTCTGAAGCGGATTATTGGCATAAAACTCCCAAGGTTTCCCGTGCGTTACAGTTGCGATCGTCTCCAAGGGGATACCCGTTGTATTGGATCTTTGATACCGGAATATAACGTCATAGCACCCCAACTTTGTCGCCGACCAATTTACAGTCGCGGTGTAGGGCAGGTGACGAACGCATTCCCACCAAAGGTCTGGTTCAATACCTTGACACTGGGTGGCGGCTTTTCGATCGCGATCGCCAACAATAGCTTCAGCAGGAGCGTTCGTCAACCAATCTATAAGTTCTAGGTCAGCTTGTATCCGAGCATTGGCAACTCCCCTGATGCCTAAACTCTCTGGCTGCTGTTGAACTAACTGTTCGTACACTTGCTCTGGAATGATTTGCAATGCCGACCAATCTAACCACTGCACGGGTACGGGCGATCGCAACTGAGTCCCAACCTGAAGCACAACATCGTACCGGAAACGAGTTAGTTCATTGTTGAAACGACCTTGTTTGAGTTGGATTTGCACGGCAGCGATCTGGGGTAAGTGCTGCTGTAGAGCCAAAAAGAAGTCCGGATCGATGACCAATTCTTCTTCTTCCAATAACCGCCGCCGTACCCGTTGTTGGAGTTGTTCCCGCGAGAGCTCGTTAGAAGCTTGTTCTAACTCGACTGAGGCATGATAAGCCTCAAGCAAAGGCAAACTCCGGACATCTCCAATGAAAATATGTCCCCCAGGTTGAACAACTTCTACAGCTTGTTGTATGACCTTTACCAAATAATAAATATTCGGAAAATATTGAATTACCGAGTTGATAATGACGGTATCGAATGAAGATGGCTTAAATCCATTGAAATCATCCGCCGTTCTCCTTAATAAATTAATGTGGGCAAGTTCTGGTTTTGTGTCTTTGAGTGACTGAATATAGCGTATGGCTTCTGGAGAAAAGTCCGCACCGTCGTAGCGCATACACTCGGGTGCAATGCGAGAGAGGAGTAATCCTGTGCCGCAACCAATTTCTAGAACTTTTTTCGGGTGGAGCGATCGAATGCGGTCAACAGTCCGCTCTACCCACTCTTGCATCTCTAAATCTGAAAGAAGAGAGTTAGTATAGCTGCTATTCCAACCCGCAATATTAAAAGTTAAATCTGAATGCGTGGGCGATTGACCGTAAGTTTCCTTATAGATGGTTTGCCACCGGGAAATATGTTGGTGAGTCCATTCATCGCTCTGGCCAAGTAAATTAGTAGACTCTGCCTTGGGAACAACGTAAGCTACAAGATAGCGATCGTTCTCCTCCTCCCGCACCGTCACTATCCCCTCTTGAATGGCTGGATGTTGGCTCAGAACGCCCTCAATTTCGCCCAGTTCAATGCGGAAGCTGCGGATTTTGACTTGGTGATCGATGCGTCCAAGAAACTCTAGATCGCCACTGGGAAGATAACGCCCTAAATCCCCACTGCGGTACAGTCGTGCCCCTGGAATTTCACTAAAAGGGTCTGGGATAAATTTATCGGCTGTCAGATCCGGACGATTGCGGTATCCCCGCCCGACTCCTGCCCCGCCGATGTAGATTTCCCCAGGAATTCCTGTAGGAACTAGATTTAGGGTTTCATCCAGGATGTAAATTTGGGTGTTAGCGATGGGGCGACCGATCGGCACCACACCAGTCAAATCAGTTTGGTCTGACACCTCGTAAATGCAACAGCCTACCACCGTTTCACTAGGCCCATATTCATTCACCATTTGCGTAGTCGGCGCGTATTGCCGCCAAGAGCGTAAACTCTTACCCAACAAAGCCTCTCCACCAATCACAAAAGAGTGGGTTTGTGCGGCAATTTCATCTTCTGGCAATAATTGATTCAGTAAATCTAAGTGAGCTGGGGTAATTTTAACAAGACTGAAGTCTTGCTCGGCGCACAGGATTTCTTTCAAAGCTTCGATTTCTTGCCGTTCGGGTAGCAAAACTACTTTCTTACCACATAAAAGCGGTGTGAAAAAACTGGTGAGGGTGGCGTCGAAGCTAATCGATGAATGAACGGGGGAACCACATCCCCGATCGATTGGGTATGCTTGCATACACCAACTTAGATAATTGACCAAATTGCAATGGGCAATCATCACACCCTTGGGTTTGCCTGTCGAACCCGAAGTATAGATCGTGTAAGCCAGATTCTCAGGTCTAACCTTGCTGGGTAGATTGTTTGTAGAAAAAGGAGCGATCTTACTCTCCCAATCTCTGTCGAGACAAAGAAGTTCCCCCCCAAACTCCGAAAAAGTCGGCGCTAAGGAATGCTGTGTCAGCAGAAGGAGAGTTTGTGAGTCTTCCAACATATCCGCTAAACGTTGCTGGGGATAGACTGGATCGAGCGGTACATAAGCAGCCCCCGCCTTGAGAATTCCTAAAATACCAACTACTAGGTTAAGGGAGCGTTCTAGGCAAATGGCGACTAGGATTTCTGGTTGGACTCCTTGAGTTTGCAGATAGTGAGCCAACTGGTTTGCTTTAGCATTCAGTTCTTTATAGGTCAGGAATTGATTTCCAAAAGCAGCAGCAATGTTATCCGGTGTAAGCTGCACTTGAGCTTCAAACAGTTGGTGAACGCATCTATCGCGGGGATAGTCTGTCTGAGTGTTGTTGAGATCCCTCAGCAGCCGTTGCCGCTCAGCCTGACCTAAAAATACAACGTTCCGGATGCAGCTTTCTGGGTGGCGGACAACCGATTCAATGAATGCCTGGTACTGACTCGCCAGTATTTTGATGGCTTCTTCTTGATATAAGCTTGTGTCATAGTGAAACTTCAACACCAACGATCCAGAGGTTTGGATGCAAGACAACCTCACCTTAGCCCGCTCAATACAGCTATCAGATTGCTGAATTGAAAAAATTACATCGTCAACGTTGATAGGCAAAGTTGGTTCAGCAAAATCAAAGCAATAAGGGTAACTTAACAGAGTAGACCTGTCTGCCTCACTGGGGAAAACTTGTTCCCAGTTGAAGTATTCTTGCCATTTATAAAGAGTCCCGACTCCTTGATTAACGGCTACAAGGTGTTCAGAAAATAGAACGTTCTCATCAAGTGTGCTGCACAAAGGCAGATACTTTGTTAAAAGACCGATCGCATCTTGCAATTCCTCATATTTTCTGCCGTCATAAGCAACCCCAATTACTAGATCCGATTGTCCTGTCAGTCGCCATAGCAGAACTTCCCAACAGGTTAATAAGAATACAGAACAAGTCGTTTTGTACTTCTCAAGAATAGAGTCAATTTGCTCAATTGTATCAGCCCTCAAAGTTAGGGTTACAGCATGGGTTGTAAACTGCTCTGAAGGTAACGAACCCTGCTCAAAGGCTAATCTTCCAGGGTTAAGCGAGGGGACAGCTAGCTTGTGCCAGTATTCTCTGCCGGACTCTGTATCCTCCGATTCTAGTAGCTCATGCAACCATTCAGATAAATCAGCATATTGCCAAGGATCTTCCGGCAGATCGCCATCCTGCCCTTGTCTTCTATACTCCGCACCCACTTCCTGAACAAACTTCTCAACTGCCACGCGATCGGCATAAAGAGCAGGTAAACTAACCAGAAGGATATGCTCGCGGAAAGATTTTCTCAAAAGCCGTGTTTGCAAGGGAGAGTCTTGCTCAAAATCCAGCTTTTGTGAGGTAAATGCCTGCACTTCCGTGTTGAACTTCTCATCCCAATCTTGAGCGTTGTTCGGTTTTAAATCAGCATATTGCAGCCGAACTCGACTATTTTGGATGACTTGGAGCGGCAAATCAATTCCTGGGAAACACCGTAGAGTGGTGCGAAGAATTTCATGCCGTTCAGATACATTTTTAATGGCTAATTCCAGCAGGTTGATATCAATATCACCCACAATTTCGACAACGCATAAGGCTTGATAAGTGGATTGCCACTGTCCATTTTGCAATTGCCATAAACGCTGTTGTTGGGGTGAAATACGGAAGTTATTGGGAGTTGGCTGAACCATTTTTATTCCTATTAGTTTTTTAAACTTTATTTGTTACCTGGATTGTTCCCTATCACTTGGTTTAAAACCGTTTTTTAGAACTAACAATAGGGTTCTGCCATCCCTACAACCACCTGCCTCGCACCAGTAAATGGTTTACGTCCATGAGCGACTAACATATTGTCCAACATCAAAATATCTCCCTTCTGCCAGGGAACTGCGATTGTTTCAGCTTGATAGGCTTCTCGAATTTCATTTAGTACCGAAACTTCCAGAGGCGAACCATCTCCGTAGCAAGCATGGCGTGGCATATCCTCTGCTTGAAATAACGATAAGAGCGATTTCTGTACATCAAGAGCGAGGTTGGATAGGTGAAAGATATGAGCTACGTTGAACCAGACATGAGTCCCCGTTTTCGGATGAGTGGCGATCGCTTGGCATACCTGACGAGTTCTCAGTTTTTCACCGCTTTTCCACTCAAAATCAATACCAGATTGACGGCAGTAGGCTTCTACATCAGAGCGATCGGAGGTTTGAAATACCTCCTGCCAAGACAGGTCAACATCGCCATAGTTACGAATATACATAACTTGTTTTTCTGCAAATTTTTGCCGCACTTCTGGATCTATTCTCTCAAAAACTTTGCGGCTGTCAGCAATCAGAGTTTCCCCTCCGTGCTGTGCAGGTTGCAGACAGCAAAACCAGATTTTCATCGGCCAACTCGTGGAGTAAGCATTTTCATTGTGCATGGAAATGAATTGATCTGGCGGGTATTCAGTGGAAGTATATATCTTGTCTTGCAATTGGGTTCTCGGCGTTGAACGATAAGTGTATTCTAGTAATTCGCCTTGGGATGTGGCTTGAATAAATTGGGCAAAATCACCTGTATTGTGAATTTCAAAGCCCCGAAATAGCAGGCCGCCATATTGGTATAGAGAGGATTGAATCCAATTCTGATTCTGGCTTGCCCACCTGCTTAAATTTACCCCATCAATTGCGGGTGAAACGATTAGAGGTAATGATGAGTTAGCATTGAGAAAGCTAGTTTTAACCCACTCCTGCTGTGGATCGAATGAGCGCCGCTTGGCAAGTCGCAATTTCTCCTTCGCTGTAGATTGAGATGTCATATCTTCCATAATTTCAGCAGTTCCTTACCTGTAGATAAACATTAGTTAAATATCCTAGCGATCGTCTGAATTTAAGCCTCTCTCCTCCGGCGACCTTTCAACTTTTGCAAACTCACTTTTTCAAGTTCTTGTTCTGCTTGTTGTTGTTGTTGGCGATCGGTATCAGCCAGAAGTTTTTCCAATTCATTGAGTTGCCGATCTGGTTGCATCACCACTGTTTGTAAAACCATCTGAAAATGCTCTACTATTCGTGTGATGGTGGTTGGTTTGAATAGCTCGGTACTGTATCTCAAAGAACCCTCTAATCCTTGTTCAGTCTCCTCAAGATTCAGCAATAAATCATAGCTTGCTGTTTCGTTCTCGATGACTAATCTTTTAATGGTCAGCCCGGGCAATTCCAAATCCACTTTTGGCGTATTTTGCAAAACTAACTTGGCTTGAAAAACTGGGTTATAGCTGAGAGTGCGTTCGACATTGAGTTTTTCCACTAAGCGATCGAAGGGGAGATCCTGATTGGCATAGGCTTCTATGGATCGTTCTCGCACTCTAGCAAGCAATTCCTTGCTGAAAGTTGGATTACCGCTAAGGTCGAGCCTCAGTGCTAATTGATTGACAAAGAATCCAATTAAACCTTCCGTCTCGGCTCGGTTTCGGTTGGCAACATCAGTTCCCAGTACCAGATCGTCTTGACCGGAGTAGTAATGTAAAACAATCGCAAACGCAGCCAACAGAACCATAAACACGGTTGTTCCTGTTTTCCGGCTCAAAACCTTCAATTCCTTGGATAAATCTGGAGTCAGGGTAAAGGCTTGAGCATTGCCCTGGAAGCTCTGTACTGCCTTGCGAGGATAATCATTCGGCAACTTCAAAATAGGAGGTGCGTCTTGCAGTTGTTGTTGCCAGTAGGTCAACTGTCGATCGAGTTCCGAACTCTTTAACCACTGATGCTGCCAATAGGCAAAGTCGGCATATTGAATTGGCAGTTCTGGCAAAGGTGAGGGCGCACCCGCAGAGAAAGCTTGATAGAGGATGGATAGTTCGCGGGTATAAAGTGCCACAGACCAACCATCTGAACAAATGTGATGAACAGTCACTAACAACACATGAGATTGTTCCTCTAGCTTCAGTAGCGTCACCCGCAACAGGGGACCATTTGCCAAATCAAAGGGACGGTGGGCTTCTTCTGTCGCTAACCGATGAACTTCCGCCGTCTGCCGATCGGGGGTTAACCCTTGCAGGTCCACGCGGGTTAAGTGAAGTTGTGGCTTTTGAGCGATCGCCTGAACTGGCAAGCCTTGAACAGTGGGGAAGCTAGTTCGCAGAACTTCATGGCGGCGCACAATCTCAGTGATGCTCTGCTTTAGTGCTTCAATTTGCAGCTTACCTGTGAGATATAGCGCGGTGGGCATATTGTAGTTAGCACTTTTTCCATCCTCCATCCGATCCAAGAACCAGAGGCGTTGCTGGGCAAAAGAAAGGGGTATATGCCCGTTGCGGGTAACTACCTGTATGGGTGCTGCTGTCCCAACCATTGTTTCACTACGAGCCATTGAGATGGCTTCGCTCAGTTTGGCGATTGTAGGATTTTCAAACAGAATCTTTATTGGCAATTCAATTGGAAAGGTCTGGCACAATCGGGAGATTAATTGGGTTGCCAGCAGCGAATGTCCTCCCAGATCGAAGAAATTATCATTGATGCCTACCTGTTCTAGTCCGAGGATTTGTGCCCAAATGCTAGCTATTACTTCCTCCACTGGGTTGCGCGGTGCGATGTATGTCGCTTCCATTTCGGGTCGCTTTGAGTCAGGTACTGGCAGCGCCTTCCGATCTACTTTGCCATTGGGGGTCAAGGGTAAAGTTTCCAGAAGTATGAAGGCTTTAGGTATCATGTACTCCGGTAACTGCTTCCTTAAATGGCAACGTAAATCGCTCGATTCTAGACTTGGAATTTCAGATTTTGGATCGATGAGTTGATTGTTAGGGACAACATAAGCTACCAGGTACTTGTTACCAGTTTCCTCTTCGTGGCTTGATACCACAGCCGTTTGCACTTGTGGATGTTGGCTGAGGGCTGCTTCAATTTCGCTTAATTCAATTCGGAAGCCTCGGATTTTTACTTGGTAGTCAAGGCGACCGAGAAATTCGATGTTTCCATCTGAATGATAGCGTGCTAAGTCGCCTGTTTTATAGAGACGATCTAAAGGATGAGCCGTGAAATTTAAAGGCTGAAAAACCCTATCTTTATTGCTCAATAATGAAGTATTTTCATCATTTATATTTTGGTTTTCAGCCTTTCTAAAGGGATTAGGAATAAATTTTTCTGCGGTTAAATCAGGTCGGTTCAGGTATCCTCTCGCTAAGCCATTGCCGCCAATATACAGTTCCCCAGAAAATCCAATGGGGACAGGCTGTAGGTGCTTGTCTAACAGATAAATCTGCGTGTTGGTGATGGGACGACCAATAGGCGGTTTCTCGTTAGCTCCTTTGCGTATTTGAGCAAATGTGGAATAGGTTGTATCTTCAGAGGGGCCATACAGGTTAAAGACTTGCTGAACGGTATCCAGTTGATAAAGCTGTTGTACGAGTTTATTCTGAAGTGGTTCACCAGCTAGGTTTATTGTGTGTACCGAGGCAGGGATACAGCCGATTCTCAGTAATTCGGCGATCGCGCTGGGAACCGTATTGATTAAAGTGACATCTTGAGCAGCGGCAGAGGTGGGCAAATGTAAGGCATTTTCGACCAAGATAATTTTACCGCCACCAGTGAGAGGAACGAATATCTCGAAGACTGAAAGGTCAAAGCATATCGAAGTGGAAGCTAAAACTCCAGCTAGAGCTCGATCGGCAAACTGTTTTTTTGCCCAATCCAACAAAGCTACTGTACTGCGGTGTTCAATTGCCACGCCTTTAGGCTTACCTGTTGAGCCTGATGTGTAGATAACGTAGCCTAAATTGTCAGGCTTAACCGCGCTTACCAAATTGTTTGAACTTTCTAACCCAATTTTCTCCCAATCTGTATCTAGACAGACTACCTGTGCTTTGTGTTCGGGAAGATTTTTAATCAGGTGTGCCTGAGTTAGTAGTACGGTGACGTTGGCATCTGCCAATATGAAAGCTAATCGCTCTTTAGGATACTTAGGGTCTAATGGGACATAAGCTCCACCTGCTTTAAGAATTCCTAAGAGCGCTACTATCATCTGAGGCGATCGCTCCGTGCAGATACCTACCAGTACTTCTGGTCCTACTCCCAGCTTCTGCAAGTAGTGGGCTACCTGAGTCGCCTGACGATTCAATTCTTGGTAAGTCAGTTGCCGATCTTCAAAAATTACAGCAACGGAATTCGGTGTCTTCTCTACCTGAACCTCGAATAATTGATGGATACAGAGATGCAAAAGTGTAGGAGAGAAAGAGCCAAAATTTTCTACCCCATCCCAGTTAGCAGCCGCCGTGTTATTCCACTCCACGAGCAGAGTCTGCTGTTCGGAGATCGTTAGGAGTGGTAGTTTCGATAGCCTTTGTTCTGGATGTGCGACAATCCCGTCTAAATGGTTTTGAAAATAGCTCGCCATCCTAACAATAGTGCTGGCTTCAAATAGATCGGTATTGTATGTCAAAGCTCCACTCAAACCATCTGCAAATTCCCAAATTTGCAAAGACAAATCAACAGCAACCGTACCACTGTCTACTTCCTCTTGACTAATGAGTAAGCCTGGTAGCTCCAGCTCACCATTAAATGTGTTTTGCAGGGTAAACATTACTTGGAATAGAGGATTGTAGCTGAGGTTTCGCTCTAACTTCAATTTTTCGACTAGCATCTCAAAAGGTAGATCTTGATGAGCGTAAGCCTGCATCGCAATCTCTCGTGCATGACCCAGTAATTCAATAAATGTCGGATCTCCCTCTAAATTAATGCGTAACGCCAGCGTGTTAGCAAAAAAACCAATCAGTCCTTCTAATTCAGGTCGATTACGATTGGCAATGGGCGAGCCAATAACAATGTCATCTTGATTGCTGTAGCGTCCCAAGAGGCTGGCAAAAGCAGTCAGGAGAGTCATAAATAGAGTTACTCCCTGCGATTGGCTGAACTGCTTTAAAGACAGTGCTAAACTTTGAGGCAGCTTAAAAGAGTATTTTGCTCCTCGGTAAGTCTGCATCGGCGGACGGGGATAATCCGTCGGCAAATTGAGGAGCGATGCACCTGTCAACTGTTTCTGCCAGTATGTTAGTTGGGTTTCCAGCACGTCACCTTGTAGCCACTGCCGTTGCCAATGAGCAAAATCTGCATACTGAATCGGAAGTTCTGGTAAGGCAATTGCTTCTTTGTTTAAGAAAGCTGGGTATAAGGTGGAGAGTTCTCGCACTAAAATGCCGATCGACCATCCATCAAAAATGATGTGGTGCATCGTGAAGAGCAGAAGATGTTCTTGAGGATGAAGCCGCAGTAAACTTATACGCAGTAAAGAACCCTTCTCTAGGTCAAAAGGCGTTTGTGTTGCTTCAAGCGTTAATCGCTTTATTTCCTGCCTTTGTATATCTGTGGGCAGGTCTTGCAAATCTACAAGCGGCAGTATAATATCTTGCTTTGGTGCGATCGCCTGAACCGGCAGACCGTTAACTGTTGCGAACGTTGTGCGTAATACTTCGTGGCGCTGGACGATCGTATTTATACTATTTTGCAGACAAGCAACTTCAAGATTTCCCTTCATCCGAAGCACCGCTGGCATATTGTAGGCAACGCTAGCTCCCTCTAACTGAGCCAGAAACCACAGGCGTTGCTGGGCAAAGGAGACACAATTCTCCGCAGAAGGCGCTCGACGAGGAATAATTTCCTTTTGCTTTAATTGGATACCTTTTTTCTGAAGCAAAAGTTTGAATAATTCTTGTTTCTGCTCAGTTAATGATTTTTTAAAAGCGTTATTTGAAGCATTATCTAATGGACTCATCGATCGAATCTCCAATAATAAATTTGGGGTATATACAAATTTAGGTAACTGGGTTACATCAACTAAAAATTACTGGGGATTGGCTATTAGTTGAATATACTTGATTAAATTTGCTTAATTAAAATTCCCTAACTTCTGCGTGCGTTCAAAGGTAGCAAAGACAGCATCACAAATTGCCGTCCGCATTCCCGCTTTCTCTAGCTGGTAAAGCCCCACAGCCGTTGCTCCTCCGGGACTGGTAACTCGGTTGCGTAACAGAGTTGGATGATCGTTGGTTTGACGCATCAGTTCCACACTACCTGCGATTGTTTGTAAAGTCAGAGTTTGAGCTTGGGCGCGGGTAAATCCCATATGAACTCCAGCATCGATCGCCGCTTCGATCAAGAGAAAGACAAATCCAGGCCCTGCACCACTCAACGCTGTTGCCCGATCGATGTCCTGTTCGTGCGGAACAGCCATCTCTTCTCCTAAGGCTTGAAGGATGGTTTTAGTATATGAGTGCTGTACTTCTGTCACTTCAGGTGATGCACTCCAGACAGTCATTCCCATCCCTACTTGAGCCGGGGTATTTGGCATGGCGCGGACAATCGGAGTGTGGTTCAAACCTTGACTGAGGGATGGGATACTCGCTCCTGCCACAATGCTCATCACTAAAGTATCCGAAGCAATTTTACCTCTGAGCGTCGGCATCAGCGCTCCCAAAACTTGCGGTTTTACACTCAATACGACGATCGCGCTTCCCTGAATTGCTTCTGTGTTTTTGCTTGTGGTTCTTACAGCGTAAGTCTGCTGCATATAGAGGCGACGACTTTCTATTGGATCGCTGGCGATAATTTGATCGGCTGTCACAACCTTTTTGGCGAGCAATCCACTAATCATGGCTTCACCCATCGTGCCACTACCGATAAAAGCAATTTGGATATCTGGCCGCATCTGTGTTCCCCTCTGTTTTTGCTGTTCTAGATTAAGATGGATTGGGTTGGATTGCAGCCTTTAAGACCAATCCTCTTTCTACATCCGCCAAGGCTTGATTAATTTCATCTAACCTGTAAAAACGACTAATCGTGCGCTCCCAAGCAATTTTCTGTTGGCGATTGCCTTTTAGTAACTGAAGCATTCTATAAAAGTGACTAAAATCGATGCCCCATGTCCCTCGAATGTCGATGTGTTTTAGATTAATCTCCAAATGGGGATTGAGCAGGATTTCACCTGTATTCGTGTAGTGTCCAACAACTACATAGCGACCGCCATCTCTGGTCATGGCAATGCCTTCTTTGACTGCAATAGGAACTCCTGTCGCTTCGATTGTGACATCTGCTCCACGACCGTTTGTCAGTTCTAGAACTCGATCGATGTGCTGCTGTGGTTCTCGATCGTCAATGGCGATCGTATCATCCACACCAAAAGATTTAGCAACAGCTAAGCGATTTTGATATTTGTCGATGACAATAACCCGACCAGCCCCCGACAGTAAGGCTAGGATTGCTAGACTTAACCCAACAGGACCACACCCTTGCACTGCTACAATATCGCCAATCTGAATCTGCGCGCGATCGACAGCGTGTAAAGCTGTTGGCAACGCACATCCGCCTGCAATAAATCGCGCCGGTGTTACCCCTTCAGGAAGGGTTAGGACTTTAACCCCCGGTTTAAGATATATCTGTTGAGACCACCCACCGAATAACCCCTCATTCGATGAGTAAGTAACGCCGTAGACTTTACGCTGCGGACAGCGAGTAGATGTTTTGGCAACTAAACAATACCAGCAATTGTTGCAAGTTTCGTTAACATCAAGGAACGTGACAATTGACCCTGTTTGAACAGGCTGACCATCCATATCAAGAACCTTTCCACCTACATCAACCGCTCGTCCTACTGAGAAGTGACCCGGAATGATCGGATAAGGTACTCCCCCTAAATGACCCCGAAGTAAATGTACATCTGTACCGCAAACCTCAGAGTAGATAGTCTCCAAGATAATGCCACCTTTTTCTAGGACTGGATCTGGCAATTGTTGCAATTCAACTGGGTGGTTAGGGGCGGTCATGACAGCGGCTAATGCCATTGGTGCTTCTCCAATTATGCTTAATCCTAATGAATCCTATCGCTTTCAAGACCAGAAGATGATTTCACTACTGGGGAGTAGTCCCATTGCAGAGGTAAACGTCATCCGATGCCCCTCGGTTGACTCAACGGTGTGATAATTTCTGGTGTTGAAGATGAATACATCTCCCACTTGTGGCTGAAAGACGATCGAGCTTGCACCTGAAACAACCTTATCACTATATCCATAAGAATCAAGCTTGTGTCTCTCATCTCCCGGATACCATTGCCGATCGTAAATATAAGTTTTACCGTGATTGTTTAAAGACAATTGGAGGTATAAATTCCAGGACAATTGAGCAATGACTGTACCCACCTCCCATCCAGGCTGTTCTGATGGCGCATAATCAATATGTAGCTGTGTACCCTGCTCAATTTTCCTGGTCAGTCCTGCATGGTAACTCCCATACAAAAATTCGGAGGCAATTCTTGCAGTTGCACCAGTTTGGTTTTGGATCGTTGCCATCAAACGTTCCAAGGGATTGAAGGAAGAGGAAGTGATACGGTATTGTTCTTTACTAGCTTGAGCTACCGCTTGGAAGTAATCCTTTTTACCAATGTTGTTGTACTCAAAAACTGTAATACCAATCCGCTCAATCTTAGGATTAACATTCTGGTAGTCATCAAACCCCAGCAAGTTAGCTTCTGTCACCAGCATTTTACACTCTTGGGGAGTGGCAAACTGCTCAATCCGAACTAGAGGAATTTTATTTTCAAATAGCATCCTCAGAGATTCGGCACTCAGAGGAAGAGCTTCAGTTGTTTTCCATACTTTTGACTTCATCTCGTCGTTAGCAATCACTTAAGGCTCTCCTTATTACCAATATTAAACAATTGCCATTGCTTTTTGGCCGCTACTATACTACGGTAGCTTGGTCAACCATTTTCCTGGAATTACAGAGTTCGCTTGGCTGGTAAATGTTCGTTGGAAAAACATACACAGAACGAGATAGCCCTTAGTCAGGGAGTTATCAGGTCAATAGCATCTCAACAAGGGGTTGACAACATACTGTTTGTCCGCAATCGGCTCAAACGATAGTGTACCAGAACTAAATCTCCTCTGAAGAAGAAAGTGTGTTAATAAATATTAAGACCTGTTATATCTATTAGTACATTAAAATTTATTGATGGTTAGGGCAATTATTAAAAGAATATTAAGAAAATTATTAACACTGTAAAAGTCAGAAATAATTAAGAACGAACTATTAATTCCCTAAAAAAAACTATGATTAGTAAGAACGATAACGATAGCGAAGACACAACCGTTTACAAAGTCGTTGTTAATCATGAAGATCAATATTCAATCTGGCCAATATATCGGGAACTTCCTCTAGGTTGGAAGGATGCTGGCAAAAGCGGGTCTAAGGAAGAATGCTTTAACTACATTAGAGAAGTTTGGATTGATATGCGCCCGCTCAGCCTCCGGAAATAGTTAACTATAGTTTTCTTGAGTCAAGACTTAAAGCACTGCCTAGGATCGGAATAACTGGAAATATTTGCTCTGTCGCAACGATTAATTGCTGTGTATTTAGTCATAAATATGTTTTGATTATTACTGGGCTATGATTCGGTTCACCTAACTGACTGAGTATGAGGAGATAAGAATGTTACGGCAATGGCTAGAAGATATCGTTAAAGAAACGATGGAATTTTGGGGT
>Ga0247774_1000460_pt1 | contig 20161 bp, 8 predicted proteins | sample UWRJL001104B6_FD_179933 | JGI IMG/M metagenome (GOLD analysis project Ga0247774, IMG submission 179933) | Plant litter microbial communities from Arlington Agricultural Research Station in Wisconsin, United States - UWRJ-L001-104B-6 | ecosystem: Environmental > Terrestrial > Plant litter >... | reverse complement strand
GCAAGGACAATACCACCGATCTTGATGCCGGCGTGGTTGGGCTCCTTTGTCATTTCGGTTGACAGTATCACCTGCCTTGTAAATTTTCTTCCCATGGGTTGGAAAAGAGTCCCCTGCCTACTTGATTTGATGGAATTCTCAAGAGTGTGTTCAGGGCTAAGAAACTATTCAGAAAGTTGGGTAGCGGTTATTAGGATTTGCAAACTCTTTCCGGTTGGGACTCGGAGTGAGCCGGGATATGCTTGCCAATATTTATTAGTAAATAGGTGAACCCCTAAGTAGACCTCTCTGTGAACTCTATATTAATTGACGGAAGTTCTCGCTCAGAATGTGCTCAACAGGTCTTGCGGTGCCTCTTTCCTTCATAATAGGGCCGTGTTTAATACTTTTCAAATGAGAGACAAAGATGTGATGATGATATGGCGTGCAAAGCTCTGTCATGAACTTTTTAATGTAAGTCTAGATTAATTGCTCAACTCTTGAAGCCTTAGGACATGGATAGTCATCTTTGTGTTGAATTGTGTTCTGTACATATCCCCGTCCTCCCATATTTACCGTAACCCTAACACGTCTGCCTTTTTGCCTACGATGGCGAGTTTGAAATTTTCTTCCCCACAATGCGCAACATCTCAACTCCATATCTCAACTCCACATCACACCCTTTCCAGGACCCCAACCACAACCGGAAGCGCACGTCCTTTCGTCTTTCTCAATAAATAGAGTTCCCAGTATTTTTCCCTCCGCGCCCATTGCCTGATCCCGGAGATTGTTAGGACCCTCCTCATCATGGCCTCATCGCCCAAAGAAATCACCGCCAAAATGGCCGCCCAAAGCCTCACTTCGTCACCAACACAATCACAACCACCCAACCCATCCACACCTTCATCAGCAAAACCAGAAAACCCACAACCCATAATTATCGGCCCCGCTGAGCCACCGCGCCGTACCACCGACGAGATCCTGGCTGATCTCAACAAGTCTCCCCTTTTCATGACGGAGATGGAATCCGCGGAAGACAACCCTGACATTGCCGCGCTCCAAGCTCTCGCGTATGAAGGCACCCCCCTGGAAAACGCCCTGGATTTCCGGGAGAGGGGCAACGAGTGCTTCAAAGTAAAAGGCTACGTCGACGCCCGTGAATTCTACAAAAAAGGGATTGACATCCTATGGCTCGAGGAGAGAAAACGACGACTGGCGGGCAAGGTAGATTGGCTTCCCCAAGAGAAGGAAACCGAGAGCCAACAGGACGGCAATGAAGAGGAGGAGGGGAAGGAAGAACTTTCCCCGGAAGAACTCGAGCACCGCCAAAAAGACCTCCTAGAAACCATGTACATCAACCGCGCCGCCTGCAACCTCGCCCTGGCCAACTACCGCGCCTGCTGGCTCGACTGCATGGCCGCCCTGCGGATGAATCCCCGCAACCTCAAGGCCTACTACCGCGCCACCAAGGCCCTGCTGTCCGTGGACCGCATCGCTGAGGCGGACGACCTATGCGCTCGGGGCCTGGCCCTCGATCCGGGGAACAAGGCCCTGTTAGGGGCCGCAAACGACCTCGTCGCCCGGAGCCTCGTGCTTGAGAAGAGGCAGAGGGAGGAGCAGGTGCGGGTCGCGAAGGCGCAGCTGAAAGGGAAGCTCCTCCGGGCGGCGTTGACGGCCCGCGGGATCGTCCTCAGGGAATCTGGGGGGAAGCCGCCGGATATGCAGGATGCGGTGGTGCACCTCACGCCGGACGAGTACTCGGCCGAATCGAAGGTTGCGGTTCCAGTTGTGGTGCTGTATCCGAAGGACATGCAGTCGGATTTCGTAAAGGCTTGGAGGGAGGATCAGTCGTTGGGGGATCACCTTGAGTACATCTTCCCGTTGCCGTGGGATGAAAGGGGCAGGTATAAGGAGGTGGAGAGCTATGTTGAGACGAGCAAGGGAACGCTCCTGAAAATGGGAAGGAAGGTGCCGCTGCTCAAGGTGCTGGAGGGGGGGAAAGTGGAGGTTGTGGATGGGGTTGTGAGGGTCTATGTTGTGCCGAAAGGGGAGGCTCCGGAGTGGGTGGCCGAGTGGAAGGAGGCAAAGGCGATGGAGGCACGGTAGGAGGGTGGCAGTGGTATGGAGGGGCGGGAATTAGACTTTGGGCTAACTTGTGTTGGCGGCAAGAAGATAGAGGAGGGAGTTCATGTTGCTACTGTGATTGTCGGAGAGAGACAGCGACGGACAGGATTCAAAGAGAACTCGATATCGAAACGCTATTCCAGAGACCTAAATAGTGAAACCTAACGCTGAGCGGTCCTTGTCGTGAGAGTTCTCCTCTTGAAAGCGACACCGTAGAGTACAAGAAACCCAAGAAACTAAGAAAACAGGGTGTCAAGACTGTAACCGCCCCCCTCCCCCCCTCTCCCCATTTTCTTCCGACTCTTTCGTCTCCGTTAGTGGTAAATCGAGGTGAATTTCCCCCCCTTTTTTTTTGCCTGTATTCGTCGCGAGACGCCATTTTGGCCATCGACTATTTTGACAATAAAGATGAATTGCAAAAACAGAAGAAAAAAAGAAACAGATCAAACAAGAGATTGTTTAGATCCAGTATGTGTTCTCAAAGATTGCTCTCTCGTGTGCTCCTCCTTTCCATGCCCGAAATAATCTCATTCGCGCGCCATTGCCAACCGAAGGGATATCCCAATGTCCCAAACAAAACTTGCAAGATCACTCCACGCAAAACAAAATCGAGGATGGGAGAAGGACCTCCCCTCCCCTTCGGCTCTTCTCCAATCCCTCAGAATACCTACTCCTGAGCCACAACACCGCTCTGCACAAGTTCCGCTTCCGAACCCGCCCGATGCCTCTTCCTCTGGTGCGACTCCATCACAGCCATAGCCCTCTCCGCGCATATTTCTATGTCAGTGCTGAGCTTGAACCCCTCATTATCCTCCTCCTGTCTCAAGCCAATACCAACAACTTCCTCTCTTCCCTGACCACTACCAACACCAACGGACTTGACGCAGTTATTTTTCCGCTCTTTTTTCCGCCGCTGCCGCTGTTGTTGCCGTGGACTGCGGCTAGCAACTCTCCTCTCTTTCTCCTTCCTCTCCCGCATTTGTTCCTCCCTCACCCTGTCCAAAAGCCCAAGCTTGAGGAGTTGCAGCGCTGCGGCTCGGTCCTGGTCCGTGTCAGCAGGATAGGTGGCCCTTTTATCCGATGTAGGAGTAGGAGCTGGAAGTCGGGCATGATGCAGCATGTCCCCCTCATGACAGAACCGTCGCTTTGTGCTAGATGGAGACCCTCTTGGCCAGTTGGGCGAGTCGAGATGGGGGAGGGCCGGGAGTTTCGGCCGAGGTAAAACAGGGTACGACGGGTACGAAAGGGAATGGTGGTGGGTCCCTACAGATGCATCCCCGTTCGGCCGCTGATTGGATGTTTGATCATGTTGGGAGGATGGAGGTAGTTCGGCCCAGTGGCCAGGGAGCGTTGTCGTCATGCTCCGCAGCGGAACTCTTCTAGGTACGGCACTCAAGTACGGATCCCCCAACGACCCCCTACCCCGATTCTGCTCATTGACCGGCGTCCAAGCCGATGTCCTCGGCACCGGTAGGGGCGAGAGCATCCTGCCAGGCGAGTGGTGGTATACCCTCCCCGAGGACGAACTCCCCGCGCTGACGGGCCTACCTCCTCCGCCATCTGCCATATATGGGCTATCGTTGTCTCTATAAACGGCCAGGTCTAGCACGTAATCTCTTCTCAAGTGTACCCTTCCCTCGGGCGTGTCCCGCGCAGTCCGAGAGTGTTGTTGAGACCAGGGTGATTCGGGGTTGCGGAGTGGTGATAGGAAGGTCGAGTTAGCCTTCATTTCAGCTTCATATTGCTCACTTCGATGCCGTTCAGCTTCCCTAGTGGCTTCTTGGACAATAAGGCGCGATATGGCCATGTGTCCGAAGTCGCTGGCATCCGGGTGGATACACTGTGAGGGAAAATCGGGTCCGAATAGGGGGATGAGGGCGCCGGCGATTTTATAGCAAAATGTTGCGCACACGGCTTTGGCGCATTCCCATGGCATCCAGTATCCTACGTAAGAGGAGTCAGCTACAGATGTTGATATTGTTTCCGCCATCGACTGCAAGCTAGCCTCGATCGGGCGTTTTTGCAGTACGGGGGGGATCCAAGGAACGTTGATTTACCCTGAGCACTTATTGACCCGCCCGTGATACTGTGGCTGATATCTTTCAGCCCAGGGTTTTGGTTCAGCATCTTCGCAGGTTGGGTCTACTTGCACGTTAGCTTCCTTCGGAGAAACCCTGTAATGTCTCGGACCCTATTTCTCCATACCTTCCCATAGTCGCAGCACTTGAAGAAAGGCGTCAGACGGACCAAGCCAATATTGTAGTCCCACATGACGGTGTATTCGGCATCTCTCCCAGGCATCCTAAAGACGTACTTGAACACTAGCACCCCATTGTCAGCACCGGTATATCAAGACAGGAACCCAAGTCAGGCCAGCTGAACCCACCTTCGAAGCCTTCCCTTCTTGTCTTCTCAAAGAAATCCTTCTTCCCACTGTTGTAAGGAATGTGTGCGCAGCATTCCGCAATCCGTCCAAACGGGAACACCGAAAATTTATGAATCTCTCCCAGGCTCATGGCGTCCACATGTTCGCATGGAGGATATTGGATATGGCCTCGCGGTCGCGTCCTTGAGAGCAAGGTCCCTTTCGAAGACCCTACGCTTGTAGCTACCAGCCCGACCGGCGAGTCGCGAATTGTGCTTCGAGAGAAGACGTACGGGAGAGTCGGGATAGGGGTTTCTGTCATGTTGGAGTCCGATGCGAGAGGGGCGAGGGACCTGTTGGCCGATAGAGAGTGTATCCGGGCAACATCCGGATCGGAGGATGTTGTTGAAGTGGGAGACGACGATTGAGACAAGATTGATCCAGAGCCTGGAGCTGGGGTGGGAAGAGGTGCGGGGTTCAGGATAGCCTGAAGAGAGGTCATGATGCCAGTTTTGGTTATAGGTTTTCACGTGAGACAAAAGTATCGCTGTCTGGTCGGCGCAAGCCTCATATGCCTAGGCGATGGATCTTGCAGGCAATATACAATACTCAGTTAGTGAGGCGTTGGATCGTCTCCGAGAGTCGCGAAATGGTTGTTGATATAGAGCTGAGAGGCGGTTCGGTTAGATAGTTTAGGGTGATTTCTGACGACGGACTGGGGGGGTAAAGCTGAAAAGCCAAAGGCTTGGAATCAGTTAGGGGTTTAAGGGGAAGATACAAGAAGCCAAGCACCTGACAGGCGAGCTTTAAAGACAATCAGGTACTTGGAGGGTGTTTAAATGGCAGGAAGCGTGGCTGGAAGGTCAGAGGGTATCTCTGAGCCTTTATGGAAACACCATAGAAATATGAACCTTCTCGAAGCCGGGGAGACCTTCGATAACAAACAACTTAGGCTGCCGTAGTCTTGGCTGTGATATTTGATCCTGCACTCGGGCCAAAACAACACTCTCGTCGAGCAGGGCTTTGTATTTTTTGAATAGACGGATAGCGACTCTGATTGACTTGCAGCCGAAAGATTTTAAGAAAGCGCTGCTGGAGGGCTCTCGTAAAGGACCGAGGCCTGACGGCTTTGGCTGACGACTTTCTTTTCTTCTCTTTTACAGATGCCCGAAGTACAAGCGGCTTTGGCACACAGCCATCAAGAGCGGTTGGCTCCAATGGAGGTAATATCGACGAAAGGGATGAAAACGGGCGGACGAGCGGACCTCGGGGTGTGTGAGTCGCAAAATGGTTGTCCCTTCGTAGCTTTCGGCGTTGCCTTGCCCTTGTCTCTGTCCCAACTCCGACAAATTCGGGGCAGGAGTAGGTGTCTTGGATGGGGATACAGCTTCTAGGAATCAGCAACACTGTGTATGAGCTTTCCCGCCGCCACTCCTGTCTTGGTGCATCGAGTTGGCAAGCCCAAAGTGACAAGTCATACACTGACTGGAGAGGATCCTTCTTAGGCTCATCCGGGACAAGGGGAGGAACTTTAGGTAGGTAGTAAACGAGCAATGTTGCGGTAGAGCAGGGAATTGCGGGAAACGGCTATCTCAATCTAGAGTTCGAGTTTCTAAAGAAGGGTGTCATCGAGGTAGTTCGGAAGGATCTGGATGTCAGAAGCCGGAATCCAATAGGCCCCGTTCTCATGAGACCACCGACTGGAGTTATTCAGACATATACCGAGTGTTGTGTTCCAGGGTCCGGATAAGAGCGGTCGGCTTGGCCGTATCGTGTTGGGCATCCGGGGTCAAACGGCAAACGAAGCTGTAGTCTGCTTTTGCCGCCGTCTGTGGCTCTCACCGAAAGTCTCGAAACAGACAGCACGAGCCTCTGTGTCCAGCCGTCTAGAAATGCTATGCACGTTGCACACGGGGAATTGACACTCACTTCATACCGACGTGACGTTGCTGGGTACACATTTAGGGGGCATGCCCCAGAATCTAGCCTTGGCTTCCACACGGGGAGTGTACAAGCATCTGGGCTGGAGAACCGATTGCAAAATAATGACACCTTCACCTAATCGCCTCAGCTTGTTGGGCAAATAAGAGTGTGAAGCCCTGTTGGGGATCCAAGTCGATCCAGACTCCATGTGACGGCCCACCAGGCATATGGTGGAGTGTATGAGGCGCGGTTAATGGCATTTTAGGCCGAGCAGAAGGTACATTGGCGTGGATGGAAATATTAGTGCAGATGCTTATTTCTCAACTTAACGGGGCGAATATGCATACAAGGGGTAGTGAGGGGTCAATGGCAAGGAAAGATCGAGTGACTAGACTCTTAGATTTTCTCAAGGTATCGCAAGCTACCAAACAACACAGACAAGAGGTGGAAACCCGGTGCGCGGTCAGGACATTAGGCAGTCGGCAACCGTGGTGAATGAGAGGAAACGATCCTCAACCGATGAGGTTGGAAAATCTGTGCAAGGACCTAAGCTGCCAACATATCCCAGCATCTAACTGGACCCCAGCGTGGCTTAGGAAAAGTGGGTTTGAAAATGTGGAGGACTAGGCTGGAGCCCTGGCCGTCTTTCGGATAGCTGCAGAATATGTGCCATTAGTGATCCCCAGGGCGCCTACCTGAGATGAAAATAACAGAATGAGAGATGTGAAGCGCTACGAGAAGACACTTTGCCTTGGACATGACGTGGGAGGATACTTCAACAACTCCGCTAACTCACTAACGTGATGTGCACGTATCTTTGCTTGGGTCAGTGATCGCAGTTTTGAGTCCAAAAAGTGGAAGCTGGAGAAGAAGCCCAGGAATCGGCAGCGACCGCCCCGAGCTAGAACATTATCCCTGTGCATGCAGGTGACGACAGTCGCGCTCCCACTGTTAACACTGTCGGGGACTTTGACCTCAGACAACTGCCTTCGGCAATGATTAAGGCGAACTGAGACAGTTAAAACCTAAGGTGCATGCCCAGTGCTGTTCTTCACAAGACTTGCATTGGGAATGGGACACAAAATTTGCTCGGCAGTCCACCGGACATGAGCGTCGACGATCGGACCCACCGCATTGATCAAGCCGACTACGTGTTTCTCACCTCAAATACCAAGGCCCTGCGCATAGCCGCTGTCAGCGGAGGCAGGTCATCTACTCGTTGAAGACATTCCGCCCTTGCTTCGAGTAGCCCACGCGCACAAATCAACCATCTGCCGGGCTTGGTGGACAGAAACCTTGAGTGTATTTCCCAGGATACCTACTCATCCGTGTTTCCCCCAGCCAGCTTGCTTGGGACAAGCACAACTAAAGAATTCTCCGAGGTACATTGTACCACACCCCGTCCTCCCTTCTGCGTCACTCGACAAATATGTCAAGACTTCATGGCCCCTTGTACACATCTCATTCTAGCACGTCTTTTTTGCGGAATAAGCTCCCTCTCATGCTTGCCTGTATGTGCGTGCTTGTGTGCGTGTTTGTATGTGGAGTGGAAAGCTCCTTGATGGTTGAACCTGAATTCGTTTCTGACAGCAAGAAGAATCCAATTTGTCAGTGTCGCAAGACGAAGAAAAAGTGGGCCTGAGTTACACAAACCAAAGGGCAAGCTGCGACGTAGATTCACTCTGCTTAGTTAGGCAAACTATAGGTGAGTCTTTCTCTTCATCTTGCCCCCTCGCCAAGTTCAGTCAGACCAGATTCAGTATCTGGATCCCTTATGACGTAGACGGTCAACCGTGGACCGTGGCCTGTGGCCTGTGGACCGAGTTAGCCAAACACAGTCCGGCACAAATGCCCCGAGTTTCATGAAAAAAAGTCACCATGCCCTCGAGTCTCGCCTTCCCCTGGCGCTGACATTGCGGGACCAGTGTTGTTAACCATCTCACCGTCTGCAGCCTGCCGGGCCGCTTCCTGGTGGGTCCCAGGCAACAGTACGTACCTTCTCGAAGCAGGTACCAGTTTGTAACCGTTATATCGAACTGAAAAGGCAGCAATGGCAAACAGGGAAGGCTGAAAAATGCATTGCTTGTTACAGCAGACCACGAGGCGAGAGAGCTGAGGGCGAGGATCACAGCTTTCGAATCCATTGCTTGCCATACTAAAGCATCGAGCGTCAGTGCCGTGACATAACGTCGCTACTGGATAGGATTGCGGGTCGGCGAACTTCCGGCCACTTGGTTTGAAAGGCTGAAATATAAGAGCACAGCGTCGACGCCACCCGGTTGAGGCCGAGACACCTATCCCATATCTCTGACAGCCGATGCCCCACTAGATCATGATCCCGGTCGGGGTACTCTGTTGATGCGTAGATGGCCATGCAGCAGACTCAACTTCTGCTGGGGAAGACGACCCTGGACCACTATGAATGAGACCAAGTTTCTCCTCCTCAGAAAATGAGTTAGTAGCTCAGACACGTATGTATTTCTCTATGCCACTAGCTAGACACAGAATGGGACAGATGCCGAAAATGGAGGGTGGAAGCGCAGACGAAGCGTCGGCTGCAAGACAAGAAGCGACGGACAGTGGCTGCCATGGCATACCTGACGCGCTGTGCATCGAGACTGGATGCAAAGGACGTCGGGACCACGCATCGAATTCGGGATATTCTAGTTCTGTGTAGCCCCAATGTCTTTCCTTACTTCACCACTCAACCGTAGTGGCCGCGAGCTGATCTGGAGTTGCGCTTGTTGTGTCACCTCATTCAACCACCGCCGTTCAACACACACGGCCACAGCGCATGCTCAATTGCCGGATCTGTCCTGCTTTCTGCAACAGGATACGCACGATTGATTACGACCAAGGGCAAGGTGGCCTGAGCCGGATGCTATCGCGGCGAAGAATTCGCTCGTCCCTTTTCCGGTCGGAAACCTTGCCCGTGAGCATCAGATAGCCGTCCCAGCCCGGCACGGGACCCCTAGCGGAAAATCTTCAAGGAGCGGAAGCGACAAGTGAAACCACGTGGTATGGAATCAAAAAACCCTCCGCGTATGGCAAAGACAACCTTAATCCCTTGAATATTCTGAGAGCAACAAAACATGTTCGCGGGCCGGTCGCTCCTTACAGGCCGTGCGTAACAGCGATCGGAAAAGAAGGGTTTTGCTCCGTGTTACGTTGAAGGAGGTGTTGCCAGCGATGCCGGTGACAGGTTGCCCCATGGGTAATCTGCCGCGCGCGCTGCTCTCCGCAAGCCCTCACCTTCTTCGCCTAGCCGAAGCCAGCGGCAGATAGTTGTTTCAGGCTCTGGGGACGGAGAATCCTAACATGTATCCTTCGTCAACAGGATTGCCCGCAGCAAGTAGCAGCATCCAATTTGACTTACTGTGGCAAAATTTTCGGCACGTCACTGTAATCACTCACATCCACCATGCTTTTCGGTGCTGCTCTCTTGATACTGCTTGCTTCCCATCGTGTCAGTAGGCAAGACTGGTTCGGGACTTGAATAAGTATTCGGGTCCGGCCCAACCACGAACCGATACCACGAACAATCCAAGACAGCTTGTCTCCCTGAACTTCCCACAAGTGCTTGTCCTTGGGTCGCCTCGTACGCGGATCTTGCTTGAAAATTCTCCGACGGGAAATCAAGAAACTAACGAGCCCTTCCCGCCAACTAGCGCCAGAGCTGCTCGGTACCCATCAAGATACTATACTTGATCAATGAATCGTAAACCTAGGTGGTCCTTGTACTAGGTACAGGTCGCAAAAACTCCTCCAGCAATCCCTTGGCGCACTCGCCCCATGTCGATGGAAAGGATATTGTGCGTCCTGCCGTGCAGGATACTCGGTAAAAGGTTGTACGTCGTGCAGGCCCAAGAATGACGCGATGGCAGGTTTGCACCATGGTGCTCGTGTTTCTTCAAGCACTAGAACGCGCCACGGTGGGAGCGTGACAGGTCGGTCACTTGACTACAGGACTTGTCCGAGATAGAAACCTGGAAATGATCAATGCGCTCAGTGCGTCGATGACAGTGATGCCTGGCCCAAATCATGGGTTATCCATGACACCCAACCTCGAGCGCGGAATCCAGGGCAGCCAAGAGAAACCCTCTGTTGGGGCAGAGGCGGACTTGGACGAGTGAAGCCTCCATCACATCTGATAGTGAGGAGACTCTGATGGAAAAGAAATCAAGGTGCGTCAAGCCAATCTCTTGAATGTTCTAGGCGTTCGTTGGTACTATGGACTTTGGCTGACGTGGGTTTGTGTTTTATGGACGAGAGGCTGAGTCTTGCCGTCTCATTCCCGTCTAATATGGGGATTGCAGCCGTTTGTCCTGGTCTCGCGACGTCAGCCGCCGCTGCTATGTGTCAGAAGTACGGCATCGAAAGATAATTGCAAGATGTAGGGAGCAAAAGGCGTCCAATTCTCGATCTTCTTGATGATTCTAATCAGCGTCCTGCGCTGCTTGCTTGTCTTCTTTGTCTCTAAGTCTTCCTGTTTCAACTCCGCGCTTCTGGGGCCCTCAGCTGTCCACATTAGATTACAGCTGTCCTTTTGACACTATGTGCCTTCTGCTAGATATCAGTTAGCGAGCCTTAAAACTATCAGCTGGCATCGGGGCGGATGTGCTGAGGCCAAGCCTGGCGACACTGACAACATCTTATGTCAGCACTCCTGCTGGTGCGGGCTGCCAATGAAATTTATTGTGGAACCTGAACAGTCATGTGATAGTCTAACCAAATACGGAAAGGCGGCGTGTCACCCGCCCTTGTCTGTTTACGAACGCGTCAAGCCAAAATAGAGACACGCTCGGCTTTGAACCGAACTTGTCATATTCGCAAGCCGCTTCTGACCCTGAACTCGACCGCAAGTTGACCATTGGCAGCGGACGACAGCCAACAAGCATCGAATTGGCCTTCAATTGCCAATTTGCCTGGTGCACATTGACAAAAAAACAAAACACACGGTTGTTTTCATTGACCTCGGACCCAAAGAAATAACGAAAACCTCTCTTTCCCCACGATAATACTACAGGTCGATGCGTCGGCTACTATCGCGGGGTCTCTATTGACTCGTTTCGCCTGCTCTACAAGGCACTCTTCATACTACTTTTGTTCCACGCGTCGCACATTTTGTATCTAGCCCTGGACGGCTAGCCGTCGTGCGTCCCAGTGTATTTCATTCCCCATACGACATCGCGCAAGGTCGATTTCAGCACTACCAACTCGATCGGCCCGGCGAACACGCGCCAGCCAAGATGGACGCCTTTCTTTCCGACTCGATCGTCAGCATTGACGATGGCGTCGATTCTGATGACTATACCCCGGAAGTTGTGGTAAGTGGTGAATCGTCTGCCTCCAGCTCTCCTGTCGAATTTCACTTCCCTTTAACCCTAGCAATGAGCCCGATCCCCCCCGACCGCTCACCTTTCCTCATATCCAAACTATGCGACCATTCTCTCTTGCCTTCAGTCCAATTAGACAAATGTTGACACTCGAGACGCAGAAAGCAAAAACGAAGCCAGCCCCGAAGAAGACGGCTGCGCCAAGGAAGACGACCCAGACAACCCTCGCCAGCAAACTAGTCTCCAAGAAGCGACCAAAGCCTGTCAGCGACGATGAGGGCTCGGCAGATGAAGTTACGGGCTTCTCCAATACACCGCCGAGTGCCAAAAAGCAAAAGAAAGCGCCGCCTAAGAAGAGCGGAGGCAAGCCTCTGGAAGAAATCGCAAACGATAGCATGGTGATGGACTCCCCAGAGGCTGCCCCTTCTAAGTCGAAAGGTGGCAAGTCCAAGACGGCAACGGAGACATACCAAAAGTTGACCCAACTCGAGCACATCATCAAGCGTCCCGACACGTACATTGGCTCTGTGGAAATGACCGAAGCCCAAATGTGGGTCTTCAATAAGGGGACTTCGCAAATGGAGTATCGGAAAGTCAACTACGTTCCCGGCCTCTACAAAATCTTCGACGAAATTCTCGTCAACGCAGCTGACGCTAAGCAGCGGGACGATGCGGACAATGCCATGACGGCCCTCAAGGTGTCTGTTGATCGGGCAACAGGCGAGATCCAAGTCGAGAACAATGGCAAGGGAATTCCGGTGGAGATGCATAAGAAGGAAAAGATGTACATTCCCCAGCTCATCTTTGGCGAGCTATTGACAGGCTCCAACTACGACGACGAGGAGAAGAAAACGGTTGGTGGTCGGAACGGTTATGGTGCGAAGCTGTGCAACATTTTCAGCACCGACTTTAACCTTGAGGTTCAAGACAGCACCAACGCCAAGCGGTACAAGCAGCAATGGACGGCCAACATGAGCAACGTCAGCAAGCCCAAGATTACAGCCAGTAAATCCGCCAACTTCGTTAGAATCACCTTCAAGCCGGACTACACGCGGTTTGGCATGCCCCAAGGCATTGACGACGACTTTGAGGCCCTTGTATATCGGCGTGTCTACGACATGGCTGGCACGCTTCGCGGTGTGAAGGTGGTTCTGAACGGCACCCACATCAAGCTCAAGGATTTCAAGGCATACTGCGAGCTATATGCCAAAGCCATCGGGCAAGAGCGAGCCATGGAGGAAGGCGAGGCCCCCAAGAACACAACGGTCCACATGGATGTCGATCCCAAACGACCTCGATGGCAGATTGGATTTACAGTCTCTGATGGGACTTTCCACCAAATCTCGTTTGTCAATTCGATTGCAACCACGATGGGAGGCACGCACGTGAACTATATTACGGAGAAGATCACGACGTACCTCCTCGCCCATCTTCAGAAGAAAATGAAGGGCCATGGCTTGAAAGGGAACCATATCAGGAACCACATATTCATCTTCATCAACTGTCTTGTCGACAATCCTGCCTTTACGTCACAGACCAAGGAGCAGATGACAACCAAGGCAAGCCAGTTTGGTGGTGGCAAAATCGAGCTCAGCGAGGATTTCTTGAAGAAGATTGTCAAATCAGATGCCCTAGCCAAGATCATGGACTTTGCGGAGCGCAAGGCAGACAAGGCAATGGCCAAGAGCGACGGCAGCAAGAGATCCCGTGTCAGCAACGCCAAGCTCGTCGATGCCAACTTGGCTGGAACCAGGCGCGGCCACGAATGTACCCTGATTCTTACCGAAGGTGACTCTGCCAAGTCTCTGGCTGTCGCTGGTCGTGCTATCCTGGACCCCGATCGAATTGGCGTCTTTCCCCTCCGTGGTAAGATGCTCAACGTTCGTGATGCGTCGCTCGAGCAGATCAGCAAGAACCAGGAAATCCAAAACATCAAGCAGTTCCTCGGTCTGAAGCACAAGACCACTTACACCGACACCAAGAGTCTGCGGTACGGCCATCTCATGATCATGGCCGATCAGGATCATGACGGCTCTCACATCAAGGGTCTCTTGATCAATTTCCTCCAAGTCCAGTACCCTTCGCTCTTGCAAATCCCGGACTTCTTCCAGGAGTTCATAACGCCAATCGTGAAAGTGTGGCAGGGCAAAAATCCCAAGAAGCCGCTCAAACTTAAGTCGTTCTTCACGCAACCGCAGTATGAAACATGGAAGGAATCCCACAAGCACGAGATGCATAGGTGGGAATCCAAGTACTTCAAGGGTCTGGGTACCAGCTCCAACGAGGACGCCCAAGTCTACTTCAACAATCTGGACGACCACCTCAAGGAGTTCAACACCATGCGGCCAACCGAGGCCGAGCTGTTTGATCTTGCCTTCTCCAAGAAGAAGGCAGACGCGCGAAAGGAATGGCTAGGCAACTTTGTGCCGGGCACATTCCTGGACCAGTCGACCAAATCCATCACCTACACCGACTTCGTCAACCGAGAATTGATTTTGTACTCCATGGCGGACAACATCCGATCAATTCCATCCGTTGTTGATGGGTTCAAGCCAGGTCAGCGCAAGGTCATCTATGCTTGCTTCAAGCGCAACTTGATCAAGGACAAGAAGGTCATCGAATTGGCCGGCTACGTGTCTGAACAGACGGCGTACCACCATGGTGAAACATCTCTCCAGCAGGCCATCATCGGGTTGGCACAGAACTTTGTCGGTTCCAACAACGTCAACGTTCTTGAGCCTAGCGGCAACTTTGGTTCTCGTCTTAGTGGCGGATCTGATGCAGCTAGTCCTCGATACATCCATACGCGTCTCTCCCCCTTCGCGCGGAAAATTTTTTCGGCCCTCGACGAGCCCAACCTCGAGGCCCAGCTGGAGGATGGCAGTCTGATCGAGCCGAAGGTGTACGTACCTGTCATTCCTATGGTACTGGTAAACGGCGCCGACGGCATTGGCACTGGTTGGAGCACGACGATCCCCAACTACCATCCCGAGGATATTGTCAAGAACCTCAAGAGACGAATGGGTCGGCTTGAGGACACCGGAGGCGAGGAGCTGCCTTTTGAACCCATGATGCCCTGGTTCCGAGGCTGGACTGGCCAGACAGAGGCCGCTGGCCCTGAGCGATACAAGGTCAACGGCGCGGCCAGGTTCAGTGATGACAATGCCAACGAGATCATCGTTACCGAGCTTCCCGTCCGCACCTGGACTGACGACTTCAAGGCTAGGCTCGAGGAGATCATCAGCGGCGCCAAGGGCCCCAGTTGGATCAAGGATTACAAGGAGTTTAACGACCACAAGCGCGTGCACTTTGAGATCATGCTCTCCGACGACAAAGCCAGGGAGGCAATCCTCAAGGAGGGCATTCTTGAACGCTTTAAGCTTACCAAGCAGCTTGCCACATCCAACCTGGTCGCCTTTGATACCGCTGGACGGATCCGCAAATACGAGAAGGTGGAGGACATTATGGAAGAGTACTACGGCTACCGATACAACATGTACACGGAGCGTAAGAAACACTGGCTCGCCGTCTACCACGCGGACCTGCGCAAGTATCAGAACCAGGCCCGCTTCATCAAAGAGGTGATTGACGGTAAGCTCGTTGTGTCCAAAAAGAAGAAAAAGGCCCTTATCCAGGAGCTTCGCGACCGCAATTACGAAGCATTCCCTCCCAAGGCTGGCCCGGGCAAGAAGACGGAAGAGAATGAGAATGACGACCAGGATCAGGCCGAAGATGATGAGGAGGCTGCTGTGGCCGGTGGTGCTCGTGACTACGACTATCTTCTTGGAGTAAGTGGTTCTTTCTGTTTGACTGTTCGGCTGTTGTGTGTGAAGCGATAGCTAATGAAGACCAGCTGCCTATTTGGTCACTCACGGCCGAGCGCATTGAAAGGCTCAAAGATCAGATCGCCAAAAAGACGCAGGAGCATGAGGACCTGCTTGCGCTCAGCGAAAAGGATCTCTGGTGCGCTGATCTCGACGGCTTCATGGAGGAATGGCACAAGCAGCTCGCTCTCGACGCGGAGATCCAGACCGGAATCAACCGCATGGGTCGCCGTCGCTCCAAGAAGATCGGTGCCGGGAAGTCAAAGACTGGCGGTCCTCGCGGTGACGACGATGACTACGATCCCTCCGTCAAGAAGGGCCGAGGTAGGGCTGCCGGTGGCAAGGCTGCAGCGAAGCCTGCAAAGCCCGCCAAGACTCATCAGCGATTCGCCGAAATGTGGGCCGGATCCAAGTCCAAGGCCAAAGATTCGGAGACTGAAGAGGTCGGCATGTCGGATGGCTTCTCGGATGACGATTTTATGGCTTTAGGTCGATCCAAGGCTCCCCCTTCCAAGCTGAAGAAGGAAGAGTCGATTGAGCCGACGATGTCGGATGCTCCTGCTGCAGCTCCTGCTCGGAATAAGCGCGCCGCTGCTACCAAGAGCAAGACGTGGATTGTTGACGATGACACGGACGCCAGCGACGACGACGACATGCTTGGCGATGTTGGGGCGATGGTTAAGGGAATCACCAACGGGGCTAAAGCAGAAGACAAGACGAATGGCAGGCTTAGCTTGTTCGCCATGTCGCGGGGTCCCGAAAGCCAAGTTTCGGCACTTCCGAAGACGATTCGGACGAAGCCTTCGAGGACGTTTGATTTCGACAGCCACGATGATACCAACTACGAAATGCTTGCAAAGTCGTCGCCTCGCAAGTCTGTCAGGGGCGACGAGCTTGACGGTCTCTCCGATGATGATGCCTTCAACCTCACAAAGGTTACAGCCAAGCCATCGTCGCAGCCACCCCCAAAAGCCTCCGCTACTAGCACTTCATCTGCCGCCGCTGCGATTGGAGGGAAGAAAGCCCGCGGTCGACCTGCGAGTACGAAGAACAAGACCGAGGACAAGGTTGCGAAGCCGACCGGACTCTCACCCGCAGCAAAGGCTTATGCCGCGAAGAAGGTCAAGAAGGTTGCTCTTAGCGATGACGACGACCTGGATTTGGAAGACGAGCCTGTTGCGGAGAAGAAGTCTGCCGCGAGGGGCCGGCCTGCTCGGACAGCGGCTAAGCCTAAGCCCAAGGCGACGTATCTTATCGAGTCGGATGAGGACGACGACGTAGAGGCAGATGATGTGGATGACTCTGACCCGTTCGCCATGGATGATTCGGAGTAGGGTCTCTGAAGGGCGGGAAGGGTCATGGGGGTCTGCAAAGAGTCATCCAGCGGCCCCGAAGGAGAAAGCAGGCGCTTCAGAGATTTGGAAGACGTGGTGGGCGTCGGGCGCCATGAAATGATTGACGAGAAGCATCTGAGGGAAGGGAAGGGAGGGGGCAATGACGGCATGAAAGTTAAAACGAATGGGCGCCTGTGTGTGTGTGCATGGTATCTTTCCACCTTATTATTAAGGTGAGATGTTCGCTTAGCTTGGCCTTTGGATCGCAGGTCGTTGAGACCGTGTAGTAATAATTCCCTTTAGTTCCAGTAGCTTTACGGATTTCTTTTGTCTCTGCTCAATCCAGTGTTTTTCTTGTTTTTACGTAAAACTGTGATCCTTAGTCGCTTTTGTTCTTCGTTTATCGCGTAAAAGCGAGCCCGAATATCTTGGTTCGCTAGGCGGAAGTATAAGGTCTTTCTCTAGAGTTTGTGCTATGAGTAGATTTTCCGGGATTTAAAACCTTTGCTTTCAATAACGAATGGCGCTCTTTGCTGCTCTTTTACAGCCTCAAGTCGTCTTTTTTTTTGTTCCCCTTTTGCTCGATTCCGGTATCTTGACCTAACCATAAGCTTTTAGCCTTAGTAATGTCTCCGTTTCTCTCCGGTTCTGTCGTCCCCTTTTGCTTATAAGTCTATATCTCTATACTCATCTCTACAAACCATCGCGCGCCTAACAGTTTCAAGAAGACTGTTCTGCGCATGCCACCTACTGCTACTTTTAAATTAACACTACTACAACATGTTGAGCCACGGACCCAAAATCTCTTCGGAGGTAACTCTTTGCCTAGATGTGTTAAGGACGGGAAAATTACCATAAATAAAATAAAGCCGAAAAGCAGATGCGTTTCGTATGGATAACGCAAAAAAGTTCTTAACCCACAAAACTTCTGATATGTTAGTAGTATTGATTGGGACTTCAAGTCTGCAGTTCTTAAGTGGTAGATATAGCATCCCTTCATGGACCGTTCAATCGTTCAATCCCTGTCGTGCTGTGAACACCATAACCTCATAACCCCAAATAAAGGAGAGAAAACCAGGTGCAGCTTGAGGGCCAGCCAGGTGCGAGAGACCATCTATCTAACGATACACACGCCAGCAGCAAGCATCCCTACCTCCCCACTCATAGAAGAAGCAATTACCTACGGAGCTCTGATGATATTGTCTCGCCTCTTCTCAGTCTTCATCGTTTGGTAGGAAATGATATCCTACGTAAGAAAACTAGTATATGCAAAGCCATCTTCTCCCCTGTCCTGAAGGAGAGAAGGAGCATCTACTCGGCTAGACTGCCATAGACGACAACGGTTTCATGACAAGAATAAACTTGCGCAAAGCCGTGACGTTTGTTTCTCAGTCACAAAAATTCATTCAGTATCCAAAGACCATCCCACCATCCATATTCATACTATCCCCCCCCCTCCCCCATTCCTCTGTACATTCCTCTTAAAACCTCGCGCCCGGTCTCGTCTCTTCTCCATCCAGTGCCATCCCCCTCCCTGAAACTTGGTCTCCTACCTCCATTCTCTTACGCTCTCTCCCGCAGGTATTCCAATCTGAGGTATCCTTATTCATTTCCAAGCCTTAATGTTCGCTATCATCCTCCATATTACCAAGCGCACGTAAAATCGATTTTCCAATGAAGCAGAACGAAGAAAAACCGAAAGGCGAGTAATCATTTTACTTTCATTGTACGCAAACTCAAATTACCTCTCATGCGATCTCGGGGGAAACCCGTGTTCACGTGAGCAAGATGTAAAAAGAGCCGAACGCGAAACTAACCGCAGGGATTAAATAAAGCATGGAAACAATGATGAATCAAAAAATAAGCAAAGCGACCAAACTCCTCCAAGCCAGCCTAGCCTTGCTCCTCCACACACGCACAAGCTCCGTTCCCCTCCCCCATATCTAGAAACCCAAACTTGACCAATTGCTGGGAGAAAAGTGTGCTCAATTTGTAGTCGTGGCGTTACCGTAAAGTTGCGTGGGTAGCATCGCGCGTGCATCATCGTCGTAAAACGGTCCCTTATTGCCATTCCGTTTCGTTCGTGCCAGGTCGTCGAGATTCGTGTTCTAGTTGGTCGTCATTTGACGACCGTTGACCACAGTCGAATTGCCGATCACAACTCGGCCCCCTCCTCGGACAAATTCTCCCACAAAACCTCCCAACCTTCTACAGGGCAAGGGCGGGCTTCTCCTTCTCCTCCACGTCAATCAGGGGCTCCGTCTCCGTCGGAACCTCATGCTTGAAATCACTGGTAGGCGGAGCCGGGAAATCCTCCTCCTTAACTTGCTGCCCGTGACCCCTCAGCATCTGCTGCGCCTTGGCAGAATAGTCTCCCATGTACTGCTTTGTGAGATCAGCAACCTGCGCAGTATGCTTGCTCGCCACACTCCGGACCTGCGCAGTCTGCGCGTTCATAATATCTGACGCATGCTTAATCTGGCTGTCAATAAGCTCTTCGTTGGATGTGTAGATGAGAGGGATGAAGAACGCCATGGTCGTGAATAAGATGGCGAGGCCCCAGTAGGGGACGATCTTTACGAGGTAGTAGGAGAGGAAGGCGGAGATGAAGGCCTGTTATACGTTCCAAGTCAGTATACAGATTAAGAGGGCGTTGGGGATGGACAAATAAAGGAAGGATACAAACCAGGATAGAAGCCGACACATTCTCGGCAAAGAGAATGCGTTGGGCCTCAATGACAAAGAAGTTGATAAGCTCGTGGACATCTCCTATCATGGCATCGAGCGTCTCCCTCGGCACCATGTAATACTTCCTCGGCCGAATCTGCGTCGCGAGGCCGTTGCTGAGCACCACCTTTCCGGCAATCTCGGCAGCGATGGTGGTACCGAGGACCATCCACGTCAACTTGAAGAACCATCTGATTATGTCGAGGTACCTAGCCGCGAAGATAAGCGAGACGATGGCAGTGTACGCGATGGCTGAGGCACCTGTTGTTGACGATCTGTTAGCTCCAATATTCTCTCCCCGTGGGTGGAGATATGGGTAGAGGGTTGAAAGGGCCTATGTGCAACGACGTACGTGGGTTGTTCCATGCCAAAAGCTCCGAGAAGAACGAGTGGTAGTGAGTGAGGGGCTGGCCGGTGGCAGCCGGTTGTGATGGCGTCTTCCTGGCACCGGCGAGGTTGGAGAATTCATTGCCCGTCTTCAGAGCTTGATCCTTAGTCGACTGCGCGACGGGGCCTAATCGAAAGATTTGCTGATTAGCTGGACGTTCT
>Ga0247774_1000459_pt1 | contig 20167 bp, 14 predicted proteins | sample UWRJL001104B6_FD_179933 | JGI IMG/M metagenome (GOLD analysis project Ga0247774, IMG submission 179933) | Plant litter microbial communities from Arlington Agricultural Research Station in Wisconsin, United States - UWRJ-L001-104B-6 | ecosystem: Environmental > Terrestrial > Plant litter >... | reverse complement strand
TTCGGCGTCACGTGTCTTCACGTTGATGCTTTTGGGTTTTGGGGTCTGGTGTTATTGCATTGGGAATGGAGGTTGGTAGGAAGCATAATGGCTGGGGAAAACCAAACGGGATGGCATGTTTGATTAGATGGGACTGCTGGGGAAGAAAAAGTGTGGTAGATTTTTGGCTGTTGATGATACCCCCTCTCTAGACGAGAGACTGAATTCAAAGAATATCTAAGAAGCCTGGAACTTGCTGAAAAACACTGCCTGCAGCGTGCCTGATAAACTTACGAGAAAAAGTTGCCATGTCAAGGTACTAATACGTCCCTCTGAGCGACTCTACGACCCTCACAAGCATCTACAACCCGGTGGAAAAGGTTTTGACCCGTTGAGCAATTTGCCTGTGCCAAAAATGTATTTGGATTATGAAGAATACCTCTTGGCGCTTCAGCAGGCGCACATTGCAGGAATTCTCGAGAACTCGGCTCATGCGCAGAAGACGTCGTAGGCCACCTTTGGCATTGAGCTTTATCCCGCGATTTTATGTATCGGGATCTTCCCTGTTCTCTGGTCGGAGGAGTTGCCGCTGCAAGTGACAGGCAGAGGGCTGGCCTGAAGACGCAGGAACGGGTGAACGTCGGATGTAGAGTCTGCGGAGCGGGTGGTCGGCGGCCCATAAATTATCTGCCTGAGGGAACCTCTGCCGCGTCACCCAGATACAGGCACTCCATATTCCCAACAAGGTAAACTTCATATCAATTATTGGCAAGTCTCGTAGACACCACTTTTCCCTGTAATAAAATTTCAACTGTCATCTCCTTTTTGGACCGAAAGCCTCTCTTATCATGACGTCATCTGGCAGTGTTTATTCGGCAACTCTTCGAGAAATAACCACCATCAAGCTTGACGAGCTCACTAAACGTCGTGCATCTTTCGACAACGCCAAAGACGCCCTCCTTGCTTCCGTCAAAGGTCAGGAGGACCCCGTAAAAAGGGTTCAAGCTCTTAGCGATGGCGTTAAGCACTGCTTTTCCGTCAAGGTCGACAAATCAGGCCAGGTGCTCCTTGGTCACACAAAGCACGCCAAGCTCGAAGTGGAGCTGAAGAATCTGGACGGGTTTCTCGCCCAGGCTCGCCACGACCCTTCTGTCTCGACCATGATCGTCGCCGACTGGGAGGAGACTCTTCGACGCTGCCTAGCGGAGGAGTCAACCAAGTACAAGTACGCGGCGCTCTATGCACAGCTCGTCACGGAATGGCTCGCCGACGGCCCAGCTTCGTCTGCTGGAACTGGAGGAGGCGATGTGGGGATGTCGGAAGGCTTCGAAGACGTGGGAAGCGCGATGAAGATTGAACAGAGAAAGCTGTGGGAGGAAAACGTGTTCAAACCCGCCCAAGTCGACGAAATCGCTCTCAAGATGTATCTCAACGGTATTTTTGATGTTGAGGACTCAAGTAAGCCCAAAATACACCTAGCGCTGCATGCACTTCGAGAGCAAGTGGAACAGTTCGAGATCAGCCTCTCCAGCCCCGGCCAATTTGACGAGGAGTCTTTGGCGTGGATAATTGACGGCCTACTCGCGTCCGATCTCCTCAGCGATGATAAGCGAGAGGCCCTGCGAGACTTCAAGAACAATCGAACAATATTGCTTGAGATTGCCGACCTGCTCAACCTGCGCATGGCAGCTCTTGACTCTTGGTCTTGGGGTTCTGAAGTCCTTCTTGAGGAGCGACGCAGCATCAGCGGGAGTTACAACATTGTCATGCACGAGGATTTGCTCCAGGCCATGTTTCTGCAGTATGTCGGTGTCAAATGGTCCGTGTTCTTTAAACATTCGTTCTCAGATATGCGGCAAGGTGCCTGGAAGCCCATGACGAAGGTTCTCCCCCAAGAACTTAGGGAGAAACTGTCGTACTACCTCGGAACTCTCAAGGAAGTGCCTAGCCTGCACGGTGAGAGGGAAAAGTACTATTTGGATGACTACTTTATGGCAAAGCTATTAGCCGAGACATCACAACGCCATGAGGATGCTCAGGGGAACGAAGAAGCTGAATATGGGGAGGCAGTGCCCATGCGCATGATGCAACAGGCTGCGCCGGCCCTTCAACCCGCGACCCTCTCGGTGAATGGCCCCTCGGGTGGGGCACGTGTTCATTTTCGAGGCAGGAGAGGCGGCGAGGCGCGGAAGAGGAGCCAAAGACAAGCTGAAGCTGTTACCCAGGTGAAGAGCCCCATGGAACTCAAGAAGCAGCTTCTGCATCTCCTCGCTACGGATATCACCATCAACATGGCCTTCCATGATGAGTTGACAGCCTTCCACTCGGTTTTCGACTCGTGGAATCCGCTGCTTCCTCATCAGACGATCCTTATAATCCTCAAGTTTTTTGGCGTCTCGGATACGTGGATTGGATTCTTTCTCAAGTTTCTCCAGGCGCCTCTCCGCTTCATGAACGAACATGAAGCTCGCCCCAGAGAGAGACGCCGCGGCACGCCGGCCGCCCACGTTCTCAGTGATGTCTTTGGGGAGGTCGTTCTATTCTGCCTCGACTTCTCTGTCAACCAATCTACCGATGGCAGCGTGCTCTGGCGCGTCGGCGACGACCTTTGGTTCTGGTCGCACAATCACAAGGCGGCCGTCAAAGCTTGGGAAGACGTAACTCGGTTTGTAGCCGCGACAGGCGTACGCACTAGAAAAGAGAAAACCGGAACCGTCCGGATCGGCAAAAAGGGGCCCCTGCCTATCGGCGGATCTCTGCCGCAGGGCCAGATTCGCTGGGGCTTTCTATACCTCTCACCTGAGTCCGGCCATTTCGAGATTGACCAAACCATGGTTGACAAGCACATTGGCGAGTTGCGCAGGCAGCTTCAGGGCAAGAAGAGCATATTTTCCTTTATCGCGGTTTGGAACTCGTATGCGACAACTTTCTTCTCTTCCAACTTCGGCAAGCCCGCACACTGTTTCGGGAGAGAACACGTCGACAAGGTGCTCGCCACCCACAGGCGAATCCAAAAGGACGTCTTCTCTGACCTATCGCCTGATGGCAACGGCGGTTCCTCGAGCGTAATCGACTACCTGAAGAGGGTCCTCAAGCATCGCTTCGACATTGACGACATCCCCGACGGTTACTTTTTCTTCCCGACAGAACTCGGGGGGTTGGATCTCCAGTCGCCTTTTGTGTCTCTTCTGCAGACACGTGATTCGATCCTCGCCTCCCCAGACGAACCAATCAGGACCTTGGAGGACGCGGAGAAAGACTTCTATGCTTCTACTCTGGCTACGTTCTACACAACTGGCCACCATCAGACCTACTACCGCCACCCCTCCCAGCAACTCGCCTGGAAGGCGAGCGAGCAAGACGCCAAGACCATGCTCCCGTTTGAAGAAATGATTCGGGTCCGCGAGGTGGCGCATCCGACGGGCCAGAGATATTCGGCCACCGATGTGTTCAGGCAGCTTATGGGGGTCCCGCAAGTGTCGAACCTTGAGAAGAACGACGGACTCAAGGTAGTGGCTGCTCTCAATGCACTGGTTGGAAGGGATGACTTGAAGCACATTACGGGGTATTGGGACGGCATGGATGCTTACTGGCAGTGGGTGGCGATGATGTACGGGGAGCAGATTGTGGACAAGTTTGGGGAGCTCAATATTGTGGACAAGGGACTTTTGCCGATGGGGATGGTGAGCATGTTGAGGAATAAGCGGGTTTCATGGGACGGATGAGCGGTCGCTACTCGGCCTGGATTGTGCTTGCGCTAGAATCTGAAGATTAGGTATGTATTGCTCGTCTCACATAGTTTAATAAACGTTGCGTTATTGTACGGTTCCGAAATTTCTCCGAAGGAAAGAAAACAAAAGTGACAAACTTTCTTGCTATCCCCGGAATACCCCTCGCGTCTATTATCCAGAACCCCTCCTATGCTCGCGATTTCGTTCTTTCGGCATCTTTAAAATGTAAAAACCCGTCACAGTCACCGAAAGTTTTGATACCTAACGCCCCCTCCAACTCAGCCGTTGTCCAATCAATGCCCAATGTATGGCGATGTCGTCAGTTTGAACCTCCATTACATAATCCGTAACAGCTTTGCGAAAGCATTTAACCCGTACATTCTCACTTGGAGGTCATGCCTTCTTGGCCTTTCTTATCCAAGCTCCCTTAGGCCCGGATCTACGAAATATAAACATCGGGCTCTTTGGCTACTCTCCGTATATCTACAAGAAACCCTTATGCCCTCAACATCAAACAACGCTTAGAGGATGGCACCTATTAGTGATGTTTCAAAGTTGGATTTCACGCAGACTATCCTGACTGGTCTCGGCCTTATCGCCATAATCTTAGCAGTCTTGGCCGTTATCACGGAGCGAATCCGTCGAGTCCGCGCGAATGATATTCGACACAAAACATCTGAACAGGCTCGCATGGGTTGCATGCGTGCTGAGTCGGTCGGTGTCGTATCGTCTCTTTTGGGCAAATTAACACCCGTTCTGGAAGTTCCTTCAATCCGAGAACTTATCGAGGCTGGAGATCGCGGCTTCTGGACTAGCACATCTCTCGACTACATTCCGGAACGATATCCCGAAACAACATGGGTTCTACTGTACGAGGCAATATTTGAGCAGCTGGCGAGCATTCGAGAACCTCCACCAGATTGGAAGTCCAACAAGATCATGGGCAGATTCCTTCGCCGGGTGAAAAGCAAAGCACACCAACTCCACTCATCGGAAATTGCTCAACGACAGCGACACCTGTTTGCGTCACACCGTCTCCGGTCTTGTAGACGCGAACTGCCCGAAATATATCATGCGACAGTGGGTGAAAGCCCAGATCCCGTGTTCCATAAAGCACCTTTGAAGACCGCCGAGGTTTGGGTTTCGGACGTTAAAGTGTGCGTCCCGGTTAGCCGAGAAGAATTGGTTGCTCTTTGCCTCGTCACAGGTACAACTCTATTGAAGAAAGGATCCGAGCTCTACTACTCCGGTGTTGGCGCCTTTGGAATGTCGATGGATTTATCCCACGGAGAATCGAGATGGATGTTATCACTATTTAATGGTCCGCGGATCCAGCGCTATCTGCCTTCGATGGGTACTGGATTCACGACATTGATGGCGAAGCATCTCGCGTGCGGGAGCATCCCGTTTGCTAAATCACCTAGCTGGATACAATCGGTCTATGTAACTGAGCTCGTTCTCCAGAAAATCAAAACTGGCGGTCTCATCATCGACCAACGCCTTTACGGAGGAACCTCTCTTGAAGTGCTCCGTCGTCTTCCTGGGGAGAAAGACGTGGACGCGTTTTACGGTGTTTCAGACCACGACGGAAGGTCAGATCGCGGCGCAATTCTGAACAAGGAGCATAGTACAGTATCGACATGGCCACGTGTTGTGGCGGGGGTTCCGTTCGGCGGGCTGGTTCCTCAAGCGGCACCGCGCGTTATTAGAGCTATTAGGTTCACGGTTGGTGGCACGGAGGTCGACCAGTGCATCCAAAACCTCGAGGGGCTCATTGACGCTCTACATGCAAAACACATTGAGGCGAGGAAACAAGGAAAAGAAGCCAACCAACCGGATATCTTTGGAGACAATGTCACTCGGCGATGTAGTGCCGTCGGGCACTACTTCGTCAATTACACGTTGCCATTACATGACGGCGATCAAAGAAACTCTGCGGCTATATTTTCTCGGTACATGAACCTCTTGGAACGTATAGCGGCGGTTGTATCTGCTCCTGATTCTATGGTTACCGTTACAACAAGCCAAAATCAATCCTCTTCCGGACTGATGCCTAAACCTGAAAACCCCGGCGCAAACTTTCAACCACTTCCGTATCTCTTTGATGGTACGGTAGAGCTGTTTAAAGAGCTATACGGTATTGCTATTAAACCTCCGGAAGATAGAACTGAAGAAGAATCGAGGTTGTTTAGCGAGAATCTCGGATTAACGATTGAAGCGATAACCCAGACGGTTCGTGAGGAGCCTTGGCGACATTTTTCAATGAAGTTGGAAGATTGCGTGAAAATTGTGAGATGCATTTTGGCAGCATGGGCTACCTCTGTGCCCGGAATTGAACTCAAGCTCAAGGAATACAGGGAGGAAGACAAGCTTCTCCCGCAAGAAGGATCTACCGAACCGACGGAGGATATCCATACTATTGTCTTGAATGACTTACCGGCAGTAATGGGATTTTGCTAGATGTTACGCGAGATCATATCTTTTTTCAATATTACCTCCATATATCTTGTCTGTTGTCTGGAATGCATCGATAGAGAGGCTACGTGCCATATTGTTGTCATCGACAGGATCACATTCACGACATAGTTTATCAATGAGGACATAGGACCACAACATTGAATCACAAGATACAACATATTTGAAATCTTTTGAAGTATTGACTCTGCTGTACTTCAGAGAAGTGCTGTGGGCGTCACGAGTCTGGACCTTGCGATTTCCATTCCTACACGAAAAATCCCAGATGCAGCCGTTTGCACCTACTGGGTTCAAGACATCCGGAGGATCTTACTAAAAAGAATGTGGCAAAGTGGGATCACGATGTCGAGATTGTTATTTTGAACGCGTCAACACTTACACGGATGCTCTTCATGAGGACTCGTCGGCGGGTATTTTGGCGTGTGATGGATCCCCGTCTAATCTGCACGTTGCCATCGGCCAACTAATTTATTGAACATTAGAGCAGGTCTGAATAATAAGGATTGGCGGACAGAGTAGGTAGTAGCTGATCTGAGCAATTGACCGCAGCATGTTGTACAAGGACTAAACTTATTCCGGTCCCAACTCGAATTGACAGTAATTCAGAACCGTCCTCGCCCGTGATGCCGCAGCACTATTGTTCCTCATCTAATTCCTCGCTCTCCTATCCGTTGTCATGATCAGACCAGTGGAGGCACGGTGGGTGTCTGCTGATCCCTAGTTTAGGGCCAACGCAAACGTGCCGGACTGGCCTGCAATTTTCTCGGTAGGCTCGCAACTGCGACGAGATGAAGTTTTCGCTTATTGAATGGCGCCATATTAAGAGATGCCTTGAAATTTGAGGAGACTACGACGGGTATGTATTCGGACACCTACGAAAGCGATTTCAGATCCTCTAGTCCACGTTTTACGAGCCTTCAAGTTAGCGCATGGCGATTGCAATATTGATAGTTTAGGTAGAATTTCATATCAACGGGCTTGAAAACCCTTAAAACTCTGGTAGAGGATATCTTTGAGCAAATCGACTACTATAATTCGCCCACCGTGGCGTTCCGACGGGCCACGAAGTCTGGCCGAGGTAAAAGCGGTCGCACGTCGATGTCCAAGGAGAGGGTTGCATTGCCAAAAAGCGATGATATCTACGGTTTGATGAGGGATACAAGTGGAGGTTGCTACATAACTACCAGGGTTAATGGAAACGAAGTCCTGACGACATAGGTATGCTCAAAACCACTTAGATACGGATTAGAGAAATGCACATACCTGTGCCCTTGTAAAATATCACAAGGGATAGAAAAATAATCTGTTGCAGACTTCAGTCTCTACGGTGGAAACTGAAGCTTGGAAATATGACGTTGAACATTCAATTAGTTATTTAGCGATGCCAACGTTAACACTAACAACCCTAACCCCTTACATGATATATCCTGTCTGGGCCCCTATGTTTACTGCTTCCATTGTGTAGGCAGGTCAAGCAATGTCCAGAAGCTCAAACGCTTCCCTCGCAGCACGCAGATTCGTCTCCTTAATGTACCGTTATTACATGCTTAGAGGAGCACCCGGCGGAACAATATGATTGGATCTTGGATCAAATCTGGGATGAATTAAGAAATATAAAGTTTGAACTGCCGAAGCAAAATTACACGGCAGCAATCTAGAGCCATTAATTATCCGGTCCTTAGACACGCTGTTCTTTAGCCGTTGTAAGCACTTTAGCGGACTTGGAAATCCGAGTATATTAGACCCCACAAACGCTCGGCAAATTTTATTCTGCCCACTGAGTTAAACCGAGTATTTAAGGGAAACAAGGCCCGTAATCTTGCCTCAGGAATCTCTCACTACAATTCGGACACAAGGCACTCAAAATGTTTCTCAAGACTCTATTCTCGGCAGCTTTCTTGGCGTTTAGGTATGTGTATCATTAATTCACAGGGCAACAGCTACTAATTGTTTCGAAGCGTCAATGCCGCCGCTGTCCCAGCAGCCGGAAAAAGTTTTAAATTCATGGTCGAGGATCCCGCGAAGGGCAATTTCTACCTCGCAGATGCTACCGGCCTAGGCACGCAAGATGCGTCGAAAGCTCTCGCCTGTGAGCTGAGCGATAGCGTCTTGAAGTGCGGCGGAAAGGGCTTCCCCAACTTCTCCGGCGACATGACCAAGCTCGCTACCACCGGTAGCTCATCAGGCTGGTCCATTGACTCGAACGACAACATTAACTGGAGCGCAAAACCAAACATGAAGTTCACCGTTGGAATGGGGACCGCCAATGAACTGTGGGCAGAGGTGTGCCCACATCACTTTACGGTGCATGGTACTGCTAAGGCGGTATATGATCAAGTAGAGACGGAGTAGAGCGTCTTCAAGGCTCTTGAATTTGTAATCTTATCTATCTTCAAATTTACCGTCAAGTTCGAGAGGGTTTTGCGATATCCTGTCAAGATAGTGAATCAATCCTGCGAGTCCCGAAATGCCACTCTGATGCTTCCAAGCGCGTGATTCTTCGCCGCTGAATCACTAACAACTGAAGGAATCAGTTATATAACAACAGAATATGAGCCAGGGCAAGAGGAGCCCAAGTCTATTGAAAGGGCTGCGGGTCTGAGCACGCGAGGAGCCACATGCTGGGACTTCGATTTGTAATAACCTCAACCTTGCATCGAATATATAGTGTTTTTACTGGATCAATAGCTGTCGCATTCGAAGAGAAAACTAAATTATCAAAAACCCCTTTTTGGACTTGAAAGTGGTTCAGACTTAAGAGAGTATTTAGAGCCACATACTACCTTAGTAAAGGTACTTGTAATTGGTAGAAGTTATCATTAACTTTGTAGCGTAAGGAACCGCGGATGTAAGCGTCGCCCAGAGAGTCGCATTGTATATCCAAATTTGCGGTGAGAGCTATACAGGATTTCCATTCATTTGTACGGCGTAATCCGGCTGTTCATTTTCTTTACAATCACGATGGTTCTCTGATCTAACGAAGTGGCAGTCGATATAAGGTCCACAAGGCACATGTTGAAGACCGCCAAGTTGCATGTAATATCACGGTGCCTCAATGGAGGTCTATGCTATTTGATTTGTTCTTGCACGATAGTCGAAACTAACTCAAATGTGTGTAGTTACAGTTTTCTGCAAGGCGTCTGTGCTTGGACTGCTTAGTGATAACATGGCCATCTCGGTTGGCACATGTATCACTCAAAGCCTGATAGATTCAATGATAGTAAAGAGTGCGAGAAGCGGCACATATTTTGGGCGTAGTGTGGGTGATATAAAAAAGTCGGCTAAAGCGCTAGGTAGACGAGAAATCTTTTAATAACCTTGTCTAGTTCAGTTTCTTTGGAGTGTTGTTTACGTTATCTCTCGGGCATTTCGGAAAGGACATGTTGGACTAGCATGGATTACCGCAGGCGTACAGGGGTGCTGATATGAATACCTTAGCAGTGATCTAATGAAATTTATTAGTTATTACTTGGTTCCTAGCGATGATCGATATGTGTTCCTACCTTCGGCTCGTAGGCGGTAGGGGGAGCATACCTTATATAAAGAAACAATAGTTCTTCCCGGGGCCTAGGTCGCGATGAGATCTATTTCAAACTTCTAGGCTAGTCGTCTCTGGCACTGATATTGGCAAGATACTCACTGCTTCTCATGCTTAAGATTAACGTTTGTAACACGTAGCCTAGGATAAAAATATCGGTTTCTCAAGCTCCAAGCAAAAAGTCCCGCGCTACAAACAATTTCTTGGGTTTCATTCAGAATATTTGTATTAAACTGTCCCAATGAGCTTTCGGAATTCTCGGTGGCCAGAGGGCAGAGCTCATAACCACTAAGATGAAAACCTAATTTATAGTCAAACAAAAGAGAATAGAATCAGCGACGCCAAAGAGCATTAAGAGAAAGATTTTCAAGACAAAGGTTAACCAACATCACTTAGACTCTCTTATGATAATAACTTCTCTCTTCGCGTGATCCGGACCCAAAAGTCCGTCACAATCCATATTCCCTGCATTTTATATTAGCTGAACCCGAGTAGGTGCACAGTATCTCAAATAACACTACTTACTGCATTATCAACATGCGCTGGCTTTTCAGGATGGACAGTTGAGAAGTCAAACCTCCTCAACAGCTGGCAACGATGTTAGTCTCTTAGCATTCGTTCTTGAGATACTATTCCTCACCTCAACAAATATCTTGTTGAATTCCATCAGTGCCACGCTCTTGCCGAGGCACTGATATTTCCCATAGTGAAAGACAAGATCGACCGTACTGGTCATCTGCGCCAAGCGTGCCGCATTCGCGTCCAACCACCGCTCCGGTATATAAACCTCTGCATCCTCGCCAAATATTTTCTTGGAATGGTGAATGCCGAGAGGTGAAGATCCAATCTGCGTGCCTCCAGGAATGAACTTGCCGCTAATGATGTCGCCGCCGGACGGCACGGTCTTGAAGAAAGTCCCAGCTGCTGGTGGCATGATCCGGAGGCCCTCCTTAATCACAGCCTGAAGATAAGGCATGTCGCGTGCTTCGGCATCCTTGATCGGCGAAGAGATCCTTCCAGCGATGATTCCCTCTTCAATTTCTGCTTGCAGTCTTCTATAGGCAGCTGGATTGCTAAGGAGCTTCAGCATGACGAAACGGATAGTGGATGCTGACGTATCGCTTCCGGCAACAACCTGGAGGAGTGCTTCACCAGAGGCCTCATCCTGGGTAAGGCCATGCCGAATGAAGGAACCAAGCATGTCGGGCTGCGTCGAAGCTTCGGGTTTGAAGCGTTCTGCCACAACCTTCTTCGTAACCCTACGAAAGAACAGTCAGCATTAGTTAGTCGCATATGACGATAAGATATTTGATAACTCGCCCAATAAAAGCACCGAATCCAAGCTTGTCGCTTTCCTTTGGAAGTAGACCTCGGAAAAGACGGGAGTGAAGGATGTTTGCTAGTACCGGCACGTTCGCGAGTATTAGCATGATCGGGATAAATGAGCCCGTGATCTTTATATAGTCAAAAACATCGCTATCTTGCCGCAGATACCCAAAGGCCTCGGCGAATGCGAGATCACTGATGACATCAAGAGTAAAGTATTGGACCTTCTGAGCGAGATCCATGGGGCGATACTCATTGGCAGTCGAGAGATACTTGGTCTCAATTAGCTCAACGAGCCTCGAGATTTGTGTCTCAATCGTGCTCTCCATGGACAAATTTTCCTTGCCCGAGTACTACATCGTGAGTCATACGATTAGTGGTCGTCTTTCCGGTAAAGCACTCCGAGATTGAGCCTCACCCCGGCTGCCATCTTGCTTCGCAGGTTGGTATGAGCGACTTCATCGCGCATCGAAAATAGATTATCCCTCGTGGGGTCAAATCGCATCGCGTCATACCCTATCATGCACTTAGCCACTTTGTGTGACCCGACTGTTCTAATCGCACGTACATGGGCCTCTTGTGTACGCAGAGCGGACGCCCATCATCCTACGCAAGACATCCGGGTCATCTGTCACCAGTTCGTTTGGCCCGATGCGGGCGAGCGATCCTAGGACGACTGATATAAGCAAGAAACCCGGGCGATTTGTAGGTAGAAAATCGGCAGTACCATATTTATCCGTCACCTCTTTGATGGCGATAGGCTGCCGTCCCTTGAGCGACTCCCTCACCATCCAGTACTTGGAGAATGCGGCCCAGAATGGGCCCGGAACATGCGAAAGACGGTACCATGAGTAGAAGCCGTGCGCTAAGTAGGCCGTCGCTAGGGATGCACTCAAAATGGCGACGCTGGCCATCGATTTGTGTAGCTGCTGGAGCGCGGCGAGCGCGTCCATTGCTGATGCCGTGATGCCTCGCATAGTGTTCTTGCTTGCTGGTGAGGCAGGCAATTGAGGGCGAAACCGCGGAATTCGCATGAGGAATTTCTAGCCAGCCACCTGGGAGGGCAATCCCGAAATTTCACGCAACATCATTCACCAATAGATTATAAATTTTAAGGCCCACCCGAAGAATTCCCGGTAGCAGGGAGCTGGTACTTTAGACGATATGGGGAAGGAATATCCAACCTGGTTTGTCAACATGAAATAAATTTTAGTGCCACTTAAGCCCACTTGGCACCAATGCAGTGTTAGCAGCAGGTTCGGTGCAGGTGAAATCTAGTAAGGTTGGAATAAATGCGGTTTCATTCACCGTGCAATATGCATATGGCTGTCAATCCAACAGAAGTATTCTCTTTCGTAAGCCATCCTCCAGACTCGACAAGACTAACTCCCCCAGCATCGCAATCCATGTTCATGATCCGTCATTACTCTATCTAGCCATCATACACACTATAATTATGCCTCCAAAATAGCTCGTCGTTCCCGCGGTCGGAAACCTCCACTCATACCTACTCCTGACCAAAGACTTGTTTATAAACACTCCATGCATTGTCGACACACTCGATTGTCCTTTTCCATTCTTCCTTTCATTTTCCTCCCAGTTCGGCTACATCATATTCTGGCTAATTGAAAGCCTGCCGTGTAATATGTTGGTGCCCACTTTCCTTCGTCGGGCGTCGCCCAACAGAAAGAAAAGATACGATCTAATATACTATATTTGTAGAGGACTCGGGTCAATTAGCATTTCATTTTCTATGATTCGGCTATAGCATATAGCAGCTGGTCGAACGATATCCGCCTTCGAGGTCTAGTCTAATGCTGATGGGTCATTGCCGATCGTCCCGTTGTTCTACTAGTCCAGAAGATGGCCCGCCTTATAGCCATGGGAAGAGATACGACTGCGTGATTGACTCAGGTGGGGGAAATGTCGCAAGCAGCAGTCGGATGAAGGCCCATCAGCCTTTGAAACAACCTCACGAGTCGTATAGTGGCCGAACCAGGATTGCAGAGATTGCAGAGATAGAGTCGGCCGCCACACTGGCGGAAAGCGGCGACGCGCCGACAAAGGATAGTCACCGGTGATAGGCATTAAAATTCTCGATCCCATGTGGAGATGAGGGTCGGATGTTAGCGTTGCCGAAGGAGAAGCCGAGCAGAGTCGGAACGGAGCAGTAGCGGAGGCGACATGAAACCATGCGGTAGGTAAGTTGTTTAAATATTGCGTGTTCTGATTTTTTCGAACCAAGGTATTCAGCTGATCGACAGTATTAGGGCAGGAAGACTCCTATGTCTTGACTAGGGGGTTGGGCAAGCTCAGGATAAGGTCGTTTTAACACCATTAAGTGAAGGACTTTACCTATTGTCTCGGTTTATGCCTTTACCCCTAAGCAACTTGGGCACGCAGGGAGCTCCTTGGCGTACCATGGGTGGCGTGGAAATCTGCCTCGACAGCGAGTTAGAAGACCTTAGAGAGGGCCTTGCCAATAGGTCCGCAGACCTCTGACTTACCCGAAGAGAGAGGAGGCGTCGACTAGGCTGATGATGTGCAGAGAGCATTGGGATCTGCTGGAAAGGCTAACTTGTCTACATATACGTGGCGTGGAGCTGGAACGAAAGGGGGGTTGCGACTGTATCATGGCCATTGACAGACACGAGGTGCAGTGCGAGCATATGCCGCAAGGGCTACGACCTTGGCCCGATGCCCACAACGGCCGACAGAAACGTGGTCTCTGCGATCGAGACGTTCGTCGAGCTGATGAGAGATATCTCGGGAAACTGCGATCACACCGCGGCCAGAAGCACGAGCGTCCCGTACGAGGGACCCCCGCAGACAGGACCGCTATCAAGACAAGCTTCAGAGAGATCGTGATACGTGTATCCATAGGCTGTCCTCATAGTACAGGATTCATCGGGGAGTCCTCGGCAATGCACTGTTCGGAATATGGTGTGTCACTCTGAAGGCGCAGGTAATTCACGCATCACGACCATCATACTCGTGCCCTCCATAATCGTGTTGGTCTCGTTGCCCCTTGGCTTCTTATAAGTCATACCCAACCGCGAGATATGGCTCACCCTGGATGATATTATGCGAGGCCAGTGTCCTGGACGTAGCCGGGAGGCAAGGCTCGGCCGATTAAGAAGTCAACACTGGTTCTGGACGGCGAAAAGCCTTGTAAGCCTAGCGTCGTGGAACGGTCGATGAGGACATCTGTCACCTGCAATTGACTTGCAAGGCAAGCATCATGCCGGGCCTACAGTCTTTCTTTTCCCAACTTGTCCTTTGCGTAAGTATGTCACTTCCTTAGCAGGATATCGAAATTAATCAGCAGAAGGTTGCTGGTGAGATATGGTGCTTAACGACTGGCCAGATCTGTTTCCAAACTATCCCAGGCAAGCCGTCTTCTCCAGGCGCCTTCGTAACAGCCCATATTTGATGGCGGCATTCGACCTGCATCTCACTGCCGAGTGCCGGTTGGTAGTGTTTCTGTGAGCCACTCCGAGACATCGAACCAATTTTGTGCCTTGATGTAACGCAATCCTTGTAGGAATGCCCGCTCAATTCTCTAGCATCATTACCCATCCAAGAAACTGATACACACAAGAAGTTCTGAGAGTCTCTCTCCTATAAAGTTGGTCCATTATCCCCGACAAACATAACCAAAGCATTTTTGTCGAGACTCCGCAACAATTTCATTGCTTGCGTGCGGTAAATTATTATATAATACATATGTCGAAAGTGATTGACAAGTCGAGCCTCCGATCCGAGAAATCTTCCCAAGCATTACTCGTGATCTCGCTCCGTTCTACCATCTCTAACCGTTGAGAGTAGACGAAAGCGCCAAACCCGTCATCATTCACGCGTACTGGCAAACACCTGCAATGCAAGTGCCCTCGTGCTCATCACCACGTGCCAGAAGTGGCGAACGCTTATTGTACTTCGCAGACGGCTGCTTGGCCTTGCATTTGCCACCCTTCTTGCCCTTTCCGTTATTCTTGTGGTCGCCGTCGTTCCCGTCGCTCTTACCCTTACACTACGGAATTGTCAGTAATCTACAATCTGTAACTAGTACCCCGGTTTTACTTACCACCTTGCCGCAATCACCACAGTTCTTGGCATCATTGCCCAAAACCTTGATGCACTTGCCATGGCAATCCTTATAGCCTTTGGTCTCATCACAGACACATTGGCTACTTGCATTGCATTTTTCACCCTCGCCATCACAGTGGCAAGTGCTAGAACAGGTCGGTGGAGTGCCACCGTTGGTGCACTCAGTGCAAGCCGGGAACTTCAGCTTGTTGTTGATACACTCGGTGCAGTCGGGGAACTTCTGGAGAGGGTTCGTGCAAGTCGTAACCGGGACACAGGTCGGTGGAGTTGCGCCATTAGTGCACTCGGTGCAAGCCGGGAACTTCAGCTTGTTGTTGATGCACTCGGTGCAGTCGGGGAACTTCTGGAGAGGGTTCGTGCACGCCGTAGCCGGGATACAGTCTGGCGCGGTTGCGCCGTTAGTGCACTCGGTGCAATCTGGGAACTTCAGCTTGTTGTTGATACACTCAGTGCAGTCGGGGAACTTCTGGAGAGGGTTCGTGCACGCCGTAGCCGGGATACAGTCTGGCGCGGTTGCGCCGTTAGTGCACTCAGTACAATCTGGGAACTTCAGCTTGTTGTTGATGCACTCGGTGCAGTCGGGGAACTTCTGGAGAGGGTTCGTGCAAGTCGTAACCGGGACACAGTCTGGCGCGGTTGCGCCGTTAGTGCACTCGGTGCAATCTGGGAACTTCAGCTTGTTGTTGATGCATTCAGTGCAGCCGGGGAACTTCTGGAGAGGGTTCGCGCAAGCAGTGTCGGGAGCACAATCTCCGCTAGTGGTGCAGTGATTATTGGCGGGGCAGTCTGCATTCACAAGACACTGCTGACACTTATGCGTAGCCACATTGCAATGGGTCTTGCCGCCCAACATACATTGGCCTTGGCCGTTGCCGCTGCAGCCACAGTTTCTGGGGTTTGTGCCAGGTACGCACTGTTGACCCTCAACGACAGCACTGCAATCACTGTTACCGGTGCAAGTGACGGCGACGGCCGTGCTGGCTAAGACATAATTAGTTCTGCATTTCAAGCCTCGGGAAGGATGTGCTTGCCGAATGCCAACACTGCTGCGAGGAATGATCCAAACCTCATGGCGAGTTCACCTCTTCTGGCGCGGAAATTATTAAGAGAAGTCTACTAGGACCCAATAGGGACGAGATTTGGCAATCGAATGATAGGTGTTGGGACAACGCCACAATAACGAATGACTATGGTGAGTAAGGCGCTGTTCTGGAAAGTGTGTGAAGTAGTGGGAAAGGCGGGCATGCAGCCAGACTTATATGAAATGGAATGTCTCATCCCTGCAGCGTGGCGCCGTGCATCAGGAAATAGAGAGGAAGTCAACTAGCCTAGTGTCAATAGCTCCCCCGTCTGTGAAGTACATACGGCCGGGTCATGATCGAGCACTAGTTAGACGGTCTCCAGGTTTACAAAGACTAGTGCGATACACTGACAGGGATCCAAACAAACTGTCCTACCAACTCTCTTCCATTTTATTCCATTTCTTTCAGAAGTTACTTTTCTAGTATTTTCCATATGAAAATACTTTCCCTATTATGGTTAGTATATGGCGTGGAAGTCACGAACTAACCTTTGCAATCCTAGAGACCCTCTACAAGGTATTCCTCACAAGTAAGATGGCATTGCGTATGAGTGCTTGGCTGGGCTATTGTCATATTTACACTCTGCGAAGAATGATGGTAAATTCTCGTGGTAACTTAATCATGGTTATTTTCTCTAAGCACCGCCCGATCCGCCATATTCGAACCAGGCAATGAAAATAAAAAGTCCAACCGGCTTTAATGCTGCTGTGTGGAAGACGGATCCTAATCCTTGCGATATTCACAGTGCGCCGTGCTGTTGTCGGCACATGCACTACAAGTATCGATAGCGTGAAAATCCTTGACATGCAACAAGTTAGCTCAGACCCAATTATTGCTTGATTTCCTGCAGATCTGTCTTAGCATGGGGCTAGCCTTCTTGCCTTCCCCAGAGTCCCTCCGGCTCCGTCGTATTAGTGTGCCTTGGCGCCCCGTAAAGACGCCCCGCCGATTTTCTATGACAGACCATGACAATTTAATTGGAGAAAAAAATCCCCTAGTCGTTTGCTTTCTTGGTTTATCCTATGAATTTCTACCCCTTTAGACCATATTGCGCCAAGGGAATCCTAGCGCACCACAGCCCCATTCAAAGTTGCACTTCGTTATTTCCCACTCTGAGACATGCGTGAACAGGGCAGGTCGTTATTGGGGGGAGTCCAACCAGAGGCGGCGACGATGACTTCCATCACACTAGATTTACTGCGCCAAACCTGCTTGTCCATCAATGGTGTTTGTTTTTGAGAAATATGCCTTGAGAGAAAGGGAGAATTCAGATATTTTCCAGCGGCACCGGTTTTTTCGTGGCGGGAGATATGAATTTTTTTCTACGTTTTGTGCTCAAATGGACACCTTGAGCCACCCAGGGTCTTTTTCGTGGGACATATCCGTGGGCTTCATCGCTTGCTGTAATGCTATCTCAGGACTGGTGCGTTTTTCTTTTAGACTCGTTCGAATGAGACAACCCTCCCCTGTGCCGTAAGAGTAGCTTCTTCGCGTCTCTCGGCTGTGCCTGGTCAGCGGCGACGAAACCGATACTTGAAGCTATGACAATACAATTGCAATAATGAGCGTTGATCGAGCTGTCCCGTGAAAGTACGCAATGGAAGAAAAAAAATTCCTCGCATGGCCAACCGGATCTGTTTAAAGACGGCGGCACATTCGTCCCAACCCGAACACAACACCCTTGGATGCCATTTACAAGCTGGCACTGCATTTCTAGTTTGACTTTGCCGGACTGGACTATAAATGGAAGATAGAGAGCATCAGCGACGAGAAATTTGATGAAATAGTTCGCAGTGGCGTTCACGTGGACTCATCGGCCGGCTCTGTACTGAGAAAGCTTATTCAAGACCCTCAGTGGGATCCGGATCTCGCCTACGAATTCGTGGGAAGTGAACCAAGGGAAGGAGGTACAATTCTTCCTATGGCTGTGGAGGCGGCAAACGAGAGAGGCCCGGCCAGCACAGAGCAATACACGTCGGCGAGCCCTGAGGAAGACACAACCGCGGTCAAGTTGAGGTCAAGTTGATTCTTGACTCCGGCGCGGATATTACCGCAGAAGACATCTACGGCAGGACGGCATTGTCCCTAGCTGAGAACAGGCAAATTTATCGGTTCTTGGTCAAGCGCGGAGCCAATTCTACACATCGGGATCGATCAGACAAGAACTCTTGGCGCCATGCTGCTCAGAGCCTGTCCTCAGGGCCGTCGCCAAACTCAGGTATCGACCGGCAATTGTCCTACGCTAGTATCTTTGGCACTGGCGCCGTCACTTCGTTGCCAGCCGGCGTACGACGCTAATTGACCTGCGCCGCACCGCATGCCTTGATCTTCCTAGACTAGCTCGGGGGACCGCACGTCCAGTCGGCTGACACCACTACGAACCTCCTAGCCCCTAATGCCGCCGACGTCGAAAAGCAAATCGTAGAATATGCCCCGCGAGTGACGGCCCTGAAACAAAGCCTAGGCTGGAACGCGACCCGACAACTGACGCGAGCCTGCGACATCGACACGAAATGGGCGCCGGTGACAGGGTGTCTCGGCGAACGAAACACACGCCAAAAACAACTTCGGCACGCAAAAAGAGGGCGAAGGGAGTATCCGCAGCAGATGAATGAGATACTATTTCCAAGAGATTAATTCTGATGTTTAATGATGGTGACCAAGTCGTTTCATGTTCGACCAAACCTTCTAAGCGTTCTACGTCTGCGACAAGCCCAAGGCATGCGTCCATCTGGATTGGTGCCATGTGGATTAGTCAAAGCAGCACAGAGGAGATTATGGCGAAGCAGGGTGGCCTTCAATACGATAGTATTGGAAAAGACAATTTGAACCCCGAGCGCAATCCTTCGAGCAAGTGTTTATCAGTTATGCAAGAATCTTTCGCTCATAGACTAGGCTTGCTCACACTTGGCTTACGAGCTAGTGTATTGGACTATCTCGCTGGCAATGTTCCTCCGCGAGTATGGAGGGCTCATAAGGTTTGTGTATGATCAAGCAGCTAGTAGATGTTAGCTGCGACTGCTCGTGGCACAATCTGCGGCTTGTGTGGTCGAGGATGTGTCTGGCCGAGATTGCTGAGTGAGGTGCCTGACTTCGCGGCGGATTTGATTGATCAAATGACAAATTGTAACAGAATAAGCCTAAGGGCTATCGAGGGCAAAGTTATCAATGTAAAGCGTTTTCAATTCCAATGACTACCGTCATTCCTACTTCTGCTTGAAGAGCTCTCTGAAAGTCGGTGAGCGTCTTCTCCATTTGGGGGTGCCCAACTGAAGGGATGGCCCGTGCTCTGCGCCTAACCCTACATGCCGGCCAGACCACGACCAGTCTGCGCCCACTCTCCAGTGACCTCCTTTACACAAATCGACTAGGTTAAGCTGTGCCATGTTCGATTCCAAATCCAATGTTAAAATACGTTAAGAAATTGGTCAAATAACAAGGTATAGCAGAATATAAAACTGGTAGTTATGCAATATACAAGGCAAGCGTTATGAGTAAACAAGCCGTGGTGGGGCGACCCAGTTCCTGTGACTGGATGCCCCTGCTCGACTCAATAGCAGTAGCAACTGTCAAAAAGGACAGCTGTATCTGATGTGGACAGCTGAGCGTCCCCGAAGCGCGGAGTTGAAACTCCAAACTTGGAGTTGAAACAGGAACACTTATTAGTGACAAAGAAGAAGAGGGGGACAGCGCAGGTCGCTGATTAGAATGCTCAAGAAGATCCAGAATTTAACGCCTTTTGCTCCCTAAAGCTTGCAGTTATCTTTCGGTGCCGTACTTCTGACAGCAACGACCCTATATTCAAGGGGGAAAAATATTCAAGGTGACGCATTCGCCCCGCCACGAGTATGCCCTGTTGTCCTCCAAAGTTGCCGCTTCTCCATTAATAATTTCGTAGCCCAAGGTCCAGAAACCCCGCGTCTCCCCAT
>Ga0247774_1000458_pt1 | contig 20169 bp, 22 predicted proteins | sample UWRJL001104B6_FD_179933 | JGI IMG/M metagenome (GOLD analysis project Ga0247774, IMG submission 179933) | Plant litter microbial communities from Arlington Agricultural Research Station in Wisconsin, United States - UWRJ-L001-104B-6 | ecosystem: Environmental > Terrestrial > Plant litter >... | reverse complement strand
TAACGACGATGACGGGCCTGAGCTCCTTGACTCGTTTGCATGGTTCCTCCGCGATAACACAGCAACCAGATACAACCACTTCCCAAAGGGCATGTCGGCCATCGCCACAGCCATCCGGGAAGCAGGTGGCATCGACGGCATTGTGGGTTTCTCCCAAGGCGGCGCCGTCGCAGCGCTTGTGGCCGCGGCCATGGAAGAGCCGAGAAGACAGCCGCCTGAGGCGGAGGCGGAATGGGTCGAGCATCTTCGAGCATCCAACGGCGGTAAACCGCTCGGCTTTGCCGTCGTGTATTCGGGCTTCTTTGCGCCGGTGCCCGAGCTGGAATGGTGCTACGAACCCAAGATTCAGACCCCAACGCTACATTACCTGGGGGGCTTGGACACGGTGGTCGAAGAGAAGAGAAGCAAGGGGCTAGTGGAGAGGTGCAACGAACCAATGGAAATTGTCCATCCGGGAGGACATTTTGTTCCCATTTCCAAGGAGTGGACAATGCCCATCATAGCGTTTATTAGAAAATACGTTGAGAGCACGAAGCAAGATGACGTCCAGGTCAAGGCCTAAGCATTAGACCCGAAATAGAGGTAGTATAGAGATAGACGGACGGTCGACGGTAAAGAGACGACAGTTTCTTTGAAGGTGATGCAATCAATTTCAATTCCATGGTATCAACGCTAATGCCGCCTTACATACCAAACTACTCCGGGGGCTCCTCAAACAAAACCAAGACTGTGCCCGCTTTGCAAATATCCCCTTCCTTGTGCGCCAGCCGTTTAACTACGCCGTCTTGAGGCGACCGAATGACAGTCTCCATCTTCATAGATTCGATCCTGCGGCGCGGTTAGCGAGAACGGGGAACCAATCGCACCTACGATCCAGGGTTTCCACTTACACGACAAGAGGTGTCCCCTTCTTGACTTCCTGGCCTTCCACTACTTCATTCCTTAAAATCTTGCACGGCATGGGTGCCACAACCGATGCTGCGGCTTCTTTCAATCCCAGGGCCTTCTCAAACCAGGTTGGGGGCATCAGCTGCAGCTCAGACATGACGCCGTGCTGGAATACGACAATGCGGGTATTAGCAGGATCTACATCATCGACGACAACCGTCGCGGGAATCTTTTCGGAGGGAAAGTAACTGGTAAGTGAAACTTTCGAAGAGTCCAGTTGCCGGGCATCGCAGACAATATTCGAGAACATGCTGGTCTTTCCGTCGTGTTTTACCTTGGCGTTGAAGAGCTGCTGCCCAAGCTGAGTGAGCTGTACAGTCACCGTCCTTCCCCCATCGGTAGAGCTCTCGCCTAGGATCCTAAAGGCGAAGTCGCGTCGACTCGTGGGCGCTTCTTCAAAGCCGAGGATTTCGGCGTGTGGCCCACCCTTGCTCGCCGCTTTCGGCCTAGCCAGTGCGAGGGCGGCTTGGACAATGACCCCGTCCTGGCATGGGGTCGGGCCAAATAATTCTTCTTTCCATTTCTCAATGAACCCCGTCTCCACGTCGCCCTCAACAAAGGCCGGCACGCGACAGAGACGCTTGAGGAACTCGACGTTGGTACTGAGCCCGACGATCTCGTACTCTTGGAGGGCAAGGTCCATTTTGCGAATCGCCGTCTCCCTATCCTTACCCCGAACTATGAGCTTGGCAATCATACCGTCGTACTTTTCCGTTACTGTATCCCCTTGGACAAACCCTGCGTCTATCCGCACATCCTCGGTAGTTTGCGGCGTGGAGAGATGGACAAGTTTACCAGAATCGGGCATGAACCCCTTTTGCGGGTTCTCGGCGTAGATCCGTGCCTCGATGGCTGCTCCTCTCTGACTGATTCGCTCTGCAATCTCGTCTTGGGTCAAGGGAAGCTTCTCTCCAGCGGCCACGCGGAACTGCCACTCGACGAGGTCGGTGCCTGTGACCATTTCGCTCACGGGGTGCTCAACCTGAAGACGCGTGTTCATCTCCATAAAGTAGAAGTCCCCGGTATCCCTGTCGAGGATAAACTCGACTGTGCCGGCGCCGACGTAACCCACCGCGGTGGCAGCTGTCCTGGCCTTGTTCCAGAGGTCAAGACGGGTGGCTTCGTCGAGATCCGGCGCCGGTGACTCTTCGATAATCTTTTGGTGTCTCCGTTGCACGCTGCAGTCTCTCTCCCCGAGCGCCACGCAGTTTCCGTGCTTGTCGGCGAAGACTTGGACCTCGACGTGACGGGGACGCACAATGTACCTTTCCACCAGCATCACCTCTCCGCCATCGCCAAACGAGGCTCTGGCTTCCGCCCTCGCGCTGCGCAGCTGTGCAGGGAATTCGTCTTCCGTCATGACAATGCGCATGCCCTTGCCGCCGCCACCCCTGACGCTCTTGAGGAGCACGGGGAACTTGATTTCTTTGGCACGCTGGAGTAATTGGTCTTCGCTCTGCTCAGAGCCGTGGTATCCCGGCACGCACGGCACGCCGGCAGCCGTCATGATCTCCTTACTCCGCGCTTTGTTGCCCATGTCTGCCATGGCTTGGGCCGGCGGACCGACGAAGACGATGCCTTCCTTTTCGCACTTTTCGGCAAAGGCCGAGTTCTCCGAAAGGAACCCGTAGCCGGGGTGCAAAGCCTGTATCCCATGCTTCTTTGCCAGTGCTATCATCCTGTCGCCATCGAGGTAGGCAGAGGGGTCTCCCAGCGACAGGGAGTGCGGGGAGCATGCGGCATGCTGCGACGTAGCATCGGGGTCGGTGTAGATGGTCGTAGTCCGAATGCCCAGCCGGTGGGCCGTCTTGTGGATTCGAAGAGCAATCTCCCCACGATTAGCAATGAGGAGGGATGTGATGGGGACAACAGGTGTTTGGCTGCCGGCGGGGGTCGCGAGGAGACGGCGGGAGACGGGAGCGAGGAGTCGCTTCGGTTTGAATGTTCGCATATTGGGGAGTGGTTGATGCAATTGAGGCTGGAAAATTGATACTTTATGGACTCTAATTAATCTCCGAGAAGAATTGACAGGAGGAAACTGAAATGAAGTGGGAATTATGGTTGAACCATTGCATTCCTCCAGTGCTGCGGATTTGGCATCGTGATGGGCTGAAGCCGAAGATACCCGCTCCAAGAGAATGCCGCCTACGTCACACGGTTCAAGCCTCGTCAGGCTCAGCCGGAGCATGTCTGATAGGGTTAGGACCTCTCGGCGACTCCTTCAGAAGCTGCTCTAGCTCCAAGCCCCCCCGAGCTCCAAACCCCAAGTCCCAAGCCCCGCCCCGCCGACAAACAGTATTGAACCATTCGAGAACATAACCGTAGAAGACAGACCAGCAGCCATGGAGCAATCTGGTACGGCGCAAGCGACGCCGAGTCTTCCCTTTGAAGTTGTTCAATGCCTCACGCATACGCGATTTGTAAGCTGCCTTGGGACAGCGAACCGAGTCAAGCCGACCTACAAACGAGCATACTGACGCCTAGATAGCTTCATCTCGCAACATGCGTGGACAACGAACCGCATGTCTCGCTCATGCACTTCACCTACCTCCCTTCATCCGCGTATTCGACCGGCCCAGTCATCGTGATGACGACAAACTCAGATTCCAAGAAGACGAACAACCTGGTCGCTAACCCCAAAGTTTCCCTCCTAGTCCACGATTGTAAGCAGGATTTCTGCGGTTCACGTGCCTACGCGCCTATGCGCCTACGAGGAGCTCGGATACTGAGTTTTGGCTCCAGTGGTTTCGATACGGCCGCCCGGCGGCTCCCTCTCGTCTGTCCTCCAGACCCTCAACTCGATGGCGTCGCAAATGTCGGCAGACGCAATTACCAGCGCCACAATCAACGGATCCGCCCGCGTGCTGGAACCGGGTTCGGACGAGGAAACTTTCTTCAGGGACAAACAACTCGATGCGCACGGCTCGTCTGGTGGCGGCGGCAACGGATACTTTTCTGGAGAGAATGCGAGGGTTGTGGTGGTGGAGATTCGCGACGTGCGGATCAGCGATGGGGAGGGAAGTGCCCGCGTCTTTGCGATTCAACCCGAGGCGAATGGCCGCACGTAGCTCGAGAAATGATTGAGCTGAATACAGATGTTCCTGGCCTCGCCTCCGCGCCGCTTGGGGAAGAATTAGATGCTACAAGACGGGACGAGAACAACATCACTGCGTATGAGCTTTTGGGGGTCTATTCAATCGCGTCGAGGCATGCGGCCCAGGCGAAACTGTTTGGGAAACAACAAAGACATGGTGCCATATGTACAACTTGGGCAGACCTTGTAATGTGTCAATATTACCACATGACTTCCCGGGCCTTGTCTACTATTCCTACAATATGTAATGCTTCCGTCTCGCTTTCCACGGCCAACCTATTGCTGCTCCCGCTGTGAGGCCATATTTTTCATCTTCCGGCTGGCCGGTCCTTTGTGTATCCATCCCTCTATCCAGCCGGTCTAACATGAGACAAACGCCGCAATCCGTCAACGCCCGTATTACATCAAACCATGCGATGCCAAGTTTTGATCCCTCGATTACCTTCTGGAAAGACAAAGAAAACGACGAGGAATGCCCCTCAGATGGGTTTTGCCCACTCAACCACCTCGAGCGCACATAGGACAAGAACGAGCGTTGAGGGCAATATCCTAGATAAGAGTTAGCTCTGGCGTGAAACTCTAAAAAAAAGGGCTGAGGGGTTAGACGCATACCATATGACATAGCTCTGGAACAGAATGTTGGACATGACACCCTCGTACACGTTGTTGATCTGGCAAATCTGGGCCAGCTGCAGTGCACTTGGTGCCCCCGTCAAGAGGAAGCACACAATGATAAAGATGGGGTCGTCCAAAATGCTGACGTTGACGTATTTCGCAATGACTGCAAGGATCGGGGCCATGATGAGCGTCGGGAGCACCATCCGGCTCACGAGCGACGCAATGAGCAGTTTCTTTCCGATGCGTCGTTCCTCTTCGTCGTCGTTGGCATGCTGCTGCGTGTTGTTGGCCAGATTGGCTCCGAGCACCACGAGAATCAAGGGAACGGCAACGCCACCGTTGGATCGAATGGCGCTGGTGACGCTGTTCTTCACAAACGATCCTTCCTCGAAGAAAAGCTCCTTGAGCGATGGCACAGAGGCAACAATAATGGCAACAAGCATGGCCCACAGAGGTGGATTCATGAAGCTGGAGAGGAACGAGTAGACCTTGCTCACTACCAGCTTGAGTTTCCCTAGTATCGTTTGGACACTGCTGGGGAGACCATCGAACGCGCGGGATAGAAGGCTGCTAACGGCCGCCTTGACGACGCCGGGCTCCTCCGCTTCGTTGCCATCGCCGCGACCGCCGTCCGTCAATGCTGGCGAAGGCAAGAGGTTGGCGTCGGACGGAATGTTGTTGCCGTGAAGCGTTGTCAACGACCTCTTTGGCTTTTTGCTGGGATTGTGACCGCCTTCATCTTCCGACTCGGCGGGAGAAGCGCGGGACGCTGCCGTAACAGGTGTTCGTCCAGCTGGTTCAAATCGATCAAAGTCTTCGCTCGAGGGGCTGCGGTCAAAACTGTCCATGCCCGGAATCAGAGTTCCCTCGCTCTGTGGCTCGTCGTCACGGTACTGACCCTCCTCAGCTAGATCATCGGCATATTCGGGGTAGGTTTCCTTGGGGGCGAGGAGGACGTGATAGCCCCAGCTCCACCGTGCCAGTTGACCCAGTTGCTGGAAGAGCAGGAGGTAGAGAATGCCTCGGGCACCGACATCGTCGTCGTTGTCGCCGGGAATCTTGTCCCAATGGAGGCCCTTGAGCGTTTGCGAGAGCGACAGGACGAGCGAGATGGGAAGGGAGTTGGAGTTTCCAAACACGCCCATGGCTGTCACAAAGTTGGAAGCCCTCTTGTTGAAACGGAAGGATCCGGACACTAGGCGCGAGACCAAGTAGGAAACGCCCATCTGGATGACGAAGATGAGCGGGATGATGGCGAGATCGACGAGTTTGTTTGGGGTTAGCTGCGATGCCAGCTTCGTGAAGACTAGAACCGTTAGTATGCGCATAGGGGTGTCAGTCAAGAAAGACGTAGACGTACTGAGGCACGGCGTAAACAGCATGACATTGAGGTTTGCCAGGAATTTTTGTTTCTCGGCATCAAAATATCCCAGCCTGGCGACGATGTAGCCAGGAAGGCTAACGCAAATCACCTCAAGGACTGCCTCGAACACTAGTAATATAAGATGGCCTAGCGATGGATGCGAGTCGTGAGGTTTGTTGAGGGTCAAGAGCGGCATTTCGTAGGCATTTTGGGCAGCCTCGAGGAAGCTCGTGTGGTGTATTGACGACATGGCGACGGCTTCGAACGAGAAGAATCCCTGATTTCCTAGATCCCCAAATACAGAATGCGCCGAACGGGCGTTTGCAGTTATAACAGCTCTCGCGTGCGTGGCGATCCGGGAAGAAATGGTCGGCGGTTGGGGAGGCAAAGCCGTCTAGTAGAGAACTTTTTCACAGGGATGTTGTAATGGCAGACGATTCAAGCCGCAATGTCTGCGCTTGATCTGGCACGATTGTAATCGTTGGTTGACGATGAAATTCGGATCGATCCAGCGCCTAGGTGGACCTTGATGGGAAGGATTAGTCGCAAGATCAAGCAAAGAGGAAATGAAGGATCAAGTGATGGTATCGTACCTTTGAGGCATTTTGTTAGCCTCAATGATTGTGGCGCTGGTACACGACATCGTCAACGTGGGGAGCGATTCGCAGTGAGGCATTTCAGATGGATTGCACGAGAAAGCCCAGAGAATGCGTGACGGCGCGATATAAAGTACGGGATACAGGAGGGAAACGTACAATGTATGCAGCAGCCAATGCAGGGGCGCGCTACGGCTGCGATGTGGGTCACGGTGGGTGGGTGCTAGCGGCTGGCCTGGCCTTATTGCGTGGCCCCCATCAGTCTTTCAGGCCATTCTTGAACACTACAAGTTCGCTGCTGCGGCCGGTCTACGTGGTAACAGTACAGGGGTACCAAGCCCGCGATCTTCATCGACTTTGCCAAGTACGAAGGCAGTATACTCGAGTCTACCACCTCATCCGCATTGATTCATCATCTTTTGTATTCGCGTCTGAGACGGCGTATCTCTCTCGAGATAATGTAGTTTGTGTCCAAGTTAGCCCAGGGCAGTGTCTTGTCAGACGTCGACACAGCAGGAGCTGCAGCCAGCTCTTTCCAGTGCGCCTAGCTCCAGTCACTAGTTTCGTCAGGTTCCACGGCCGCAATCTGGGAACCAATCAAATTAGGCAGGCTTGTGCAGCAAGATGACGACGAAATGCCAAGTATCCTCGGGTTACTCTCGCACTCTTCCAGCCTTAACCCACAGCGTGTCACTTGTGGATATGACGGACCGTAGTACGTACTACCGCCACCCTTCTTCCCGTCAGCGTTCCGACCGAACTCTGCCTAGTTCTATGTACCTTTGTATCATACAGAGTACGAATACAAAGGTGGATCTTGACAAGTCGTGAAGCTGGCTTGGGCGGCCTTTGCCTGGTAGGTCCGAGGGCCCGAAGATAGGCGCATGGAGTCCTCTGCTGAGATGCCAGCTGCTTAATCGTGCAAGCTCTCCTAATGATGCCGTTCAGATTCCAACTATAAGATAATGGAGCAGGCCCGCCCAGCCGTTTAAGCATGTCACTGTGGTGGAACCGTGGAATTGGAGACAACCAGGTTTCGATCTGCACGCTAAGCTTCAACCCCCCCCCCCGATCGGGACGGTTTGCAAAGGAGTTGGAGAGCAGGTTCTGGCATTATTGCATAAATAGACGAGCCTTCACATATCAAGTTCGTATCTGAACGGGACTACTGACTTGGAACGGACACCAGGAGGACCGTCGATCTATTGCTGTCCTGCCATACTCAGTTTGTGTTTAAGGTCTAACGTCCAGAAACATGGACAGGCACTTTACCGCGCAGCTCAACCAGAGCATGGGAAAATGCTTCCGGGCCGCTACAAAGCGACGAAGGTAGTTGGGGTGTTGTTGCTGGCACGAACAAGCTGTGGAAACTTGAAAGTGCCGCAGTTCCAGTAATTTGTTAGGGCTGACACCCAAATATCGTGAAGATCCTAACATACGATAATCCCGACGACCTGCAGCACTTCATATTTTCACCACACATGACGAGGTACGAAGCCGTCCCTACGAAACGAAAAAGGCACGTTTGGTATCCACAGAGGCTAAGAGGTCCGGATACACAGATGACAGGCGGCAGGTAGCAATCCGTCCCTGCTTGTCAACAGCCGACCGCTCGACATAGCAGTCGATCTGGCAATCCTGTTTCAAAGTCTGCATCTTGGCCGCCACTATGTGAGGATCAACATCAAGGCGTAGCACGGATGACGTGCCAAAGGCTTTACGGATAACTGCCCAAGCTTGGCGCGTTTTGATATTCCGAGTATGGGAATTGATGTCAACCGGCAGAAACCTGAAAGCCACGGCGGCCAAGGATGTGGCGGTTCTCTGCGGTGTGTCCCGCCCTGGATGGAAAGACGTCATAGCCCCGCCCCCTCCCTCCGTCCCGTCCACGTCCTGGCCAAAGCATTTTCGGGCTAGATGGACGATGGATTGATAGAATAATGGCTGATGCTGTCTTGGCTGTGGAATCTATGAGCCGAACGAAATGACTGGAAGAACAGAGTTCACATGTTTATCATTGGCCGGGAACTTGAGAGCTACGCTCTGTGGTTTTGGGAGTTGTAGCGGTCACCCAACTGGTGCCTCCACCTCTGTAGCTTCCAGCTCTTGTCCGCCTTTGGGGTTAGTTGCAAAGTAGATATTCAGCATTCGTGCACAACGAAAGTACCACTGCACTTCGAATCCATATCCGGAGCATCGTGGCCGTCAAACTCGAATGACAAAGCTGATCTACCTTGAAGTTTGTGCCACGTCTCTCTTTCTAGCGATTTGCTGCACGGCTTCTAAAGATGGCCGGATCGTGGACAAAGAAGGCAGCTGCATGTGTCAGCAATCTTCAACTTGTCTCGTTGGTTGATCTTCACGGCGACAAAAACGCCAGGTACAAATGGGCTTGTTTCGTGTAGATCGCAATTGTACGAGTACCAGAGTGAGTCGTCATGGCTGTTCCCCGGACTCGCCCAGCCAGTCATTCTAGACCCAAGCCCATACGAAACGGCACTTGCGCACGATGCGACGAGGTGACATTTAAGGAATAGAAAGATAGGTTGGCCTTGGAAGCCGCCAGCATCATACGAACTGCCCATCGTGCTCCTGCAGTTGAACTCGTCGTGATTGTGGTGGCAGTGCTCTCAAGAGCCTTTTCAATCACGACTTCGCTATATCCCTGTATCGTGTGTCAACTTCCCAATTTCCCCGAGTAGAAAGTAGAAAGCCCACGCATTCTTGGGGTTGGGTGGCAAGCATCTGAGGAGGAGGATTTCGTCCGGTTACAAATCTTGGTTGTGACCCGCACACTACCACCACCCAAGTCGTGCACAGTTCTTGTACCTCTCAGAAGGCACCTGCTATCTGAATTGAACACCTTCATAAAGTCCCACGCTCGGTAGTAGCAAAACCAAAACACGAACTCTCGATTGCGTTTACCTACTGGCAAGAACTGGGAATCCCAAACGCACCAGAAAAGCGACCATCTAACCCTCCGGGATCCCATCTTCACCCCATCAACCAAATCGACCGAGCCAGCAGAATTTGACGACGCAATCCTTCCGACCATTTTCTACCCGGGCGGCCAGGGCCACGAGCCCGCCATCAAGGCCATCGTCCCGGTCCCGGGCGACGAACGCACTCCGGCTTCCTAGCTGTGCGCCAAAAAACAAAGAACAGCGAAACCTGCGAGTCATCCTACAAAGGTATCAGGCAAACCCAACATCGAATTGCCCCTCCCGACACAGTCCATCTCGAGCCCTACCCCCCGAGAAGATACCTAAGAAACCAACTCAGACGCGACCCGATTTTTACCTCGCCAAGCCTCTGCCACGCCTCTGCCACGCCTCTGCCACGCCTCTGCCACGTCGCATCTCCCAAGCCCTCCAACCGGCCGCCGAAATGTCCGACTCGATGCCACCCACGCCCGACGAGATGGTAGGCACGGAGCCCTTGGCGTCGCCCGGCTCGCCGAGCTCGGAATCATCGTCGCAGGCTAGCACGCCTCTCGATGCGCCTCCGCTGGCCGAAATCCCTGCAGAAGTCCCTAAACGAGTACCATCGCTGCGGTCCGTCTCGGACCCTCCCAGCATGCACCCAAGCTCGACGCCTTTGGGAACATTAATCAGCGCCAGAAAACCAGCGGCGGCGTCGGTGCTCGGCGGCGTCGCCAGCGATGCGATGCTCAAGGCTCGCAATCTCGCTGCACAGCGGATGGGAAAAGTTGGCTCGCCACCATCTCGGTCGCCTATCGACTCTTCCGGGAGGATATCACCGGCGCCAGGTGGACTTGCCGGCGGTTTGGCCAACATGCGGCTCCCGCCCGGCGTTGGCGGCATCCGGCCAGGCCCTCCGATATCTACCCATTCAGCTCCGGCAGGGCCGAAGCAGGGATTGAGCGCAAGGAGGGGAATGAAGCTGAACATGGGAGGCGGCCCGACGTCAAGCCCGACCCCCAAGCTGTCAGACATGAATGGCGCTGCAGGCGGTGCGCCGAATGGAGTGCACGGCTCGAAGCTCAACGACTTTAAGAAGTACATCGACACAGAGAAAGGCTGGATAACGTTTGAGGGGGCGGCAACCATCACGGAGAAGGGAGTCAACTTTTCTAACGGGAAGTCGTTCGAAATATCCCTTGACGAGGTTGAGCCTCTCGGCGAGTTGGGCAAGGGGAATTATGGCACCGTCTATAAGGTCCGGCACGCGAAACCATCGCGGCCGCGATTTGGGCAGGGCATGTCGGGATTCAGACAGTCTTCGTTTGCGACCCAGATGGCGTCGGCTAGCGATTCAGGGAGCGAGTCCGCGGGGGGTTCGCCCATGAGCCCCAATTCGGGACAGAGCTGCACCGGTGTCATTATGGCCATGAAGGAGATTCGGCTGGAGCTGGACGAATCCAAGTTTACGACGATTCTCAAGGAGTTGGTGATTCTCCACGAATGCGTGTCGCCATACATCATAGACTTTTACGGTGCCTTTTTCCAGGAGGGGGCCGTGTACATGTGCATAGAATACATGGACGGAGGCTCCATCGACAAGCTCTATGACGGGGGAGTTGGCGAGGACGTGCTACGGCGCATCACGTACTCGACCATCATGGGCCTCAAGACGCTCAAGGACGACCACAACATTATCCATCGCGATGTCAAGCCGACCAACATATTGGTCAACACGCGGGGGCAGATCAAGATTTGCGACTTTGGCGTCAGCGGCAACCTGGTGGCCAGCATAGCAAAGACCAACATTGGATGTCAGAGCTACATGGCGCCCGAACGCATCAAGCCCGACGGCATGAACGCCCCAGGCACCGACGGGTCGTACAGCGTGCAAAGCGACATTTGGAGCTTGGGCCTGACTATAATCGAATGCGCCATGGGCCGATATCCGTATCCGCCCGAGGTGGCGTCGAGCGTTTTCAGTCAGCTCTCCGTAAGTTTTTTTCAGCCCCCAGTCACAGAAGCTCAATTCTAATTATTTATGATGTAGGCCATTGTCGAAGGAGACCCTCCAGACCTCCCCAGCGAAGGATTCTCGGTGTTGGCCCGTGACTTTGTCACGGGCTGCCTGAACAAGAAGCCCAGCCAACGACCGACGTACGCAGCCCTTCTGAACCATGCTTGGATACAGCCTCTATCGAAGCCGCCGACCATTGCGGAGGAAATCGAGGAGGGAGACGAAGCCGAAGCGGCTGCTGAAGCTGTCGGCAAGCTGCACCTTGGAGGGTGCCCGGACGACCCTGTGGTGGCCACCTGGGTCAGGACAGCCCTGTCGCGGAAGTCTGACGCACCAAACACCAAAGCGAGCAAGCCGGCTCTCCACAAGGTGGCATTGAACAGCCCGCAGATACACTCGAGTGGATAGAACAGATGGTACGGAACATGGATGGACGGAGATGGTGAGACTCAGTCACCTGGATGGCCGACGCTTGATTGATTCAACGCGACGCAGAAATAGACTTTGCAACCTTGATGGCCAATAGAGCAGGCCTCAATTTGGCCCACCTTGGCAAGGGAACGAGTCCAGACTGGACGGAAGCACTAGACAGATTCCAGGTATGGAGGAGGGACAGAACGAGAGCATCCCAGCATCACGGGCCACGACCAAACTTGACTGGGCCGTTAGAATTTAAACATATTTTCCTTTGTTTCATTTTCGGCAATGCGTCTTGCATAGCGAGGGTCACCCAAGTTGAGGTCGGACGGACTAGGCAAAATCAGAAGGATGGTAGGCTGCAGTCTTAAAAATACGTGAATGCTGCTAGTTAATCGCCATGCCTCCTCTCATCTGAACTGATCTTCCGTGTTTCCTTCTCCCATGCTCCTGCTGTTTGAACTCCCGCTCTGTATCGACCCCAGCATGCCGTCCATGTAGGGGGCCCCGCTCCACTTTTGGTGCGTCAAGACCTCGCAACCCATGTCCTTTTCCGGCCGCTGGACGACGTTGACATAGGCCAGCATCCCATCCCTCTTAAACTCTCGAGCGAGCTGGGTGGTGATGGTGGCGTTGGAGTGAAGGCCCGCCAGCGATATCAGCTGTAGAACAAAACCCTCCTTGGCAATGTCCCAGATAAATGACTTCAGCGTCTCGTCGGTGAAGCCGTGGGCCATCCAGTTGAAGGACGGACTGAGATTGTACACCAAGCCCTTGCCAGGATGGACGCTTCTCACCGACCGGGCCAGGTCGGCCGCCACCTTGACGTTGGGGTCCCCCGTTTCCACCCACAGGAGGTCGGCGTACGGCGCAAACTCGGTGGCACGCTTCCTGGCCGCCTCCATGCCGGCCCGGTAGTGGTAGTAGCCTTCCCGCGTCCGCGGCGCGTCCCAGGAAAAGTAGACGTCTGGTGCGCCCAGTTCCGCTGCCAGTTTTCGCCTCTGCGAGATGGCCATGTCGCACTTTTTGGCCACCGTCTGGGAATACTGCTCGATTTTGGCATCTGCCACGCCATTTTTCCTCAGTTGCTCGACAGCCGCCTCGTCAAAAGTAACCAGCTTCGCATTCTTCACCCACTGCGCCTCAAAGGCATCGATTTCGGATCCCGGAGCGCCGGCGGCCTCCATGGCCTGTATCTTCTCCGCCAACGGCTCAATCGACGCGTCCGCAACCCCGAGAATGAACTCGTGGTCCCGCACATCGATCGCGCTGCTGATGAGCCTCCCGCTTTCCGAATCTGTCCTTGCGATGACAAGGTTCTCGCACCCCATCACGTCCCACTGGAACCGTGCCGCCACGAGCCGGTTGATGTGCGTCCCGACCGGAACAAGCACCTTGCCGGCCAAGTGCCCACACTTCTTGCCCCCATGCAGCTGATCCTCAAAGTGCACCGCAGCAGCACCGCTCTCCGCAAACAGCTTTGCCAGCTTGATCACGGCCGAAAGCCCCCCGTGCCCCGTATCCCCATCCGCAATGATGGGCCTCCGAAAGTCCACGTACGGCGTCCCGGCCCGCTCCCCGGACGACATTTTTCGTCGCGCGTCCCACTGCTTGCGATCGTGCATCGACTGGGCCTTGTACAGCCTCTTCACCTGATTCGGGACCGTGTCGTACGGGTAGTCCCCAAAATCCGGCGAAACTTCGTGGGTGCTCGTCAGCAGGCTCGAGCACGCCCACCCGGAAACGTACAGCACCTCCTGGTGGGCCGCCTGCTGCGTCATCTGAACAGGATCGATCGACCCCATCGTGTGGATGGGCTTCCCCTGGGCCAGCCGCTCCCGGATCAGATCAAAGAGTTTGCGCGCCATGAGGGAGCTGCCGTGGGACTCCATGTGGGTGCCCCGCTTGGTGGCGACCTCGGCGGCCGTGTAGGGGCGTTTGATGCCGGCCCAGCGGGGGGACTGCCACCATTCTTGGATCGAGGACACCTGCGCCGCGAAGAGGGCGTCTTCTTCCAGGCCATGCTTTTGGGCTTCGGGAATGAGCTGGAACTTGTCCGCCGCGTCGAATGCGGCTTCTCGGTTCGTCGAGAGGAACCTCGTCGCGGTTCGAGGTATGGAGGACGCGATGGCGGGGCTCGTGGCTAGGCGCTTGGCGCCGGCGCCAAGGTGTATTTGTAGCATCGCTGAAACTACTACCTCTAGTGTCTACATGTTGATCGATCGGGCCGTGGAGCGGAAGTGTTGCGAGATCTGCTGCTTTTCAATTGAAGTTGGAGGTTTGGCTTCGGCTAGAGCCGGTTAACGGGCACCGGAGGACCGGCACATCCCTTCGAGAAATCATAGCCCCACAAGGCGACAAAGGGGCCGTTGGAACTGTTCAAGATGATGTCCAAAAACATATGTAAACGCCAAGTAAGCGAATCAATGCAAATGCGATGGTTGGTATGATATTTTAGAAAAAAACTATTATTCGTACTTGGTACCTTGTACCTGATGCGACTATACAGCAACCAAAAGACATCCATCCATATGGCACGGTCTGCTGCCACCTGAGGGAATCATGACTCGTCATATAAGCGAGGAGACCTCCGCTCTCTCACTTCATGCTCCAACATTACCGCCAGCTGTTAGTTGTACTCCTCCTTCACCCTCCGGCCATCGTATGAGCGCCGGCTCCTGCGCCGGCGGAACCGGCCGCCGCTCTTGCGGTGGTGTCCCTTGTCTCCACGCACGCCGATGCAGAAGAGCACCGTCGCGAGCAGCAAGGCCACCCACGACGCCCAGGCAAAGGCAAAGGCATAGGTCCCGACTTTGGCATCACGGTCGGCACGGTTGAAAGCGTCACGGGCCTTAACAAATGTGACGCTGAGAAATGTGTTAGACGCGGGCAACGGACAGAATCGCACTCTTGAGACGTTCAAGGAAGCAGGGGTAGGGAGTAGGGAGTAGGAAGTTGAGAGTGGGGAGTAGACGTACGTCATGAGAACACAAGATATGGTGGAAAAGGCGAGCGCAACTGTCGTCATAAGCCCCGATACAGCCGAGCCAAGCCGGCCGCAACAGGCAATGAAGCCGGTAAAGAAGGCGAGCGTCTCAAAGAACAGCGTCAAGAGGAAAAACACCCAGCCGAACCGCCACATATACCAGTAGTAGTACGAGGTCGTGTCACCGCCGTATTTTCTGGCGGAAATATTAGCACAACCCAACCTGCAAACCTAGGTTGAGCCTCGGAAGGCAAGTCTACCTACCCGGATAACCCGTCCGGCGCATTCTCGGGGTTCGCGCCCCAGGCCTTACCAAACGGCATCGCCGGCGTCGCCTTGGTGCAATCCTCATTGTTTGGGCCGCAAACGTAAAAGAAGGTCCACTGCGAGATATCGCGGGCGCCCGTTATTCCGCTCGTGTCCGCCTGGAGGAAGTACGTCTTATCCAGCGGTGGTGTTTTCGTGACGCCCGAGAGGATGACGAAGAAAAGCAGGACGAGGGAGCCGGCGAGCAAGACGAGCCCTACTAGGGCAAAAGGTGCTCCTGAATAGAGTTAGCTCTGCCCGCTCTTCGTCGCGAGAGGTACCGGAAAGACGTACGAGCATTCGCCATGGCTGGTGATATTATTTTGTCGACTATGGACTTGAGGACATAGATGCATATATTATTTGTCGAACTTGGGGTCTGAGGTCTAAGATCGAGGACTAGAGGTTGGAGGGGGCCGTGAGCAAACGCAGCGACTGGACTATAGTGTCTGTTAGTGCTACAGCTTAGGACTTGAACTTTTGTGTTCTCCGCAACGTCATCGTCCAGTCATTGTCTAAATATTGTGGAACGAGCTGCACCGCGAGCAAATTCCGCAAGTCTTTTTCACGGCGTAGTGTTTGTGGACGGTAGAAACCATGGCTTCCTAACGGGCGACTGTGGATGCCGCGGAATGGGTTTGGAGCGTCCGTGATCGAACACACGGCGGTGGCTGCCCAAACGACCCATGAATTCCCGAGGGAGAGAAAGCAGTATGAACAGGAGGAAAAGCAACCCATTTGGTCTGGAAGACTTGCCTTCAGGAAGATATTTGGTTTTTGGTGATACGCAAAGCGTGACTCAGGAGGAAGGAGAGGTTTCAAGGCGAGGTTGGGAATCGGATGCTCTCACAGCAGAAGAAGGGACCACGGCATGTTAGCCGAACTGCGGCATCGAGAGCTGAATCCAGGTTTCAACGGCCAAACTTTGAAGGGTTCAAAGTCGATACCCGGAAAGGTGTGGATGGCTAATTCGTCCAAATATCTTGGCTAGCCCGAGACCTACATGTGCCATGAATGGCAGGTGATTAAGCATCAAAGATGGAAGGCAATTTTTTAGGATATATCAAGAGGCTGCCAGAGACACACCACTTCACACTTAGCTCGGCGAAAGCGATAGGACGGGTTTAACAAGCGGTCTCTCTAAGGACCCCCCCAACTTGACAATTGCTTTGCGAAAGGTCGCCTGAAGCTCGGACCACAATGGGACTTTTGGTGGGGACGGATGACGACAGCGGGGAGGACTGATGGTCGCGATCGACCTAGTGATTGCTGGGCATACCTCATTCGCTAGAGCTACCTGCAAGTTGTGATGCGCTGCAACCAACTGTCTTGCTTTTTCGACGAACGGTGGTGAGGACCCCAACGTGGCGGGCATGTCCGTCACTACCTTGGCCCGCATGAGAACTCGTCGAACGTGCGAGGTCGCTGACAGTGTCGGAATAGGTTGGATGACACTTTACTTCGTTTCGAGATGCATCGTCGTCGCACAAGGCTAGAGTGGAACTAGAAGCGCCGTCTTGGCCGTCGCGAGTTTTGAGCTTGTCCAACCGGCACCAGGAAAGTTCGAGAAGCGAAACTTGGAGAATGCATGCTCTCTCCGGATCGGCATTCATGTGACGATGACGTTTCCAGGTATTCCCTGCCCCGCCAGCCTGAAGTTGAGGCTTGGCTGGGAGGCGCACAGGACGCGGCGCCAGCAGCGCCCAGTAGCATGTCCCAAGTACCTAAAGTGACGGTGGAGGGTAGCAAGGTAGTAAAATGGAAGAAACAGCAGACTAATGCGCCTAGGGCGAAACAAAATATCTACAAGTCGGCGGGGAGCTGTTGATATGGAACTATTAAATAACTAAAGACTTTGAATCTTGTAACTGTTGGTAGTTTTGAGATCTCTGGCATCGAAGTCGCGGCAGTACCACCTGCTGCCCCATGGCTTGCCAATTGAGCGGGGCCGCTCGGTCCGGCACCTGGCGACCAACTAGCTAGCTTAGACAATTCAAACTTTGCCTCTGTCCGACACCTTCAAGCTTCTCGCCATTTACGCGTCCAGATCGACAAAGTCAAGACGCCCAGCAGCAGCAGGGCTCAATGCCCCGTCCAACCGCCCCGGCACGTCGTCTCGTCAGACCCTTCTCCACGACGCGCAATCTCGGCCGAACTTCCCCCGTCCACCTCCACCTCCCGTCCAAATGGCCGCACTACATCACCTACGAAAACGCGGCGCAAATCCAAGCCGTCGTGCGCGAAGAAGCACTCCGAATCAAAGCCTCGTCCCGCCGCGGTAGCCCCGTCGCGCCGACGGTGCTCTCCTTCACCCCGACGCCAACCTACACGCTCGGCCGGCGCCAAAAGAGCCTGTCCGACGAGCAGCGCCGCGGCTTGACCAAACCCCTCGCCGTGGCGGCGTCGAGGGCCGATTGGGATCCCCACGGCACCTTCGACCCGGCCATACGCTTCTTCACGCCGCACGTGACGCACTCGGACCGGGGCGGGCTGACGACGTACCACGGGCCCGGCCAGATTGTCCTCTGGCCTGTCGTCGACCTGCACAGCAGCGAGTATCCGCACCTGGCCGTCCGGGACTACGCGCGGCTGCTCGAGGAGACGACGAGGGCCGTGCTGGACGCCGAGTTCGGCATCAAGACATACTTCAAAACGGACGAGCCGGGGGTGTGGGTGGTTCCCGACGGAACGCACACCCAGGAGCGTAAAATTGCCGCCATGGGCATCCACCTCCGTCGGCACGTTTCGGGGTTGGGCGTTGCCATCAACGTCGACATGCCCATCATGGGAGACGCCATGGTCAATCCGTGGGCGAGATTCGTGCCTTGCGGGCTGGAAGGCAAGGCCGTCACCAGCATCGCCGCCGAGATGGGTTCCCGCTGGAAGCACCTGCCGCTAGAGAGTATTGACGGCGCCGAGCTCGCCAGCACGTGGACGTTGGAGTTTCTAGAGAGGTTGGGCGTTGACCCTGAAGCATACGAAGAGGAAGAGGAAGAAGCCGCAAGGCAACTACATTGAAATCATGATGAATTTGAGCATGAGGTGCCTGCTTGCCTGCCTGCCTGCCTGCCTGCCACTAGCTGGAGCTAAAGTGCAACTGGAACGGTTAAGCCGTGCTAGTAGATGTAGCAAAGTAAGGCAAAGCAAGTAAATGGCTGTAACAAAACTAAACGCCGATGCTATGATTCTGTATCGGACCTGCATCTGGACCAGAGTTCCATCTTTGCTTTTTCACCAATCAAGCCTGGCCGACCAAAGCCATTCGATGCCCGCTTCTCCAGTGCTGTAGCGCAATGGCCGCCGCCGCCGTTGCCGTTGCCGTTGCCGTTGCCGTCCTCCACGGTGCCCTCCACCTTTCCCTTGTCCGTCTCCTGCTGCAGTCGTCGCTGATCTGACCTGACATGCTATTTTGACACTCCTCATCATCGTCATCCCACGTAATCGCAAATCTGTAATCATGCTGCACTGTCGTAGAGTGTTCCGGCCGTAGTTCGCATGGCTCATTCTTGACCTGACCATTCCGATTCCGTATTCATGCTGTTGTGGCGTAGCTCTTCGCGGCGACTCTTTTCTGCTTCATTACGTCCCGAGCTTTGCCTGCTCTTCTTGCCTTTGCCCGCTCTGAGTGCATTAAGCCCGGCGGTACTATTCATGCTTCCCTCGCGACTTTTTCTTGCTACCCGGTCTACTATCGGGCGAATCATCGTCGGGCACCCATTCTTCGGGGTGGAACTCCGGGTTGTTGTAGTGGGCCTTGTTAAAGTGGCTGTTCTTGAACATGGTGGTGGTAAAGTTAGGCTCGGGGAAGGCCTGATTATCAAGTTGGTAATACTGCTCGCTGAACCGTAGTGTGTACGTCGTCGCCGGGGAGCTCGTCGCTTTTTCGGCCTGCGTAGGCGGTGGCGGCGGCGGTGGCGGTGCTTGCGGCGGCGGCGCGAGCGGTGTTGTCGTGGGCGTCTGCATTGGCTGAGGCGTCATGGGATGATCGAATTGAGTCTGTATCCAAGGGACCTGGGGAGGTCCAGGTACAAAAGCCTCTGTCGTCATGACGGGTTGCGGTGGTCCCGGTGACGGCCCTGTCGGCGACGCAAGCGACGACAAGCCAGTAGCCGTGGATGTCAAGAGCCCCGGAACCATGGAAAGCGAGACAAAATCGACCGACGAGTAGGCATCCAGAGGCTGCTGCTGGCTAATGTCTGGGTGCTGGTTGAAAACGGCGACGCGGTTGACCTGGATGTTGAGGCCTCTGTACAAGATGTCGTAGTGGTCGGGACGATACAGCAGGTAGATGACGGGCGACATGGGCAACGTAGACTGCCCGTTCGCGCCGTCGGGGAAGCGGTAAACGTTGACCTGGCTCCCGGGGCTGCGATCCAGATAGGCAATCTCGAGCACGATATCGACCGGCTTCAGCAACACGTTGTACAGCAGCATGATTCCCACATGCTCAATCTCGCGGTCCACCTTTTCAATCACGTCGCTGCAGTAGCCCGCCACGCCGAGGTCTTGGACAAAGGGCTCGTATGGTGCAGGGTCCCCCTTAAGCCACGAGCCAGCCAGGAGGCGGAGGTGGTAGATGATGGCGTTCGAGCACTCTCGGCTGTTGAACCGCTTCGCGAGCGCGTCCATGGCGGCTTCGCGGCTTCCAATCTTGTCGCATATTTCCTTGAGCAAGCTGATCGTCTCCTCCACCATGTCTTCAAAGAGGTACTCTTGGTAGCCGACCGAGATGAGCACCTGGTTGAGGTTTGATATCCGCGCAATTTCCGACTCTACCTGCACCTGATCCCCCGCCTCTATCAAGGCCTCGAAGTAGGAGAAGCCAATTGCTACGTCGAGTTAGTGCCACCCTGCCATTTAACTCTTTACGAACCCCCCCCCCCCCCCCCCAACCCCCCCCCGC
>Ga0247774_1000457_pt1 | contig 20169 bp, 18 predicted proteins | sample UWRJL001104B6_FD_179933 | JGI IMG/M metagenome (GOLD analysis project Ga0247774, IMG submission 179933) | Plant litter microbial communities from Arlington Agricultural Research Station in Wisconsin, United States - UWRJ-L001-104B-6 | ecosystem: Environmental > Terrestrial > Plant litter >... | reverse complement strand
GAAGTCAAGGGAAAATGCTTGTAAGCTAAAGTAACTTTGTCCTGGTGTTTTGCCATAAACTGCTTGACAGTATCGTGAGCGCGCGCGCAAAACGGACATTGAAAGTCAGAGAATTCTAAAAGTACAATCTGCTGCGAAGCTGAACCCGTGCTGGGAGAGTCCCCGATCGCAGATTTGGGATTAGTTTTCATCTCCTGCAAAAATGATTCCTGCGCTGCTTTGAGAGACTGCTGCTGCTGTTGCTGGTATGCTTGTACCGAATCTAAAATTGCTTGCGGGTTTTCGCGGATAACCTGCAAGACTTGCTCTTTCAACTTGGGATCGACTGAATTGCCAGCCGCTGACTGGGCGGGGGAACAACCGATAAATACAAGGCAACCTGCCAGGAGTGCAGCCAAGCAGAAGGCTTGCTGGCTGCGGAGTTTTCGCCAAATAGTGGATAGGTTCATCTTTTTGTTCTGATTCACGGCAACACTTAATCCTACATTTTATTTGGCGGAGTGTCAGGTATACCGCAGTTTAAGGTTGTGCAGCTAGTTTTATTTTTGAGCAATAATTAGTAATTCGTAATCGGTATTTGGCAAGGTTTTTTACTTACCCGAACAGCTACGAACCCAATAATTAAGATTTAAACAATGGGGATTTAGTATTATAATCTTATGTTCCGTCGAACGACCGCCATCAAAGATGTTTGTAGTGAGGACTAAAGTTTGAGTTAGTTTTATGATGACTAAAATCCTCCCTAAAAACGCGATTGCGGTTATTTTACTACAGGAATAGATATAATATCTAGTCCGATCGATTGACCATAATATCCCGGCCGGGCGGGTTTTTGAGATTGGAGATTGTTGGCAGATATTGTTGGCGAACCCTCCCCTACCTGATTTCGGGCGAAGCGAAGCGGAGGGAATCGACCGGACTCGATATAAAAGATAAAAGGGCGATCGCCCGGGCGATCGTCCTTTTATTTGCTGCAGGTATTATCAGCTTTTCGGCTTGTCTGAATTCAAGACTATTTGCGGTTGTTGAGCCATTTAGCAGCAACTATTCCCAAAATACCCGCAACAACTGGATTGCCCAAAAACTTCATCAAACTCGGCTGTTCGGCCAGCACTTCTCGGAAAATATCCGGGTGATTGTGATAGGTAAACGAGGCCAGCTTGGTAACATCGTCAGCATTCATGCGGCTGGCGTGGTGGGTAGAAAGTCCTAGCTGCTTTTCCAATTGGCGATCGTCCAATCCTCTCTTGCCCAAATGCTTGAAGAATTCCCGCGCCACATCGTCGCGTTCATTTGGCTTAATTTGGGCGATCGCCTTTTGCAATTCCGGTTCCAACTGAGCCGGCGGGAGGGAGTCGTGATTCAGAGAACGCCCGAATAATTGTTTGCGCTGAGCCGGTGAAGTTCTCTGAGCAAAATCGTCAAAATTTTCGTACTCTTCACCGGTTGTCTCCGGCATCATTTCTCGATTTCCCTGGGCCAAATCCTTCATGATTTGACTCTTGTAATTATCGCTGCTACTCATGGTAACTCTCTTCCAATCTACACAACATTTCCGTGTCTACTTGAGATTGTTTCGCCTTCAAAAAACTGCGGAATATTAAACCGTCGCGCGGCTTTAATTTAAGCTTTCTAACCAGGTCAAGACTTGTATTCAATTTGATTTGATTGCTGGTCGTACTTAGCCGTCAAAATCAGTTTCTTGTCAGGAGCGTAAACCAAAACACTTACATCCTGATTTGGGAAATTGCGATGAAAACCTTGTGCTAAAGATTTGGCTAAATCTTTCACTTCTGTAGGGCGAACTTGCGGGGTAATTACAACTCCCAATTTGTTATTGTCGCGCACGTAAGCATCCTGAACCAGGCCCTTAGCCGTCAATGTTACCCATTTACCAAAATCTTCACCTGCGGCGGTATTGCCACGTTCTAGCTGCGCGTAACTACCCTGACTGCCGCCAATGGCTGCAGGTACATCGCTCGGTTTTTGGGCTGAAACGCTGGGCGCGCACGCAGTAGTAACGGCCAGCATTAATACCAATAGTACGCCCGCAATTATTTGGCGGCTCTGCTGCAATAAACTCACCTTTTTTTCCTCCGTTCAGAAAACATTTGGAATACTTGAAAGGGTCAGGTTGCTCGACCCTCTCAATTAGTATTAGGCTTAGTCTAGTTTCTTTTTGAGCTCATCTTTTACATCTTCGATCGCGTGACCAGCTTCAGCTTTTGCCTGCTTGGCTTTGCCTTCTGCTTTATCCTTCGGGTCGCCAGTAACATTGCCTAGGGCTTCTTGAGCTTTGCCTGCGATGTTGTCGCCAGTTGCCTTTGCTCTATCTTCAGTGCTCATTGGTTTCTCCCTATCTGTATCTAATCAGACATTTTTTACTTAATAAACTCATCATAGGTAACTAGGAGCTGCGTTGCACTCTACCTCTAGGAATAAAAAATGAAGAAAAAATGAAGAGGGAAGATGGAAAAGTTATTTTTCAGTCTGGGACGGACTGCGACTTTCATACTTACCAGTTTTTTTAACCGTTTCTGCTGGCTGCAATGAAGTATTTCTATGAAAAAACTGGTGGATGGTCACCCGTGCGTCCCAGGCAGTTTTTTTTAACCCAAAACAATTTAAAATTATAATTTTTTTTATTTTATTCTGCTTTCTGCCTTCAAAAGGCGAGTGTGGGCAAGACCGCATCTTACCCACACCCTAAAAAAATTCGTATTACTTTTAATCAACCTTCTGATGACATTCTGTATCTATTTTTTTCTGAAGTTCTTCTTTCAACTGTTCCACAGCCCGCATAGTTTGAGCATCTTTTTGTTTGTGATCGCCGAGGGCTTTTTCTGTTTCCTCTGCCAGCAATGTTTCCTTTGATTTTGGTAGGCTTACTTGATTCTCGCTGCCAGTGTGGGTCGCGTTTTCTTCAATACTCATTTGTCTTGACCCTCATCGTTGGTTAAACTTATTTTTAACAAGGCTAGTTACAAGCTAACCTTATACTTATAATAACGCCAATAACGAAGCCTTCCCTCTGCCTGAAGATAGATACGGCCTGGGCAATATTTATTACTTTTAAAGTAAGAGAAATTAGGGAGACTTCCATCTGCCGGAATAAAGATAGGGCAAAGGAAGAGGGGAAGAGAGTCCGATGGGGAGAGAGCAAGAAGGCCGGGTTTCGACTTGTTATGCCTTTAAAACTTGCCTCTTGCTTGCCCTCAATTTCTGAATTGTAAAAAACCTACCCTGGAGAGGGAGAGCGGGGGGGAGCATTTTTCTGCCGCGCGATCGCAATAACTACCTTCAGTCGTTTGTTTGATGAGGCTGTTTTGACATCCGTAAAAGATGAAGAGAGAAATAGACGACAGGTTTAGTGCAGACTTAAGTCAGATATAACAGTTTGACCGTTAAAATCCACAGGGTGCAGCAATTTCCAAGTTTTGTGGCATCGGGTTAAATAATCTGCTAAACAAGAGTTAACCTCAAGGCTAACTTCCTGCAGGATCGAACTAAAAATTCTGTTATTAGTAAAAATTACCTAAAACCCTATGGGCGCAAGGAGCAGTAACCCCCTCGAAGCAGCCGGCCCGATTCGTGAGCCGATCAAAATAGGCGTGTTGCATTCGCTGACGGGCACGATGTCCATCAGCGAAATTTCTGTAAAAGATGGGACGCTGTTGGCTGTTGAGGAAATTAATGCGGCGGGAGGGGTGCTCGGACGCCCCTTGGAAGCGGTTATAGAAGATGGAGCTAGCGATTTCCAGACTTTTGCTCAAAAAGCTCAGCAATTGCTCCTAGAAGCGCAGGTGGCGGTGGTATTTGGCTGTTGGACTTCGGCGAGCCGCAAAGCTGTACAGCCGGCTTTCGATCGCGGCAGCGGGTTGCTGTTCTATCCGGTGCAGTATGAGGGGCTAGAACAGTGTCCGAATATTTTCTACACTGGTGCTGCCCCGAACCAACAGATTGTGCCTGGGGTGAATTACTTGCTGGCACAGGGGAAGCGGAAAATTTTCCTGTTGGGTTCGGACTATATCTTTCCTCGCACGGCAAATCAGATTGTGAAAGCTCAACTGGCAGCACTCGGGGGAGAGTTGGCGGGGGAAGTTTATCTGCCGCTCGGTTCTAAGGAAGTGGGCGAGGCGATCGCTGATATCTTAGCAGTGAAACCGGATGCTATTGTCAACACTCTCAACGGCGACAGCAATGTGGCTTTTTTCCTTCATCTGCGGGAAGCTGGCTTGAAACCCGAGGATTTGCCGGTGATGTCGGTCAGCGTAGCAGAAGAGGAAGTGCGGGCGATAGGACCGTCTAATATTGCCGGACATTTGGTGGTTTGGAACTATTTTCAAACGGTGGATACACCAGAAAATCGTAAATTTGTCAAGGCTTATAAAGCCCGATACGGGGAAAATAGAGTCACGGATGACCCGATCGAAGCTGCTTATTTTGGCGTTTACCTCTGGAAGCAAGCAGTAGAAAAAGCTGGTTCGACAGATGCGGTAAAAGTCAGGGCGGCTGCTAGAAATATTGAGTTTGCAGCGCCCTCGGGCAAGGTGAAAATAGATGCCCAAACGCAGCATACCTGGAAAACAGTGCGGATTGGTAAGGTGAGGTTGGACGGTCAAATTGAGGAGATTTGGAATTCGGGCGCACCGGTTCGGCCAGATCCTTTTCTCAAGAGCTATCCTTGGGCGGCGGCACTTGCTCCGAGGCTGATTTCTTTGGGAAGTCGGGCTTCTTTAATCGGGCTGTTTGTCATCTTGGTACTGATAACTGGGATGGCGGTGGGAGTCGGGTGGATGGGTTCTGTGGAGATGAAGAACTATTTGCTGGTAATAAAAACTGCCTCAGCTCCGGCGGGGGTTTCTGAGGCAGCAAGGGCGGTGCTGGTGCAGCAAGCTCTCTTTGTGGTGGACCGCACTCAGCACTGGCTGCTGGGGGCTTTGGTTTTGAGTTCGATCGCGGGGATAGTCGGTTTTGTGTCGGTGTCGGCAATTATTCGGAATCTCGGCTTGCTGCGGGAAACTGCTGAACTGATGGCGAGCGGTGATTTGACGGCTCGATCGCCTGTTGTTTCTAATGACGCGATCGGGGTGCTATCTTCTACTCTCAATACAATGGCTCAGCAAATTAGCAGTTTGCTCAGCGGTTTGGAAGTGCGGCAGCGGCAGCTAGAGGAACGATCGGCCCAATTGGAAGTCGCCAAGAATGCTGCCGAAGCTGCAAACCGGGCGAAAAGCTCATTTTTGGCAAATATGACTCACGAGTTGCGGACGCCCTTGAATGCGATTATCGGCTACAGCGAGCTGCTGCAAGAAGAGGCTCTGGAACTCGGCCAAGAAGAGTTTGTGATGGATTTGGCAAGCATTAATATCGCAGGCAAGCAGTTGCTCAACATTATTAGTGACATCCTGGATATTTCTAAAATTGAAGCAGGAAAGATGACTCTTTTCTTGGAGACTTTTGACGTGTTGAATTTGATCGAGGAGGTTGTCACTACTGTTCAACCCATGCTAGGGAAAAATGGCAACACTTTGATCGTCAATTGCGATCGCAATATTGGCACGATATACGCTGATTCGGCGAAGTTGCGCCAAGCGCTGTTGAATTTGGTGAGCAATGCTGCTAAGTTTACCGATCGAGGCAAAATTACGATTAATGTTTGGAAGGAAGAAGGGGAAGTTTTGCCTCCCGACAATTCCGAAGAACTCTCGGCAGCTTGTTCTCGGTGTCAAATGCCTTCGATCGTATTTCAAGTCACCGATACCGGCATCGGCATGACTGAGGATCAGGTGTCGAGGCTGTTCGGAGCTTTCGCCCAAGCGGACGATTCTACTACCCGCAGATACGGCGGCACCGGTTTGGGGCTGACAATTAGCCGGAAGTTTTGCCAGATGATGGGCGGGGACATTACGCTTGAGAGCAAGTTTGATTGCGGTTCTACTTTTACGATCGGGTTGCCGGTTGTGGTAGAAAGCCAGAAAGAAGAAAAAGAGGTGCGATCGAAACCGCTGGGGCTGCCCGCTGCTGCTACTGTCCTAGTGATTGACGACGATCCAGGCGCGCGGGATTTGATGACCCGCTGCTTGTCGAAACAGGGATTTCGGGTGCGATCGTCGGCTTGCGGTGAAGGGGGGCTGCTGTTGGCTAAGCAGTTGCAGCCAGACGCGATTACTCTGGACGTGATGATGCCGAGTATGGACGGCTGGGCGGTGCTGTCGGCGTTGAAAGCCGATCCGGATTTAGCTGATATTCCGGTGATTATGATAACTTATTTGGACGACAAAAATCATGGTTTGAAATTGGGAGCGGCGGAGTATTTGAGGAAGCCTTTGGATTACAAGCGTTTTGCTGCTTTATTGAGCAAATATCAGGGTCTCGGGAAGTAGTTATTAGTCATATCTATTCTGGTTGCACGAGCCAGATATGGTTGACTGTTAACTGTTGGCTGTTGACTAAAATTATGCTTTCGGAACAGACTGTTTAGACATTTAAACAATACCCATGCCACCGGAAACGATATCAGTAGTCATTAGCCCTTGAACTCTGAAATGTGAAATATGAACTGTTAAATATTGTGAACTATTAACAGTTATATCAACCGCGAAGATGCTGAGGACGTTATTAATTGTTGAAATTATTGCTGGGATAGTTTCCTGCGGAAGGTCTTCTGCTATAACTTTACGACTTACCAAAAATATTTTAATTAATATTTAATCGCTCTCCTGCCAACGGCTCAGATACTCTTGTTATAACTAAAAAGTGAGATTTTGTGGATTGAGTAGTTCGCTTTGGCAGCGAGTTCAAATTCTTTGGCTAACCTGTGATATTAATTCCGGTTACACCGGAATCATTGTTGACTGTTGACTGTTGACTGTTGACTGTGAGTAAAAAAAATGAAAATTGTACGAATTATTTGTTGCGAGCTTGATTCGACTTTACGCCCGACTTTCGCGGCGCGGATTTGATATCATTCCGGCAGTAAGGCCGGAATTGATATGACCACATTCGGAATAGAGATTTGCAGCGCTTTTTCGCTCGTGCTTTTCGTGACCCAGTCGATCTATTTAACAATGGCGAAAGGATTGTTAGGTGTTGCTGAATCACTGTAGGAAAATAGATAAGCTGGAAATTCCGAAGATGTTCTGACGCGCTTGTTTCAATTTTTGCAGATTGAGTCGTTCATACCATAAATCAGCAACGCCACTCTGGCCTTGGTTGGGGTATGGTTCCAGTGAAGGTAGGTTACGAGGGTCGATCGCCTGCATCACTCCCCACAGTTGCATCGGGTGCTACCGATTCTAGCTCCGGTGGCAGATGATTGGTAATGAAGGAACTCCAGTGAGGTATCCCACCTGAATCAAATTCCATCTGCAAAATTGACGCATTCGGTACTGGAAAGCCTCGCGAAAATCCCAAAAGCCGATTCATGGCAACGGCATCAATTACCGTTGGGTTAGCCAAAATCTGCCACAGCATTGCTTTGATAAAAAATCCATGTGAAAAGACAACTACAAAACCGGATTGTTGTTGTAACTGGTTTAGGAAAGTTCGGACTCGTTCCATCAGTTGGACCAAGGATTCGGCGTTGGTTCCATCGACATATTCAGGGTCGCAGCGGTCCCAGTAAGCTTTGCTCAAAGGTTTGCGAGCCTGGGTTGTGGTTGGTTGGTCGAACTGTAGGCCCAGATAGGTAAATTCCTGAACTTGCCAAACCTCAACGGGTGTATGTGGAAATTGTTCAATCAATGGTTGAGCAGTGAGTTGTGTTCTCAGATAAGGTGAAGTCACAATCAAGTCTGGAGTTTGTTTAACGGCGGTTGGAATACATCTTGATTGTCGATCGCCCAATTCACTTAAGGCATTTTCATGGGGTCCAATAGTTGCCAACCCTGCATTGGATTGACTTTGACCGTGACGAATAATCCAAATAGACACGGTTTGATATTCCCTCTCATTTAGGGTAAAAATCACTTCTAGGGTGTTGCTGAATCACGGGATGAAAATAGATAAGTGGGAAATTCCGAAGATGTTCTGACGCGCTTGTTTCCTTTTTGGCAGATTGAGTCGTTCATACCATAAATCAGCAACGCCGATTGTTAAAATTGGCGGGGTTAAATAAATCACTTGAGACGATTCAAGCGCTCGATCGCGTTCATCAAGAATTTCTCTAAAAATGTTTCATTAGCCATTAGTTAACAGCGAAAAACTAATAACTAATGACTAATGACTAATTAATCTAAGAAGCCCATTAATGCCGAGCTATCGTCAATTTCGTTTGAGGCAATAGGGCGGTTTCCTCCCATTGTGGAGTAAACTTCATCAATGTGCAGAGTGCTGATGGCAATAGGGCGGGCACCGGACATACTGAACATTTCGCTGACTTGCATGGCGCTGGAGCCGATCGGGCGATTGCCAAGTGTAGCAACCACTTCAAAGTCGCTGGATTCGACCGGGCGATTGGCTACAATGCCGTAGGTTTCGCTGATGTGCAGGGTGCTAGTGCCGATCGGGCGGTCCCCCGAGATCGAGACGATCTCGCTGATGGTAAAATCGTCTGGGCCGACGGGCCGGTTGTCATGCAGGTGTTGCGGCTGATAAAGTTGAATTCCTGTTGCTTTGGTATCCGTGGGTTCTGTCGCTTGGCTTTTGGAACTTGCTTTGCCGCGGCGGGCGATCGCTTTGCCTTTGCCTGTACCTGTACTCCTCGTATCCATAATTCTTTTCCTCGCTTATTGTTGTTGATTGCTGGGTTCGGACAACTGCTTTTGTGGGCTTTCTGCTTTCTATTTCGGCCGATGATTAAAATAATATTACAAACTTTAACTATTTTATTAAAGAAATTGCAGAATCTCTGCATTTTTGTTAAGATTTATGGGTAATAGCTACATTTTCCTATGGTAACTGCGGCAGCATCTTTTCAATTGCAAGCGCCCTTCCAGCCCACAGGCGACCAACCGCTAGCGATCGAGCAACTTGTCAAAGGCATCGAAGCGGGCGATCGATTTCAAACCTTACTCGGCGCCACAGGTACGGGCAAAACCTTCTCCATTGCCTCGGTGATTGAAAAAGTCGGCAGACCCACCTTAGTCCTAGCACACAACAAAACCCTGGCAGCTCAACTGTGTAACGAACTGCGAAATTTTTTCCCGAACAATGCAGTCGAATACTTTGTCAGTTATTACGACTACTACCAACCTGAAGCATACATCGCAGTCACCGATACTTTCATTGAGAAGACGGCAGCAATTAACGACGAGATAGATATGCTGCGGCACTCCGCCACGCGATCGCTCTTTGAACGTCGTGACGTAATTGTAGTTGCTTCAATTAGCTGCATCTACGGTTTGGGAATGCCCGCAGAATACCTGAAAGCGGCTATTCCTTTGCGAGTAGGAATGGAAGTCAACCAGCGGCAAGTTTTGCGAGATCTAGTCAACGTCCAATACAGCCGCAACGACATAGATTTAGGCAGAGGCAAATTTCGCGTCAAAGGCGATGTTTTGGAAATAGGCCCGGCTTACGAAGATAGAATTATTCGCGTTGAATTCTTCGGCGACGAAATCGATGCCATTCGCTACGTTGACCCCGTAACAGGGAAAATCCTGCAAAGTTCAACGGCTTTAAATATCTATCCAGCGCGCCACTTTGTCACGGCCGAAGATAAATTAGAGGCTGCTTGCCAAGGGATAGAACTCGAATTAGAAGATCGGCTGGCAGAATTTGAAAAAGAGGGGAAACTATTAGAAGCTCAGCGGTTGGAACAGCGGACGCGCTACGATTTGGAAATGCTGCGCGAGGTTGGTTACTGCAACGGAGTCGAGAATTATTCGCGGCATTTAGCAGGGAGAAATGCGGGGGAACCGCCAGAATGTTTGATTGATTATTTCCCGAAAGATTGGATGTTGGTGATTGATGAATCTCACGTCACAGTGCCGCAAATTCGGGGAATGTACAACGGCGACCAAGCGCGCAAAAAAGTATTGATAGAACACGGTTTTCGCTTGCCCAGCGCTGCCGATAACCGCCCTTTAAAAGCAGAGGAATTCTGGGCAAAAGAGAATCAGTGCATCTTTGTTTCTGCTACGCCTGGGGATTGGGAAATGGAGATATCTGAAGGCAGAGTTGCAGAGCAAGTAATTCGCCCTACCGGAGTAGTAGATCCGACGATTTTTGTGCGCCCGACGGCAGGACAAATTGATGATTTGTTGGGGGAAGTTAAGGAGAGAGTAAGTCGGGATGAGCGTGTGTTGGTGACGACTTTAACGAAGCGGATGGCGGAAGATTTAACCGAATATTTGCAGGAAAGGGGAATTAGAGTGCGGTATTTGCACTCGGAAATTCAGTCGATTCAACGCATCGAAATTATCCAAGATTTGCAGGATGGTAAGTTTGATGTATTGATTGGTGTTAACTTGCTGCGGGAAGGTTTGGATTTGCCGGAAGTTTCGCTGGTGGTAATTTTGGATGCGGATAAAGAGGGGTTTTTGCGATCGGGACGTTCGTTGATTCAAACGATTGGAAGGGCGGCGCGGCACGTTCAGGGACAGGCTATTCTGTACGCGGATAATTTGACGGATAGTATGGTTAAGGCGATCGACGAAACCGATCGACGCCGAGGGATTCAGCTAGCGTACAATAAGATGCACGGGATTACGCCGCAGCCGATCGCGAAAAAGCGATCGAGTAATGCGATTTTGGCATTTTTGGATGTGTCGCGCAAGCTGAATTCTCAGCAGTTGGATGAGGTTTACGAACAGGTAAACGAGTTATCTTTGGATGAGATTCCTCAGTTGATCGGGCGCTTGGAGGCGCAGATGAAGGCGGCGGCTAAGAAGTTGGAGTTTGAGGAGGCGGGTAAATTGCGCGATCGGATTAAGCATTTGCGGGATAAGCTATTGGGACATTAGACTTCTGATGAAAAGCAGAGTCTTGAGCAGGCAAGATGCCTGCTCCACAAGAATTATGCGAGACATAAATGAGCAAATTTCAATTATTCGATGCAGTTAATTTAACCGAAGCAGTTGCCCTCGCTGATGGGGAGATTGCACCGCCACAAACAGCGGGGACAATTGTTGAGGTTTTCAAGAACGGTGAAGCTTATTTAGTAGAATTATTTGGCGGATGGGTTAAAGCGGAAGTTGGCGGGGATTTTGTTCCTGCAACTCAGGATGAACCGGGCGCATTTATGGAAACGATTGGTGTTGAAACAGTTTATCCGCATCAGTTGCAATTAGTAAAATCTGCCGACGAAATGATGGGGATTCGAGAGCATTTACTGTCGGTTTTAAATAATTTACCTGACGATTTAGTGGCTGAAGTCTGCGATTTTGCGGAGTTTTTGCAGGAAAAACAGCAAAAAGTGCGTGAAGCGAAGCTATCCCATAGGGAATCGTATTAAGCATCTGCGCGATAAACGTTTAGGTAATGGAGGGATAATTTAAAAGCTGAACATTAGCTTGAGTCCATTGGCGATCGGCTGATACTCTTCTGCGGTTAAGTCTCCTCGGTAGCCCAAAACACGCTTTATGTCTACAGCGCGTATTTGATCCAGCAATACTGTAGAGTCATAGCGTATGTTTCCCATTCCAGCCTGAAGCTGCGGATATAGGGTTGAGTTTCGTGTCGCCCAATCTCCTTGTTGTGTCGTCAAGGGAACGACTATTACCAACGAAAACCGCGTTATTCCTGTGGCATTTGGCAAAGCTACAATTACGGCAGGTCGAGTGTTTTCCTGTTCGCGACCGGGGGGAATTTGAGCCGGGAAGTTAACTAGCACTACAGCCCTCACCTGCAAAAAATTAGGTAGCTGACTCACAAATTTTCTCTACCTTTTTATTGCCAATGTCGCTCGGATTTGTTTCTTGAATTCGCCATTTAGCATAGGCGATAACTTCTTTAAAGTCTGCTTCTTCAAGTTCTGGATAAGTTTGGCGTATTTCTGCTGTCGAATAGTGAGACGCCATCATTGAGATGATAGTTTCAACAGTTATCGGTAAGTTGCGAATGCAAGGTTTTCCAGCCATGAATTCTGAATCGCAGGTAATTCTAGTAAATGGCTGGATATCTTCTTGGCTATTCGTTGCACTTTCATTGTCCAGAATTACTATTCCAACTCCCGGAATAAAACGCACAGGCTTTGTGCCTTCGAGGGGGTCTACATCTCCCCAATCATAGGGAGGAATTTCATTATCGACGAGGTAAAGTTGACGCCAAGGCGATTTTGCCAATGCTTCCTCGGAAATGTCAGGAAAAAATATTAGCACTTCTCCGATGCCAACTGGAAAACCATTGAGTTTGCTCAAGCCATCTATAATGGCGGCTAGAACTGATAAGTCTAGGTGGTTGAGGTTTTCGGCTTTTTCGATCAGTTGGTATACGGTTTCAGGATTGAGTATTTCGCCCACAGCTTCGACTAAGTTTTCGGGGGTGAAACCTCGACATTTCAAGTATTCGGCTAGTTGTAAGCGAATTGTACTCATGGGTTTAGTTGAGAAAGATTTTAGGGTGAAGTGCGATCGCCCTTTACCATTGTCCTATTTTTTGGATGCGAAGGGCGATCGTACTTTCTATTAGATTCCTAGTCTTTCGGGTCAATATTCGCGTTCCAAGGAGTCGGCTTTTGATGAACCATTGTTATCCCAGGAATCTGGCTCGTACTCCCATCCACGGTTTTTATCTTTCCGATCCTCATCTTCAGAGTGTAAGCGTTCTAAGGTAGTCACTCTGTCTTTGAGTTTTTGCACATCCCGCTGAATGTTTGATGGTGTAAGCTCTTGATTGTTTGGGTACGATCCATAAACCATACGGGCTATCTCCAAACCATGAGGATGATCGAGCAGCTTTTCAAGTAGCGATCGCGGGTCATTGTGTGGTATCATTGTTATGAGTCTGTAAAAAACAGCAGAATCTTTACAGTGGCCTGATGCATACGAGCGCAGCCACTGTAGGATTCGATATTACGAAAAATAGAAAATTAGAGCGTCCTCACGACCTGGCAGTCTGAGGGCGTTTTGTTTTCTATTTTAAAACTTTAACACCTTTGATTTGAATTGACAAGATTACGTGCAGGAGTAGGTTATCTAATTAAAAAAATAACTTATAAATACATAACCAAACTTACGCATCAAGTGCATATTAGCTAGATATCAAGTGCATATGGTAACATATGCACTTGATGCACATCAACTTCATGCACATAAAACATATGTCGAGCGAGAAAAATCACCAAGATGACGGGGAAGACTGGGATGAGTCGCTAACAGAGAAGATTTTTTTGGGGCATAACTTGCCTAAACAGCCCCACCAGCCCACGGATAAGAATCCCAAAAATGACTCACCCCTGCCGCTTGTCCATTCAGACCTGGACGAGTACGGTCTAGACCCCTACGAGTTCCGGCTCTATGCCCATGTGGTTCGCAGGACAGGAGGAAAACTCCACGGTGAGTGTTTTGCTAAACTGAAGAAAACAGCAGAAATATGCCACATGAGCGTCAGAAAAGCCCAATATGCCCTAAAAACTCTATGTGATGCGGGTTTAATACTGAAGGAACAGCGTAGGGGACGTACTGACGTGTACAGACTAACTCCCAAAAGCAACTGGAAGCCAAAAGAAGAACTCAAGCAGATTCGACAGAAAGCCAAAGAGTCTAAAGTTGAGGACTCAGAAGAAGAGTAAAATGCAAACAAGCTAAACCGTGGTACGGGCGTCCCGCCCGTACATCATCTGCGGTTAAAATATTCCTAGGATAAATTAAGAGTTAGGTGCGATCGCCCTTAACACCCTTAGTTTAAGGATAAAAATTAGGGATAAATGTGAGGGGATAAATTAAGAGTTAGGTGCGATCGCCCAAAACACCACCCAAACCAACTACTCGCCTAATACCACAGCATCGGTACTGCTAGCAAAAGCCGGACTAATAAATTCCTCCTTCTCTTCCAGCGTGATGTAACCCTTATCTACAGCTAGCTGCATCACTTCCTGAAGAAAACCTCTCAGCACATCTAATACTTGAGCGCGATCGCACTCAAACTGCTTTTCCCACCACGAAGTCCCAAACTTAATCCAAGTGCAGTTAATCTTATTGTCGATCGGTAGCAACATAATAGTGAACCAACTCTCACCAAAGTCTATTTCTATTGGTTTACCTTGCGATAGCTTCGCAATTTCCTGTGGAAAGTTATTCTCTATCATCATGCAAATATCTAAATCTAAAAATACCTCGATTTTCTCATCACCTATTTCTATTAAAACTTTATAGTCGAACTCAAAGCAGAAACGTCGCCATCCCATTTCAAAATGAGAAAGCTCTCCCAATAGATCTTCAGGAGGCTCTGCGTAGTTTTCTAAGAAACGCTCGGATAATTTAAAATTTAATTTTTGACTGCTATTCATCGCTGTTCATCCTAAACAATATAAAAACTTAATAAGTTGGGTTTCGTTTTGTGACCTCAACCCAACTTACTAATATCAAATTTGCGGTAAATTTTGCCTCTATTTCTTAGTTCGCGCAGGCCGACTTTGTGTGTAGAGAAGCGGTTTCAACCGCCGAGATATCTTACGGTGTCGGATTCGGATACTTAGCGTGCACCGCATCGATTTCCGCTACGATCTCCCGATCCAAATTAACCTCCAAACTACCGATATTTTCCTCCAACTGTTCGAGACTTGTTGCACCGATAATTGTGCTCGTAACAAACCAGCGCGATCGCACATACGCCAAAGCCATCTGCGCCGGACTTATCCCATGTTTCCCCGCAATCTCAACATACGCTTTCACCGCATCATTCAGATTAGTTTTATCGTAACGCTGACCAAATCCCGCAAATAAAGCCAACCTTGAATTTTCGGGAATTCCATTCAAATATTTACCCGTTAACAGCCCAAACCCCAAAGGACTGTAAGCCATCAATCCCACATTCTTAAAGCGGCAAGTTTCTGCTAAATTTAGGTGAAATGTCCGATTGCTCAAACTGAAAGCATTCTGAATCGAAACAACTTTCGGCAAGCCGTGTTTTTCAGCCAACGTGCAAAACTCACAAACTCCCCAAGGCGTCTCGTTACTCAAACCTAAATAGCGGATTTTTCCGGCTTTAATCAAGTCAGAAAATACTTCTAACTGTTCCAAAATCGGTACAGTTTCGTGCTCTTGGGCGATGTCGTAATCCGGCGCCCCAAATAGCGGGACGTAGCGGTCTGGCCAGTGGATCTGATACAGGTCGATGTAGTCAGTTTGCAAGCGCTTCAGGCTGTCATTTACGGCTTTTTCGACATTTGGGCGATCGATCTGATTTTTTCCTTCCCGAATCCACTTCATTCGAGTGCTTCTGCCCGCCACTTTAGTCGCTATAATGACTTTATCCCGCTGCTGTTTCGCCAACCACTCGCCGATATATTCCTCTGTTTTTCCCTGAGTTTCTGGTTTTCCAGGGACGGGATACATTTCTGCCGTATCGATAAAGTTGATTCCTCTATCGATCGCAAAATCGAGCTGTTGGACCGCTTCTGCAACGGTGTTCTGCTGGCCGTAAGTCATCGTACCCAAACAGATTTCAGATACTGATAAGTCGCTGTCGCCGAGTTTTTTGTATTCCATGAGTTTGATTGCTTATTGCCAAATGATCTAATTCTATATTACCGAAAAACTTTGATTTAATTGACCGCTCCAGAAAAGTGCGCGAGGCTTTCTTCTCTTTTCTTCTGCGCTCTCGGCGCCCTCTGCGGTTAAAAAAAATTAAAAGATATCCGCACTTAAATGTTAATATAAATAATTCGTATTCCTCTGATGTATGAGTAACCGCCCGCCCAAAGTTCCCTTTGTAAATCTCTCCCTGCAACACCAACCAATCCAATCCCAAATAGCAGAAGCAATTAGAAAAATCATCCAGGAAGGAGACTTTATTTTAGGTCAAGCACTCGCCGAATTTGAAACAGCATTTGCAGCAGCTTCTGGAGTAAAATACGGCGTAGGAGTGGCTTGCGGAACTGATGCGATCGCTCTGGGACTCCAAGCTTGCGGCATTAATCCGGGCGACGAAATTATCATACCCGCTAACACTTTTATCGCCACCGCGATCGCCGTCCTCCAAGCCAAAGCTATACCTATTCTTGTAGATTGCGACCCGGAAACCGCCCTGATTGACCTCACAGCAGCCTCCACAGCAGTTACCTCGAAAACTAAAGCAATTATTCCCGTACACCTCTACGGTCAAATGGTATCCCCCGGGCAGCTTTTAGATTTTGCGAACCGCCACGATTTGATCGTATTTGAAGATGCCGCCCAAGCGCACTTAGCCCACAGAGAAGGATACCGCGCCGGTTCCATTGGTAAAGCAGCAGCATTCAGCTTTTATCCCAGCAAAAACCTCGGTTCTTTTGGCGACGGCGGGATGTTAATTACTAACGATGCAGAGCTCGCAGACAAAATGCGAACTCTCCGCAATTACGGAGCACCCAGTAAATATTTGCACACAGACATCGGTACCAACAGCCGCCTCGACAATTTGCAAGCCGCCGTGCTCAACGTTAAATTGCCTTACTTAGAAAAATGGAATCGCGATCGCACCGCCGCCGCCCAATACTACGATACTCTACTAGAACCCCTGAAACACAAAGGCATTGTACCGATCGCCAACCACAGTAACAGCGGTCACATTTATCACCTCTATGTTATCCAAATTACTGAGGAAAGCTCGATCGACCGCAACACCCTTCAGGAAAAACTCGCCCAAGACGGGATTCAAACAGGCATACACTATCCCGTACCTTGTCACCTGCAACCCGCCTACCAAAACTTAGGCAATCCGGGCGACTTCCCCCACGCAGAAACCCTGTGCCAAAAAATTTTATCATTGCCGATTTATCCCGGATTGAGCAATACTCAGATTGAGGAGGTAGTTGGGGCGATCGTACTATCATTGAATTGCTAATTGTTCATAAAATTTATGCTCCAAGTGTTTCAAGCAGTAGGGTGAGGTTCTCAAAGCGTTTTTGTGGAGAATTAACAAATCTTTAACTCACAGTTCAAAACCGCAAAGCGTTGCGAATCCAGCGCTGCCATCTCAAAACTTCTCAAACCATGCACATCCAGCGCAGAATTCGCATTGTTTTCAAGCGATACCTCCTGGGGGAAAGTATCACGGTGCTCCTAGTACTGCTGTACGCCCCCCTGCTAGTACACTGGTACGACGGCTGGTTCAACAAAAACATCAGCATCGAACACGAATATTTCAGCCACGGACTAATTGGTTTGCCCTACGCAGCTTATATTGCTTGGACGAACCGAAAGTGCTGGCGCCGCTTGCCCAACTCACCGCATCCTTTGGGAGGCTTTTTGCTGGTACTAGCGACCCTTTTTTATCTGACTCGATTGAGTGATTTAGTAAATTTATCCCTGCCAGTAATGCTAGCCAGCATTTGCTTATCTTTAAAAGGAATTCCCGGCTTGCAATTGCAGGCGATGCCACTTTTATTCGTATTTCTTGCCTCACCAAACCACATTCCTTACCTCATAGAGCCCTACGCCTTGCCGTTGCAACAATTCATTGCTGAAACATCAGGCTTGATATTAATTAACGTTGGTCTCAACGTGAGAGTGGAAGAAATTTATCTGTACGTAAACGAGCGAATTGTAGAAGTTGCTCCGCACTGTGCAGGCTTGAAAATGCTGTTTACCAGTCTTTACGTCAGCTTAATTCTGCTGGATTGGACGGGAGTTTCCAACTCCCACAAAAGAAGCATTTTGTTTTTAGTGAGTACATCTATAATTAGCATTACTTCCAACATTTTCCGCAACACTTTGCTAACTTACTTTCACGGAACCGAGAGAGAGGGGCTTTTTGATTGGCTGCACGCCGGATGGGGCGGAGACTTGTATTCTGCTTGTATACTAGGCTTATTCGTACTTCTCCTCAACGGGGCGGAAAAGTATTTCCCAAGCCAGTCTGGCAATTAATGAAACAGATGATTTCAGCACGGAAATTATTGCGGCGGTATCAATTATCTAAAATTATGGTACTGGTGTTTTTGCTGGTATTGGTTGGGGCAGTAGCAATTCCCGGCTACGCGACGGGAAGGTGGCCTTGGACAAACCCGCCACCTCTTGCCAACCTCAATCAATTAAGAAGTTTGCGCAAAAACGGGATGACAATTCCCGGATGGGAGGTTAGCCGCGTCCAGAATAACGTCCCAATTGGCGGTCAAAAATGGTTAGTTGAAGAAATTAAAAATGATCGAACAATTGCCCTTTTATTGCTGTTGCCTCAAAATAGCCCCAAAAACCAGCCCCAAGTAGAATGGCTAGATATCGATGGATTTCATCGGTGGCAAACAGATTCTCATCGCACTTTGAGGTTTACAGTTAAATTACTGCCAATACCCGACAAGCCACCGCCTACTGTCGAGGCCCGGTTTTTCCGAAGCTGGACTCCCCAACAAACTTTTGCTGTCCTGCAGTGGTACGCTTGGGCTAACGGGGGTTCTCCAACAACCAGCCGCTGGTTTTGGGAAGACAGTATTGCTAGACTGTGGAACCGCCGCGCCTCTTGGGTTGCTGTCAGTATCATCGTTCCCATTCAACCGCAGGGCGACATTAAGATAGCTCAACCATTGCTCGAATCTCTCGGCAAAATTGTTCAGGCTAAATTAATTGCAGAAACTTTTCGGTTTGAGTAAGTAGGTAGGTGCAAATAAATCGGGATACGGCGTGGGCGGGTTTGGCCACAATAAATTGCCTCCTAGTAAATATCCGGCTTCAACCCGCCCCTACAATATCTTATTGTTTTTTCGCGCGGCTCTACTTAGATGAAACTTAAAAGTCAGCTAATTATTCAAAATATTTCTGTTTTTAATTGTCCCAAAATGCGAGTAAAATCCACAATTAAAAATAGCGTCGCTGTTTCCTTAGCAGGCTTGTATTCAACTGCTTGGACTCTATCTTTTGCTGCTGTATTCTGGGGCTTTAACAGCAAAATTTTTTCGGAAACGGCTTTAGCTCAATCTGTTGTTCCAAGAGACGAGCGGCTCGTGCCACCACCGCCACCGCCGCCTGCCAATTTCAACCGGGAAATTAACCCAGCTTTTCGGAATCGGCCCTACCGCCTGGGCCCGGGAGACCAAATTTCTGTTCAAGTTCAGCGCTTTCCAGAGCTGAATTTTACAGGTGCAATCAGCCCTGAAGGGGTAATTGTACTGCCGCTAATCGGAACAGTAAATGTGCGCGGTCTCACAGTCGAAGAATCACAGCAGCGCCTCCGCGAGCGCTTTTCCCAATTTATCAAAAATCCTCAAGTCTCGGCTGCTTTGGTGGTTCAGCGCCCTGTAGTGGTGACGGTGACGGGGGAAGTGGCGAGACCGGGTTTTTATCCGCTGCAAACCCCCCAGCTTCCGGCGGCTCTGGCGGCTGCTGCTGGGACTACTCAATCGGCCGAACTGCGGGCGGTGCGGGTGCGGCGGACTCTGCCTTCGGGTGCTGTCGCGGAGCAAATTGTTGATATTTTGACACCGCTGCAAACTGGTATTGCTCCGCCGGATTTGCGTTTGGAAGATGGAGATGCGATCGTCGTACCGTATAAACAGGTTATGCCCGTGAGCAAGTCCGATCGAGATTTAGCATCTAGGTACAGCCTAGCTGCTGCCGCTGTCCCCGTCCAAATCACTGTCACCGGAGAAGTCAGCAAACCGGGTTTTTACACGCTTCCGGCGGGTTCTGGTCGAATTTCGGCTGCTTTGCTGGTTGCGGGGGGAGTTACGGGAAAAGCCGATTTACGGGCGGTGCGAGTGCGACGGACTACGGTGGACGGCTCGTCGGTGGAGGAACCAATCGACCTCTACACTCCCCTAGCAAAGGCTAACGATTTGTTCGATTTTCCTTTGGCCTCGGGAGATGTGATTGTCATCCCGGAATTGGACCCTAGTACCAAAAACCTAGACTATGACAAAGCTCTGGTGGCGCGGTCTACCCTGATTAAGCCCAGGATCTACGTTCGAGTTTTGAGTTACGCTAGTGGTGGTTTGACCTCGTTCTACCTAGAAAATGGCAGCAAGTTTTTGGATGCTCTCAACAACTTGCCTGTTAATCTTGCTGACTTGCGGAAAATAGCCCTGATTCGGTTCGACGAAAAGCAAGGTAGAGCAATCAACCGTTCGATAGATGCTAAAGCTGCTTTGGAGGG